>Ga0335395_10002819_pt1 | contig 10824 bp, 10 predicted proteins | sample MAT02_FD_205744 | JGI IMG/M metagenome (GOLD analysis project Ga0335395, IMG submission 205744) | Freshwater microbial communities from Lake Fryxell liftoff mats and glacier meltwater in Antarctica - MAT-02 (spades assembly) (version 2) ...
CTGAGATTAGTTTCTAGACGGTTTTGCTTCACTAAATCTACAAAGCTTATACCTAAGGGAATTAATAGAAAACTTGTCAAAACACCAGCCCATATTAATGCTCGGCGTGCTTGACTAAAGGGAGTATAGCCTACGATTAGGAACGTTACCATGCAAGAAAGGGTAATCCCTAATAAGTTAGTTAAATAAAGTAATAAAGCACCCAAACTAAGTAACCAGTTGCCATGAGATAAGCCTAAACCAATTACACATACTGGAGGCATAAGGGCAACGGCAATAGCTGTTCCTGCCAAAGTCCCAGAAATTTTAGGCTGTACCTTAGCGTAGCCACTAATACTGCCAGCAGCGATCGCAATTCCAATATCTAATAAATTTGGTTTCGATCGAGCTAATATTTCACTACCAAAAGTCGCAATTCCTGCTATAGATCCCAACAACCAAGAGAGGAAGATAGCTATTAACGTTCCCGTAATTACGGAAGTTAACCCACGCCGAAAAAGAATAAAATCTCCTTCTAAAGCCCCAAACGCTAAACCCCTGATGGGCAACATGAGGGGCGCAACAATCATTGCTCCAATAATAACTGCCACACTATTTGAAAGTAATCCGAGGGTAGCGATAATACAAGAACCAAAAATTAGGATTAAATAAGTTGAGTTAAGCTGAGATTCCTCTATTAATTCCATCTGTAACTGATGTAATTTTGTCGAATTAGGTTTTCTCTTTATAAAAAGATTAAATGATTTATATAATTTTCTCAAGAAAGAAGCCATTTTATTTGCCACTAATTTTCCGAGTTTATGGAGTATATGATTAAAGTTCATTTTCTATTTAATCTCCTGAAAAATCTTTAAATTATAGTTTATAAAACTCTAAGATGATAATTTTATGTAATTTCTCCTAATGTTCATTAAGCCATTCAATTGGGATTTGTGCGACTTTCTCTTTTCCTGTAGGTTTATGAACAGGTTTACCAAGAGGTCTAATTTTTAAGGTTCCCGCATAGAAAGATTTGATTCGCTCTTTAGCAATTTTTAGATATTTTGGCTCCCGATCGATCGCCATCCCCCGGCGATTATGTTTAAGGGCTGCGATGACACTAGAGCCAACTCCCCCAAAAGGATCAAGAACCCAATCATCTTCATTTGTTAATGCTAAAACACAGCGTTCAACTAGCTCGATCGGGAACTGACAGGGATGTTCTGTTTTTTCTGGATGGTTGGATTTTACATTAGGAATCTCCATAATTCCGGTTTCCCATTCTTGAGAGATTAATTGCCAATAATCAGACGGGTTTTTACCGAGGGGATTGCCACTGGGTTGACCGATTTTTTTACCTTTATAATGGAGCTTGCCGGGATATTTAGAAGGAACTCTTACGGAATCTAAATTAAAAGTATAGTCTTTTGTTTTAGTAAACCAGAGCAAAACTTCATATCTGCCAGAAAACCGATTAGAAGCATGAAGTCCATGATCAAAATGCCAAACTATTCTATTACGTAATTGCATTCCTAAAGATTTAAATATCGGGTAAAAATAAATATCTAGAGGAAAGACTTCTCCATTATTAATAAAATTACCAACTTGCCAAACAATACTGCCGTCAATGGTGACTAATCGGCATAATTCTGTGATAATTTCCTGTTGCCAATTAAGATAATATTCAAGGGCAGTCTGTTTTTCATACTCTTTACCAATATTGTAGGGAGGAGAAGAAATAATTAGCTTAAATGAGTTAGTTGGGAGTTCTTTTAGCTCAGCTAAGGTTTCACTTTCTCTTAAGATAATATGGCTATCTTGATGAAACTTTGAATGAATTTCATAAGGATTGATCATGATTCTAATTATTTGATGAGCTACTGACCTGATTTTACAGGAATGATGATAGTTAGGATACTGGGTAGCATAAATGTATAATTATCTCTAATAAACTTGAGACAAAAAATTATGAATCAACCCCTTGATCCGGCAGTGGTGATGAAACAAGAAGTGGGCAAGGCTGCTGCTAAGTTAGTGAGGTCGAATACGATCGTCGGTCTGGGGACTGGCTCCACCACTGCCTATGCGATCGAATATATCGGCGATCGGCTTAAAAGTGGGGAAATTACCAATATCCAAGGGATCCCGACTTCTTTTCAAGCAGAGGTTCTGGCCAAGCAGTATGGTATCCCCCTGACCACCTTAGATGCAGTGGATCATATCGATATTGCGATCGATGGGGCGGATGAAGTAGACCCCCAAAAGAACCTGATCAAAGGTGGTGGAGCGGCTCATACTAGGGAAAAAATTGTGGATAGCCTAGCAGCCCAGTTTATTGTGGTGGTGGATAGCTCGAAGCTGGTAGATAAATTAGGTTCTACTTTTAAGCTGCCTGTAGAGGTAATTCCTATGGCCATAACTCCGGTGATGCGGGCGATCGCTAAACTAGGTGGGCAGCCAGAACTCCGCATGGGGATCAGAAAGGCGGGGCCTGTAATTACTGATCAAGGAAATATGGTGATTGATGTAAAGTTTGATTCTATTCCTGATCCGGCTCAGTTGGAAAAAACTCTAAATAATATTCCGGGAGTGTTAGACAATGGCTTATTTGTAGGAGTTACAGATCTAGTTCTTGTGGGTGAAGTTATTGATGGTCAACCATCTGTTCGGAAGTTTTAATAAATGCTATTTCATATTAATGCTTTCCAGTTAGATACTGATAGCCAAAAGTCGACTATTTGGTATGAATTGACAGCTAAAACTAGATTATTAGTGGTGCTAATTATCTTACTAGGAATAGTTATAACTCCTAATGCTAGTTGGTATACTTGGTTAGTTTATGGAGTAGCAATCTTTGGTTTAGTACACCTAACTAAAGTAAAACTTAATATTTTATTCCGTCGAGTCGCAGTGGAGTCGGTATTTTTGGGAGTAGTTCTAATTGGAACTTTATTTCGAGGCGGTGGAGATATTCTCTGGCGTTGGGGATGGTTACAGGTAAGTAGTGAAGGATTAATGATTTTGGGGAGTGTTTTTATTAAGGCGTTCCTATCATTGATGATCATGAATCTATTAACTATGACTACCTCAATTCCAGATTTATTAAATGCCCTTTTAGGATTACGGACTCCTCCTTTATTAGTAGCAATTATGGTTTCTATGTATCGTTACATTAATGTTTTGATTCGGGAAACTCAAGCTATGCAAAGGGCGGCAGCATCCCGTAACTTTCGGGGTAGGGATCAATGGCAGCGTTTAGTTTTAGGTAATATAATTGGGGCTTTATTTGTTCGTACCTACGATCGAGGCGATCGCATCTATCAGGCAATGTTGGCTCGTGGCTATCAAGGTATTCCTACGCCGGAAATATCGCCTAAAATTACAACCAAAGATAAATGGGCGATCGCCCTTGCCATTATTTTAATTTGTCTAGGTAAATCTCTTCTGCTATTTTAATTATTCTGCTATTTTTACTGTCCGACTCAAGAAAATAATTGCTATTACTAAAGACGGCAGAAAAACGATCGCTAAAACCATAAGATTATTACTAACCGGAGAAACCCCTAGGGCTGCAACTTTGATGAGGATGGCGATCGCTAGAGAAATCAAAAAAACTTTAGTTACAAATCCAACTTGATTATTCATAGGCTTGCCTTCAATTTTCATATTGCTATTACATTTTATGCTGAATCATCAAAGGGACGATCGCTCAGGTGGCGGTGACGAGTAAACCAGAAATATTGGGGTTTTCTGCATTAGTGCAAGCTACGTTGATGCGGTCAGACTACTTCAAGATTCAGGCGGAATCTGTAGCTTCAATTCTTCAATCAGTAATGGGATCTCCACTTGAATCACATCCCAAATGATGTTGAGGTTGATGTCCTCATATTCATGGACTAACCGATTTCGCATTCCGTTGATTTCCTGCCAAGAGATATTGGGCAGAGTCTGTCGGGTTGCCTCGGAAACTCGTCTGGCAGCTTCGCCAATCACCAAAAGCCGCCGAATCACTGAATCTTGAAGCTGCACATTCTCAACAAATTCAGCTTTCGAGCATTGAGCAGTGTAGATCATGACCAGTTCTGCGGATTGAAGCATATCAAGTAGGAATTGAAGATTTCGCTTCATAAATCACTTGGGCGGATGAAAGAATCTCGTGACGGCGGAGATAGTTGCGACTGGTTTCAATGCCTTGGCGGGTAATCAAGTCAATATCTCGATCAAAGATAGTTTTTAGCTCTATTTCCATTTGGTCTAGGGTGTTGAATGTGGGGTGGGCTTCTGGGTAAAATTGCACCATTATGTCTATGTCGCTGTCAGGGCGGAAGTCGTTGCGGAGGACAGAACCAAATAGGGCAAATTCTGTTACCTGCCATTTGTGACAAAATTCAGCGATTCTCTGCATTGGTAGTTTGATCGCAGTAATCGTCATATCAGCTTTGTCCTCAATTTCAATATTGCTACTACATTTTACCCTGAATAATCGAAGTGGCGATCGCACCCTCACAATAAATTCTCCGGTTACGCTTCTTAAAACTCTTGTTAGATTGTTAAATAGGAACCAATTTGTTTTAGTCCCTGTAAAACTTGGCTGCGCTCTTCGATATTTTCTAAGAGGCGATAAGTGGGTGATCGTATATATTGAGGCGGGTTGGCGACAGGATTGGCAGAGCGATCGAGCTTGAGAAATATCACTTCCCTGCCATTTGTTACCATTCCATAGCAAGTAGTTGGCCTAGAAGGTGCGCTCAACAAATAGGTAAGAGCTTGGGGAATTCCGGCTGTTACATCAAGGCGAGCTGGTTTAGATTCAATTACAATTACCCAGAGACTATCTTGAACAACTAGAATATCTATCCTGCCTTGGATGGGAGCAGCATTAGGCTCATCAGCAATTTCTAGGCTAGTGCTAACTTCGGTTTTCACGAAAAAAGGAGATTGATAAAAACCCGCCAGATCAAGTAGGGGAGAAACCACTACGAGTTTAACAATTTCTTCGAGGGGCGGCTCTTCTTGACTGAGATAGAGGTAGTTGCGACTAAGGCGATCAAGTCCTACCTGCTCTGATTCTATCAAAGGCGGCGAGTTTTTTAGCCATTTAAAAAAAAAGTCATCATTAGAACTTAGCTGCACCCCAAAAGTCTGGCGGAGATTACGTAGAGTGAGGCTACTAGCATTGGTGATCATAATTGAACCTCTCCAGTTCTGAAAATATGCCAGACTATTGATATCTGCACTACAGTTTTGAGAAACCTTCTATATCAATAATAGATCATCTGTTGGTATCCTCTGAGTACTATGCAACCAAGAATTATAGTTTGTGCCTTGGGGCGGACTGGCTACAAAATTTACAACCTCCTGAAACAACAATCAGCCCATGTGGTGGGGATTAGCGATCGCCCCATCCCCGGTGATTCCAGCTCAGAAATTATTATTGGTGATCCCCGAACTGCCGCCATCTTAATTGCTGCGGGAGTCCGGGATGCTCACACCCTAGTTTTAGCAGGCAATAATGATGCCCTAAATTTAGCAATTCTCACCCAAGCTAAGGTAATTAATCCCCGGATTCGGATTGTGAATCGACTTTTTAATGCCACCCTCGGTGAGAGACTCGATCGCACCCTAGCAGATCACGTCACCATGAGTGTTTCAGCTTTAGCGGCTCCCATTTTTGCCTTTGCCGCCTTAGGTAATAAAGCGATCGGTCATCTCCATCTCCACAATCAAACTTGGCCTATCCAAGAAGAAATTATTCACGATCGGCATCCTTGGCGGGGAATGAAGCTCAGTGAACTATGGGCAAATCCCTCCCGGATGTTGATCTATTATCTGCCTGCCAATGGAGAATTTGATCTCATTTCTGCTGTGGTCGAAGGAAAATCTTTACAAACAGGGGATCATCTAATTATTGGGACTCAGCCCCAAATCAAAATCCCGAAGCGATCGCCCTTCCAGAAAACGTGGAAACTAATCACCAGCCTGAGTCAATTCAATCGCTATGGGCGTTCCGTTGCCCTCATGACCTTAACTCTCCTGACCACAATTTTCTTCACTAGTCTTACTTATGTAGCAATTAATTATAATATTTCCCCCGTAGATGCGCTGTATTTTTCTGTGGGGATGATCACCGGGGCTGGAGGGCAAGAGCAGGTAGCTGAGAAATCTTCCGATGGAGTCAAAATTTTTACTGCCATTATGATGTTAGTGGGGGCGGGGCTAGTGGGCATCTGCTATGCCTTAATTAATGATTTTGTCCTAGGTAGCCGCCTGAAGCAATTTTGGGATGTGGCACGGGTGCCGACTCGGAATCATTATATTGTCTGTGGTTTGGGGCAGATCGGCATGAGAATTGTCAACCACCTTCTAAACCAAGGTCATGAAGTAGTAGTTATTGATAGTGATCCAAATAATCGATTTCTCTACAACACTCGTTCCCTTGGTGTACCAGTGATTATCGAAGATGCTAATTTATCTAGTACTTTGCGGGCTGCAAATATTAAAAATGCTGCTGCTCTAATTGCTGTGACCAGTAATGACATGGTGAATGTGGAAATTGCTCTCTGTGCAAAGGCGGTGCAACCAAAAATCCCGATCGTTGTTCGTAATCAAGATACCCAATCTGCCCAGTCAGTCCAGCAGGTATTTGAATTTGAAAATGTTCTTTGTCCTACAGAATTGGCCACACCCGCCTTTGTCGCCGCTGCTTTAGGGGGCAAGATTTTGGGTAATGGGATGACAGATGATCTCCTCTGGGTAGCGCTGGCCACCCTGATTACTCCCAACCACCCTTTCTGCGACAAAACTATTATAGAAGCTGCCAAGGATGCAGATTTCGTACCTCTCTATATCGAGTCTTTAGGGCAAGAACTTCATGGCTGGACGCTCTTAGAAATCTGCTTACAACCGGGAGATGTGCTGTACCTAACCATGCCTGCCACCAAACTTAATCAACTCTGGCGGGGAGTAGAAGAGTTAGAATTATTGGTTAGTTAGATTCAAGGAATAGCTCATGGAGAAAGCCACACTCTACGATCGAGACTTTTTGAAATGGACACAACAACAGGCTGAATATCTCCAAAAGGGACATTGGGCTGAGTTAGATGTGGAAAATTTGCTGGAGGAATTGGAGACGTTGGGACGTAGTGAACAAAGACAACTGGGCAGTTATTTACAACTATTAATGATGCACTTACTCAAATGCCAATTCCAACCGGAACGCCGAACCACCAGTTGGGATAAGACTATTGCTAACTGCCGGGATAAAATTCAAGATTGCTTGGAAGATACGCCTAGTTTGCTAAGATTTTTGCAAGACCCGGAATGGGTAGAAAAATATTATCGCCGATTGCGCAGAGATGCTGCCAAGGAAACTCAAAAGCCTTTAGAGATATTTCCTGATTCCTGCCCCTATGCGATCGCCCAAATTCTCGATCCAAATTTCCTGCCCTAACTTCTATTAATCTTCGTCATTGGGGAGAATTTCCACAAGGCCTCGATCGCCATCTAAGCGGACTCTTTGACCCGATTGCAATAACTGCATGGCATTATGCACATCCATCACCGCGGGGATATGGTATTCCCTAGCAATAATTGCCCCATGAGATAATCTGCCCCCCACTTCGGCAATAATTCCCCCAGCCTGCGAGAGGGCGATCGACCAGCCAGAATCCGTATAGGGAACCACGAGAATTGTATCTTTATCAATATTTTGGGCATCTTGGAGTCGTTGCAGAATTTTAATAGTGCCAATTTTCTGCCCTGAACTAGCAGGAATCCCTTGTAAATAGTTTCCTGAGATAGCAGCAGGAGAATTGTTTAAGGGAGGATGATTCCCAAAGACTAGGAGGGGAATATTAGTTAAGGCTTGATTAACTTGGAATTGAGATTTTCTTTGGTTAATTAGGTGATGTAAATTTGTAAGTAATTTAGAGTTGGAATGGGTAATTAATTCCTGAATTTCTGCAAATTCTAGATAGAAAATATCTCCAATTTCTGTTAAAAGACCAGAAGTAAGCCATTGTTGCTCTAGTTCTATAAAGCTATAGCGGAGTTGGGTCAGAAGTTGGCTATAGATAGAGGTGACTTTGCCTTTGAGATGTAATCTTTGTTGGACTCGCTGGTGTTGCCAAGAATATTTTTTTGTTCCTTTTTTTGCTGGAATAGATTGAGTAGCTATTAATTCATCTACTGCTTGAATGGGGGAAATTTGGAGAAATTGGTGAAACATTTTCTGGAGCGGTTGGGGGTCTTCTTGCCAAGTAGGAACGGCAATATCTGTACCAACTTCGCTCAGATAGCCGTAGGTTTCCAGCCATTGGTTAAACTGGAAAATAATTTCCTGCCCTTGGGGATTTTGAGCTAGATAATCAAATAGGTTCTCTGAGGTATTTGAGATAATTTCTGGTGGTAAATCATTCCTGGCTCGATCGGCGATTTCTGAGAGCGATCGCACAGCGGCAATTTCTGGAGTATTACTATTATCTAAATCTCCCTCAGGAATTTTATATATACCCTGTCTGATGGCAAAACTTAGAGGAGCAAAAATACTGTAATAGGTAGCTTTTTTGAGAGTAGTAAGAATATCTGTAATTCGCTCTAAAACTACTATAGGCTCTTCAGGATTATTCTCAAATAACTTACTTCCTAACTTATCTAAAATAGGCGCAAAATATAAACGATAATCTTGATTAAAATCTTTCTCTAAACTTAATTCTCTCTGGAGTAATCTGAGCAGTCCCGGAATATTTTGGATGGTAGAAACTAGGGGCGGCTTACTAAATTTTGCCCCTCTGGTCAGAAATTCTAAACTCTCTGGGGGTAAACCCATTTTTAAAAATATTTGCCCCAATAAAGTAGCATTAAAATAGGCATGGGCGTTATGTAAAGTTGCTGTTTCTGTAAAATCTAAATTATTAGCTTTATCAGCGAGAACGATCGTAAAAATCTCTCCCCACACTCCACAGGTCAATGGGCGATTAATTGACCAAGTAAGGGGATGAATTGTCCCCGGAATTACTTCAGCCGCAATTTTTCTTGTCCAGATGGGTAGTAGAGTTGTGATCGGTCGAGATTGCAATACCCAAAGGTTTTGACCATCATAAGTCCATTCCACATCTTGAGGAATCCCATGATAATTAGCCTCAATTTTTCTGACTAGATAAGCAACTTGTTGAATCAACTTCTTAGGCACATCTCCTGTCCCGTTTGTAGATGTAATAGATAATTCTAAATCTGCGGGCAAATGCCAATCTGGACTAGCTTCTAAATCAAAATTAGTTACTAAAACTTGGTACTGCTCTGGGGTGACTTTTCCTGATACAACCCGTGTGGCATTGCCCGGTAGTGCTTCGATCGCTACTCCTTCCCCGGCTAGAGGATCACGACTAAAGGCCACGCCAGAAAATACTCCAGTAAGTTGGTGTTGGATTAATACTGCCATACCTGCATCAGGAATCTGGTGATCTGTTCTATACCGCACTGCCCTTGGTTGCTGATAACTGGCAAGACAATCTAAAAGCGCCTGCTGTAACTGGAGCTTATTAGTAACATTTAGAATGCTCACATACTGCCCTGCGGCGGTGGCAATTTCGGTATCTTCACCCCTAGCAGAAGAACGCACTATTAGGGGTTCATCGCTACTAGGTTCGAGGTATTGGATTAATACATCCAGATCATCTCCGGGCAGTAATACCCAGCCCTCCGGGACTGGATAGCCCCATTGGTGCAATTGGGAGAGATTAGCAGCTTTATTCCCGACTTTGGCTGCGTCTAATTGACCCGCATTGAGATAAGTAATACCCCGTTCCCCACGAAAAAAGTTAAACATCGGCTGTGATTTTCCCCGGATTTGATGAGCAGGTAGATTAAGGTCATCAGGAATTTTAGTATAAATCCAGCCTAAAAGGAAACTCAAGGCGATCGCTGCCCCTAATCTGGCAGTTTGTTGGGGATGAAATAGGAATAATAATAGGGGAAATAAAACCAAAACACTATACTTGCTGAGGGTCCGATCGCGCGTCACCGTAAACCCCACTCCCGCCACCAGCAACCCAATACTGGTAATTACTGGATCATGGATAACACTTCCCCACATAGCATTAGTCGTCCCGGCTCCCTTACTGCCTACATAGCGCCCAAATACCAGAGCTACTAAGGCGATCAGTTCCCAAGGGGAGGCTACAGGAAAAAATATTCTCGCTAGTAATACTGCTAAAATTCCCTTTCCTGCTTCAGAAATAACTGCCAAAATTCCGGTGAACTTTCCCCCATGATAAAAAGCGGCTGAGACGGAAACATTCCCTGTACCTAGTTGCTGGAGATTTTGGCGATGTCGGAGGGAGAAAATTATGCTGATTAAAGGTAATGCCCCAAGGAGAGGACAGAGAATGCAAATAAGTATTGCTCCCCCCAGTTGAGTTAAAGTCATAGAATAGTTTGTGTCTAATAATTAATTAACGTCAGTTCGGAATAAGTTGAAGCCCTCACCCTAACCCTCTCCCAGAACGGGAGAGGGAACAAGAGTAATTAGTCCTACTCCCCTTGTGGGAGAAGGGGTCGGGGGATGAGGGGTGCTTCTTAGTATCCTCTTTTTGGTATACCTTGATGCAAGCCCCTAAAGTTAGTTCAGAAACAACCAAGAAAATTAACCTTGCCCCCGACCTTTACAAAGCTGATTTTTATGCTTGGACTCAAGTACAGGTATTGTTTCTGCGTAACCAGCAATGGAGTCAGCTAGATCTATTAAATCTCATCGAGGAAGTTGAATCTTTGGGTAAGCAACAATGCCAAGAACTACGCAATAGATTGAGTGTATTAATTGGATATCTTCTAAAGTGGCAATATCAA
>Ga0335395_10002820_pt1 | contig 10824 bp, 8 predicted proteins | sample MAT02_FD_205744 | JGI IMG/M metagenome (GOLD analysis project Ga0335395, IMG submission 205744) | Freshwater microbial communities from Lake Fryxell liftoff mats and glacier meltwater in Antarctica - MAT-02 (spades assembly) (version 2) ...
CTCGCCCTTGACGATCGACTCGTAGACCTTGGTCCGGCCTGCCACGTCGTCCGACTTCACCGTCAGCATTTCCTGCAGGGTGTAGGCGGCGCCGTAAGCCTCCAAGGCCCAGACCTCCATCTCGCCAAGACGCTGGCCACCGAACTGGGCTTTACCACCCAACGGCTGCTGCGTGACAAGACTGTACGGGCCGGTCGAACGGGCGTGCAGTTTGTCGTCGACAAGGTGGTGCAGCTTGAGCATGTACTTCACGCCCACCGTCACCTTGCGCTGGAACTGCTCGCCACTGCGGCCGTCAAAGACCACCGACTGGCCCGAGGTGTCAAAACCCGCGCGGGTCAGCGCGTCGTTGACGTCGGATTCCTTGGCGCCGTCGAAGACCGGGGTCGCAATCGGCACGCCCTTGGTCACGTTGCCGGCAAGTTCAAGGAAGTCTTCCTCGCTCCGATTGGCAAAGGCTTCTTCGTAGGTTTCGTCGCCGTAGGCATGGCGCACCGCTTCGCGCACCGGGGTCATGTCGCCGGACCGGCGATACTGCTTCAGCGCCTCGTCGATGTTCATCCCCAGACCGCGTGCGGCCCAGCCCATGTGGGTTTCCAGGATCTGACCGACGTTCATCCGGCTGGGAACGCCCAGCGGGTTCAGCACCAGGTCAACCGCGGTGCCATCGGCAAGGAAGGGCATGTCCTCGATGGGCACGACCTTTGAGATGACGCCCTTGTTGCCGTGACGGCCGGCCATCTTGTCGCCCGGCTGCAGCTTGCGCTTTACGGCGACGAAGACCTTGACCATCTTCATCACGCCCGGAGGCAGATCGTCGCCACGGCGCACCTTTTCAACCTTGTCGTCGAACCGGTTGTCCAGAGCGCGCTTTTGCGCCTCATACTGGTCGTGGAGCGCCTCGACATCCTTGGCGTCGTTTTCTTCGCCAAGGGCCAGCTGCCACCATTGACCACGGCTGAGGGTTCCCAGCAGTTCTTCGTCGATGGTCGACCCCGCCTTGATGCCTTTCGGCCCTTTGACGGCGGTCTTGCCCATGATCAGCGTTTTCAGGCGCGCATAGATGTTGCGCTCGAGGATCGCCAACTCATCGTCGCGGTCGCGGGCAAGGCGTTCGACTTCCTCACGCTCGATCTGCAGGGCGCGTTCGTCCTTGTCGACGCCGTGACGGTTGAAGACCCGCACTTCGACGATGGTTCCGAAAGCACCCGGCGGCAGTCGCAGGCTGGTGTCGCGGACGTCCGAGGCCTTTTCACCGAAGATGGCGCGGAGGAGTTTTTCCTCCGGCGTCATCGGGCTTTCGCCCTTGGGAGTGATCTTGCCGACCAGGATATCGCCCGGCTGCACTTCGGCCCCGATATAAACGATCCCGGCTTCGTCAAGGTTGCGCAGGGCTTCCTCGCCGACGTTCGGGATATCGCGGGTGATCTCTTCCGGCCCAAGCTTGGTGTCACGGGCGGCGACTTCGTATTCCTCGATGTGGATCGAGGTGAAGACGTCGTCGGACAGGATGCGTTCGGAGATCAGGATCGAGTCTTCGTAGTTGTAGCCGTTCCACGGCATGAAGGCGACGATGATGTTCCGGCCCAGGGCCAGTTCGCCAAGGTCGGTGCAGGGGCCGTCAGCCACCACTTCGCCGCGCAGAACGGTATCGCCAACCTTGACCAGCGGGCGCTGGTTGATGCAGGACGACTGGTTCGACCGCTTGAACTTGCGCAGCCGGTAGATGTCGACACCGGGTTCACCCGGGTCCAGCATCTCGGTGGCGCGCACGACGATACGGGCGGCGTCGACCTGGTCGATGACACCTGCCCGACGGGCCATGATGGCGGCGCCACTGTCACGCGCAACCACCGCTTCGATGCCGGTACCCACGAAAGGCGCATCGGATTGCAGCAGCGGCACCGCCTGACGCTGCATGTTCGAGCCCATCAGCGCGCGGTTGGCGTCGTCGTTTTCCAGGAACGGGATCAACGAGGCCGCGATCGACACCAGCTGTTTCGGCGAGACGTCGATCAGGTCGATCGCATCCGGCGGGTTCAGCATGAATTCTCCGGCCTTCCGGCTGGAAATCAGGTCGTCGGTGAAGCGGCCTTCGCTGTCCTGCGCCGCGTTCGCCTGAGCGACGGTGTGGCGCATCTCCTCGGTTGCCGACATGTAGACGACCTCGTCGGTCACTTTGTTGTCGATCACCTTGCGATACGGGGTTTCGATGAAGCCGTATTTATTCACGCGGGCAAAGGTGGCCAACGAGTTGATAAGGCCGATGTTCTGGCCTTCGGGCGTCTCGATCGGGCACATCCGGCCGTAGTGGGTCGGGTGGACGTCACGAACCTCAAAGCCCGCACGCTCACGGGTCAAACCGCCCGGCCCAAGGGCCGACAGGCGACGCTTGTGGGTGACTTCGGACAAGGGGTTGGTCTGGTCCATGAACTGCGACAGCTGGCTTGAGCCGAAGAATTCGCGCACAGCAGCGGCAGCCGGTTTGGCGTTGATCAGATCTTGCGGCATGATCGTGTCGATTTCCACCGACGACATGCGTTCCTTGATCGCGCGTTCCATCCGCAGCAGGCCGACGCGGTACTGGTTCTCCATCAATTCGCCGACCGAACGAACCCGGCGGTTGCCGAGGTGGTCGATGTCGTCGATCTCGCCCTTGCCGTCGCGAAGTTCGGTCAGGGCCTTGATGCAGGCGACGATATCGGCGCGGTCCAGCGTGCGCTGGGTATCCGGGCGGCCCAGATCAAGACGCATGTTCATCTTGACCCGGCCAACGGCCGAAAGGTCATAGCGTTCCTTGTCGAAGAACAGCGTGTCGAACAACTGGCTTGCAGCCTCCACCGTCGGCGGCTCGCCGGGGCGCATGACGCGGTAGATGTCCATAAGCGCGGTGTCGCGGCCCATGTTCTTGTCGGCGGCCATCGTGTTACGGATGTAGGGACCGACGTTGACGTTGTCGATGTCCAGCGTCGGGATGTCGGTGATGCCTTGATCCAGCAGCACCTTGACCGTGCCGCCCTTGACCTCGCCGTCGCGGTCCAGATCCCAGGTCAGCTCATCGCCGGCCTCAACCCAGATCTCGCCGGTTTCCTCGTTGATGATGTCCTTGGCGACATAGCGGCCAAGGATGTGGTCGAAGGGCACCAGCAGCTCGGTGATCGTGCCATCGTCCTTCCATTTCTTGACCATCCGCGGCGTGGCTTTTTCACCGGCCTTCAGGATGACTTCGCCGGTGGCGGCGTCGATCAGGTCATAGGTCGGACGCGTGCCCGATACGCGCGATGGGAAGAAGCGGGTGACCCAACCCTTGTTCTTCACATAGCGGAAACCGACCTGTTCGTAATAGGCGTCCATGATCGCTTCCTGGTCCATGCCCAGAGCATAGAGCAGGGTCGTCACCGGCAGTTTCCGGCGGCGGTCAATGCGCGCGAACACGATGTCCTTGGCGTCGAATTCAAAGTCCAGCCACGAGCCGCGATACGGGATGATGCGGCAGGCGAACAGAAGTTTGCCGCTGGAATGCGTCTTGCCCTTGTCATGGTCGAAGAACACGCCGGGCGAACGGTGCATCTGGGAAACGATCACCCGTTCGGTGCCGTTGATCACAAAGGTGCCGTTGTGCGTCATCAGGGGCATGTCGCCCATGTAGACGTCCTGTTCCTTGATGTCCTTGACCGACTTGGCCCCGGTTGTCTCATCGACATCGAACACGATCAGGCGCAGCGTCACCTTCAGCGGCGCCGCATAGGTCATGTCGCGCGACTGGCATTCGTCCACGTCGTACTTGGGCTTTTCCAGCTCGTACTTGACGAACTCCAGCACCGAAGTCTCGTTGAAGTCCTTGATCGGGAAAACCGACTGGAAGGTGCCCTGAATCCCCTCGTCGTCCAGCGGCTTGTCGCCTTCGCCAGACCGCAGGAACAGGTCGTAGGAGGATTTCTGAACCTCGATCAGGTTCGGCATCTCCAGCACTTCACGGATTTTGCCGAAGTAGCGGCGGATGCGTTTCTGGCCAACATAAGCTTGCGCCATGTCTTTGGTAACCTTTCAATTTTTCGCTGGCACACCACCCGTCGGGCCACGGGTGCGCGCCGCTTGCGAAGAGACCGACCGGGTTCCATTCGTGCCACCCGTCCCGAAGGGCGGCTCCCGAACCCCATCGCGCCTGGGGAGTGGCTTTCGCAAAAGCCGCTTCCAAGACGCGTCAGGCCGGGCCCGAAATGCTTCGGACCCAGCCAATCGTTTGGCAGGGGGTTGTCCCCCGACCGATTACTTCAGTTCTGCCTTGGCGCCAGCGTCTTCGAATTTCTTCTTCAGAGCTTCGCCGTCGGCCTTGGAAACGCCTTCCTTGATCTTGCCACCGGCTTCGGTCAGGTCTTTCGCTTCTTTCAGGCCCAGACCGGTGATTTCGCGCACGACCTTGATCACGTTGATCTTGTTCGCGCCGCAGTCCGTCAGGACCACGTCGAATTCGGTCTGCTCTTCAACCGGAGCTGCCGCAGCAGCCGGACCAGCAGCCATCATCACAGCGCCGCCAGCGGCGGGCTCGATGCCATACTTGTCCTTCAGGATGGTCTTCAGTTCCTGCGCCTGCAGGAGGGTCAGACCGACGATGTCTTCAGCAAGTTTGTTCAGATCAGCCATTTTTCAGTTCCATTCAGTTGAGATGGGTTCCAACGACGTGGGTCTTGCCACGCGGGAAAAAGATCAGGCAGCAGCCTTTTCCTCGATGGTCGACAGGATGCTCGCGATGTTAGACGCAGGCGCACCAATGGCCCCGGCGATGGCAGAACCCGGAGCCCCGATGCACGACACGATCTGAGCGATAAGCTCTTCACGCGACGGCATGGAAGCCACGGCCTTGACACCGGCCTGGTCCAGAACCGTGTCGCCCATTGCCCCACCAATGATGACGAACTTGTCATTCGTCTTGGCGTAAGCCTCGCAGACCTTGGCCGCAGCCACAGGGTCTTCCGAGAAGGACAACATGGTCATGCCCGTCAGAAGGTCAGCCATCTTTGCAGCGGGCTTACCCTCAAGGGCGATCTTGGCGAGCGTGTTCTTGGCAACGCGAATGGACCCACCTACGTCACGCATCTTTGCGCGCAGGTCCTGCATCTGTGCAACCGTCATTCCCGCGTAGTGTGCAACCACCACGACGCCAGAGCTTTCGAAGATCTGGCCGAGTTCCTCGACCACTTTCTCTTTCTGGGCTCTATCCACAGTTTCACTCCAAGGTTGGGGGTTTCCCCCCGGCTCATGTGTGCCCCCCTTGCAGGGAGCGTTCGGGTCCGTTTTCAGGTTCCCGAGGCCAAGATCACCGCGAAGGGTGCCTCAAATCTCGATCCCCATCTCGGGCAGGAAGATTAAGGCGTTTGCGCGCCACCCACCGTCTCGGACAGATCCGGGCGTCTCCGCCCGGAAACCCTTACCTTGCGGTTCGGGATTTCATGGAGTGCGCAAAGGCGCACCCAGACTTAGTTGGCCGCCGCCGACGAAATGTCGACCGACACGCCCGGGCCCATGGTAGACGACAGCGACACCTTCTTCACGTAGGCGCCTTTCGCCCCGGATGGACGAGCCTTGCTGACCGCATCAACAAAGGCACGGATGTTCTCTGCCAGCTTGTCTTCTGTGAAGCTGACTTTGCCGATCCCGGCATGGATCACCCCGGCCTTTTCGACCTTGAACTGAACTTCGCCACCCTTGGCCGCCTCGACAGCCGTCTTCACGTCCATCGTCACGGTGCCGACCTTCGGGTTCGGCATCAGGTTGCGCGGACCAAGGATCTTGCCCAGTCGGCCGACCAGCGGCATCAGGTCCGGCGTCGCGATGCAACGGTCGAACTCGATCTTGCCGGACTGGATGGTTTCCATCAGGTCTTCCGCGCCCACGATGTCTGCCCCTGCGGCCTTGGCTTCATCAGCCTTGGCACCACGGGCGAACACGGCAACGCGCACGGTCTTGCCGGTGCCGTTCGGCAGTTGCACCACACCACGGACCATCTGGTCGGCGTGACGCGGGTCAACGCCCAGGTTCATCGCGATTTCGATCGTTTCGTCGAACTTGGCCGAGGCCGCGCCCTTGATCAGCTTCACGGCGTCCTCAACGGTGATGTTGACCTTGCCGGCGAAGGCCTCCGTCGCCTTGGCGACGCGCTTTGCAATCTTTGCCATGGTCTCAGCCCTTCACTTCGATGCCGCAGGATTTCGCCGAACCAAGGATGATCTGCATCGCGGCTTCTACCGAGTTCGCGTTCAGATCCTTCATCTTGGTTTCGGCGATCTTGCGCAACTGGGCTGCGGTGATCGAACCCGCAACATCATGGCCGGGCTTGACCGAACCCTTGGTGCGGTTACGCTTGCCTACCGACGGCAGGCCGGCAGCCTGCTTGATCAGGAAAGCCGCCGGGGCGGTCTTGAATTCCAGGCTGAAGGATTTGTCCTGGTAGTAGGTGATGATGACGGGCGTAGGGGTGCCCGGGGTCACATCGGCTGTCTTCGCATTGAATTCCTTCACGAAGGCCATGATGTTCAACCCGCGCTGACCCAAAGCAGGACCAACCGGCGGGGACGGGTTTGCCTGGCCCGCCTTCACTTGCAGCTTCAGGCTGCCGATAATCTTCTTGGCCATCTGGCCTTCTCCTTTGTCACTGCATCCGGCCCGGAATTGGGGGATGCGGTTTAGTGGTCCGGTCCGTCACCCGTGATACGGGCGCTCGCCTCCCACGCGTTCCTCAGTTCCCTTTCGAGACCTGAGTGAATTCCAATTCCACCGGGGTCGCCCGGCCGAAGATCGACACGGTGACCTTCAGGCGGTTGTGCGCTTCGTCTACATCCTCGACCATGCCCGAGAAGCCCTCGAACGGGCCGTCAGTCACTTGCACGGTTTCGCCGATCTCGAAGCGGATCAGGTTGCGCGGGGCTTCCAGACCTTCCTCGACACGGTTCAGGATCGCGTTGACCTCGGCGTCGCGCATCGGCATCGGTTTGCCTTGCGGGCCAAGGAACCCCGTCACCCGGTTGATCGAAGAGATGAGGTGATAGCCTTGGTTCGACATTTCCATGTGAACCAGCACGTAGCCCGGCATGAAGCGACGTTCCGACGTCACCTTCTTGCCACGGCGCATCTCGATGACCTCTTCGGTCGGGACCAGCACCTCGTCGATCTCTTCTTCAAGACCGGCTTCAGCGACGGCGGTCTTGATCAGCTCGGCGATCTTCTTCTCGAAGTTCGAGAGAACGCTTACAGAATACCAGCGCTTCGCCATCGTCATATTCTTCCTTGCTGCCCGGGGCCTTGGCGGCCCACACTTCTTTCGCCCCCGAACAAAAAACAGCGCGCACCCCGAATCGATGCGCGCCTTTGTCCCTTTGGTTGCGGCCGACCTATCCCGGGAATGCCGTCATTTCAAGAGGGAACCGTCGCCTAGGCACCAATGATGGCCTGTAGCCCGGTGCGGATCACAAGATCCACCAGACTGAAGAACACCGCCGCAAGTGCGGACATGACAAACACCATCAGCGTGGTCAGCAGCACCTCGCGCCGGGTTGGCCAAACGACCTTGGCGACTTCGGAGCGAACCTGCTGAAGGAACTGAAGGGGGTTTGTGGTGGCCATGGCCGGTCTCTCCCGCAATGAATGATTTGCCGCAGATATGGCGGATGGACTTGGAATTCAAGCCGCGACCGTACGAGACTGCCGCGTGGACTTGCCAATTCTCGGAAAAATGGCAGGGGCAGAAGGGCTTGAACCCTCGACCTACGGTTTTGGAGACCGTCGCTCTACCAACTGAGCTATACCCCTACGCGGGGCACGGGTTACGGCAGGTGCAGGAAGAGGTCAAGGGATTCTCTTGCGGCCCCATCCCTGAAAGCCCAGGCCGCGTCAGATCAGATCGAACCCTCTTGTGTGATCCCAGCCCGCCTTACCCCACCTTTATCGGCCTGATCCTGTCCGATTGCGTTTCCGACGGGGCTCGTTTTGACGCCGACCATCGGCAGGACGTTCACGCCCTCACGGTCGATCCCACGCAACAGGATGGCGACGTTGTCGCCAGCCTCGCCACGGTCCAGAATTTTGCGGAACATCTCGACGCCGGTGCAGACCGACTTCTTGGTGTCGCGGATGCCGACGATCTCGATCTCGTCGCCGACGTTGATCACGCCACGGTCGATCCGGCACGCGCGGCGACTTAGCCCGCCGGGCCGAGAGATTCAAGCATGGTTGGTCAGAAGCCTTGAGGGCGTCGGTTCAGGTAAAGCGGTTGTCCCTGGGAAAGCCGCGCGGGGCCATCTTGCCGGCGCTGGCGCGGGCGCTTTGCCATTCCGCAAGGTCGGTTTGCGTGCGGGTGCGGCCGGCGGGGTCTTTCCAGCTGAGGCCTTCGGCCAGAAGGAAGGTGATCGCGTCGGACAGCCCGCCGTCCTTGTATTTTTGCAATCGCACGCCCTTGCCCTTGGCCATCTCCGGCAGGTCCGCTACGGGAAAAACCAGCATTTTGCGGTTGTCACCCACCACGGCAATACTGTCGCCGCGCAGGGGTATGCAGACGGCTGTCTTGGTACCATCGCGCACGGTCAGCACCTGTTTTCCCGCCTTGGTCTGGGCCACGAGATCCTCGGACTGGACAATGAACCCGTCGCCGGCGGTCGAGGCGACCAGCAGCTTTTCGCCGGGGCGGAAGATCATCAGGTGCGTGATCCCGGAATCGTTCGGCAGGTCGACCATCAGGCGGACCGGTTCGCCCATGCCGCGGCCGCCGGGAAGGTTGGCGCCCAGAAGGGTGAAAAAGCGCCCGTTGTCGGCGATGAGGAGGATCTTGTCCGTAGTTTCCGCATGGAATGCGAATCGGGGGCCGTCGCCGTCCTTGAACTTCTGCTCGAGGGTTAGATCGACATGGCCTTTCATTGCCCGGATCCAGCCCATCCGCGAGCAGATGACCGTGATCGGTTCCCGATCGATCATCGCCTCATAGGGGATGTCCTCGATCTCGGTCGCGTCAGCAAACTGGGTGCGGCGGGCGCCAAGGACGGTGGCCTTGCCGTAAAGTTTGCGCACTTCGTTCAGGTCGGTGCCCACCCGTTTCCACTGACGGCGATCGCTGTCCAGAAGGTCGTCGAGGTCGGCGCGTTCGCCGATCAGCGCGTCGCGTTCGGCGTTAAGCTCCATCTCCTCCAGCCGCCGCAAGGACCGCAGACGGATGTTGAGAATGGCTTCGGCCTGGTTGTCGGTCAGGACCCCCTGCCCTTTTGCCGGGGCCTTGTAATCCTTTTCCGACGCGGCGCGGATGTGCGATCTTGACCAGTCCTCGGCCATCAAGGCGGCCTTCGGGTCATCATCATAGCGGATGATGTCAATCACCCGGTCCAGGTTCAGGAAGGCTATCAACAGGCCGCCCAGGATCTCCAGCCGGGCGTCGATCTTTTCGATCCGGTGCGTGGTGCGGCGGCGCAAAACCTCGCGCCGGTGGTCAAGGAAGGCGCGCAGCACTTCTTTCAGCGAACAGACTCGGGGCACGCGACCGTCGATCAGCACGTTCATGTTCAGCGAAAAGCGCACCTCAAGGTCTGACGCCTTGAAGAGGCTTCCCATCAGCACCTCGGGCTCTACACTGCGGGCGCGGGGCTCCAGGACGAGGCGGATATCATCGGCGGATTCGTCGCGAACATCCGCGAGGAGGGGGACCTTCTTGATCTGGATAAGCTCGGCAAGTTTCTCGATCAGCTTGGATTTCGCTACCTGAAACGGGATCTCGGTCACGACAATCTGCCATGTGCCACGGCCAAGGTCTTCGACCTGCCACTTGGCACGCAGGCGAAACGCGCCGCGGCCGGTCTTGTAGGCGTCAAGGATGCTGTCGCGCGGTTCCACGATCACGCCGCCTGTCGGAAAATCGGGGCCGGGGATCAGGACAACCAGCGCCTCGTCGGTCAGGGCGGGGTCGGTCAGCAGCGCCTGGCAGCCGTCAATCAATTCGTCGAGGTTGTGCGGCGGAATATTCGTGGCCATACCCACGGCGATGCCGGATGAGCCATTGGCCAGCAGGTTCGGAAAGGCAGCAGGCAGCACCACCGGTTCTTCCAGACGGCCGTCATAGTTCGGGCGGAAATCTACGGCGGTCTCATCTATGCCTTCCATCAAAGCTTCTGAGGCGGCAGTCACCCGCGCCTCGGTATAGCGGGAGGCCGCCGGGTTATCGCCGTCGATGTTGCCAAAATTGCCCTGCCCGTCGACCAGCGGGTAGCGCATGTTGAAATCCTGCGCCAACCGCGCCATCGCGTCATAAATTGCTGCGTCGCCGTGGGGGTGGAAGTCCCCCATCGTGTCACCGGCAATCTTGGCCGACTTCAGGAAGCCCCCCGTGGGCGTCAGCCGCAGGCGCCGCATCGCCCACAGGATTCGCCGATGCACCGGCTTCAATCCATCGCGAGCGTCAGGCAGCGCGCGATGCATGATGGTTGACAGAGCATAGGTCAAATACCTCTCACCGATCGCGCGGGAAAGGGGTTCGGAAACGGTAAGGGCCGTCTGCCCCTCGATCTTGGGATCGTCATCATCGGTGGTCATGCATGTTGTGTATGACGGACGGGCCGGTCGGTCCAGATGGCTTGCGCAAGGGGCCAAGGAACCGTTGCCCGGATGATGCGTTTTGGACTCAACCCCGCTGTCCGGCCCATGTTAAGGCCAGGCCAAGTCATTGACGGAAATGCCCATGCTGCGCCTGACGCTACTTTTGTCTGCCACGATGATAGGCGCCCTTATGGTTCTGGGCGAAGACCGGGGGCAGTTGCGTCCGGGCCTGGCGAATGGTGGGTCCGAAGGTTC
>Ga0335395_10002821_pt1 | contig 10821 bp, 6 predicted proteins | sample MAT02_FD_205744 | JGI IMG/M metagenome (GOLD analysis project Ga0335395, IMG submission 205744) | Freshwater microbial communities from Lake Fryxell liftoff mats and glacier meltwater in Antarctica - MAT-02 (spades assembly) (version 2) ...
TCACCCCGCCCGGGTCGCGGCTCGACACCGCGACGTCGCCCTCGAGGTTGACCGACGTCCGCGACGGGCTGCCGCCGACCACCCGATAGCGCCCCTCCTCGATCGCCGTCTTGGTGTTGATCTTGGACACCCGGACACCGCCTCAGAACCCCCACCCAACCGCGGCAGTTGGGCTGCGCGCTCCCAAACAGGGGTTCTGAGCGGTTCCGGCGACCCATGAGTCCCCAACCGGGACCGATGCGCGGAGATGTCTTGGAGACGGGCTGGAGACGGAAATTTTTGCACCCGGTCGCACCACCGCGACTTCAAGCCCAAGCCAAGCCGCCTCCGCGAAACGCCGTGGATCTCCAACAATCGGGCTTTTTGAGAGGGAGGCGGTCTGCCCACGCGTGGTCAGAAGTGGTCAGGATGGCCCAAACTTGGCCCAAATCGTGGGTTCGATCCCATCCATTGACCCTCCATCTGGGGGTAGATGTGCGAGATTGCGTACGTCCATCATTTAAATCGGATCGATTCGACAGGAGGCGCTACGGGGCCACGACCGTGTGGCCGCTCAGTCGGTGAGGACGTCGCGGCCACGCTTTCTCGTACTCCCTGACGCGCTGATCGGCGTCCCCGGCGGTGCCAGGATCACGATCGATCTCGGCCTCGGCCGGCCGGGCGCGCTCGACACAGTCCCACCAGGTCACACGTGCCGCACGCGTGCTCCTGCCACGTGGGGAGGCGCGGCAGGTCGTTCTTGCGTAGACGCTCCCCTGCGTCGCGGATCTTGTCGCGCGCGCCGGTGAGGAGTGGATCGTTCACGGGCTCGCGCTTGGTTTGACCCTTCTCGTCGAGGTTGAGCACCTCGATGAGGTCGGCGGACTTGCCGGTCAGCTCCTCGTAGCCGACTGCGTAAACGTGCAACTGGTCGCGGGTGACGTCCTCGGCCTGCGCGCGCTCGCTGGACTTGAAGTCGACAATGGCGACCTCCCCTGTGTCGAGGCGCCGGACGAGATCGATGCGGCCGTCGACCGTGATGCCGGGGGCGACGTGGACTTGGATCTGTTTCTCGGAGAACTCGGTGTTGGCGATCTGCTGTCCGTGCGTGTCGAAGTAGCGCTCGATGGCCTTGATACCGGCCGCGCGGAGCTTCTCGCGGAGGGCGTCGTACGCGAAGGGCGCGTTGAGGTGTCGGTCGATGAGCGCGGGGGCGAGCTCCTTGGTGACGAAGTCGCCGTCGAGGGCGCGCTTGTGGACCTCGGCGAGGGCGTCGTGCAGGGCCTTGCCGTAGCCGAGCGCCTCGTGGATGGGCGCGTTGAAGCCGTAGAGGAAACGGAGCTTGAACTGGTAGCTGCACTCGAAGAGATACTTCAGCTCGGAGAACGAGAGCGTGACCCGCGGCGTCTCCTGGAGGGGCTGCGGTGGGAGGCGCTCGCCCGGGATGGGGGCCGGCGTGGTCGACACCCACTGCTGCTTCGCGATGTGCTCGAAGAATTCGGAGCGGTTCCTCTGCTGCTGGTTGTCCGCGAGCGGAGCAAAGCTCGCGTAGAGGTACTTCTGGGCGCGCGTGACGGCGACGTAGAGGAGACGCGTCTCGTCTTCGACCGTGCCTCGGTACCGGGCCGGGTCGTCGAGCGCGTCGTCCGGGATCACGTGCTGGAGTTGGACCCCGCCCATGACGCGCGACGGGAAGCGGTTCCTGCGGAGTGCCGGTAGGAACACGGCCGGCCACTGCAATCCCTTGGACTGGTGCACGGTCGCGATCGTGACGGCGTCGGGGGAGGCGTAGCCGACGTCGGTGTCCGCGTCGGCGTACTGCCCCGGCGCTTGGTGCTCGAGCCACTTGGCGAATCCTTCGTACTTCGCCTTGGGCTGGGTGAGGAAGTGGATCTGCTCGTAGTCCGAGATGACCTGGCTGAACTTTCCGAGTTGGTAGAAGACGAGCTCGGCGCGGCTCGCGTCGCCGGCCAGGGTGTCCTCGCGCAGCCCGAGCGCCTCGAGAAAGTCGAGGTAGACGCGCTGAATGTTGAAGACGGAGTGCGTCTTTGTCTTCTCGAAGTCGCGCCCCTTCTCCAACACGGCGAGCGCTTTTTTCCAATCGCCGGCTGGCGGGATGAGGTCTGCGTCCGTCCACTGCGCCTTCAGGTTCTCGGCCGTGATCTCCGCCACCATGAACCGGAAGATACCGACGACGGCCTTGATCTCGGGGCTCTCGAAGAGCTGGTTGAGCCCCTTCACGAGGAAGGGGATGTTGCGGCTTCGCAGCTCTGCCACGAGCGGCGCCGAGTCCTTCGCTACGGAACGGAACAGCACGGCGCAGTCCGACCACGACAGCCCTCGGGCCGGCGCGTCCGGGCGGCTCTGGAACGGGACGCCGCGGAGGTGCTCGATGCGGTCCGCGATCCACCGGGCCTCCGCCTGCGGGTCGTCGAACGTCACAGCGAGGAGGTCCCCGCGCTTCCACTCCTGATGGCCGGCGGCGACCATCTTCTTGGGCAGGCGCTGGCCTGCGGGGATGCGCTCGGCGACGGACCGGCCGAGCTCTACGACTCCCTTACTGGAGCGGAAGTTGTCGTCGAGCGTGACCTGCTTCACGCCCGGGAGACGGGTGGCGAAACTGACGATGTTGGACACCTGGCTGCCGCGCCACTGGTAGATGGTCTGGTCGTCGTCGCCCACGACGCAGAGGTTGGCGCCGAACCGGACGAGCCCGCGCACGAGACGCTCCTGCAAGGCGTTCACGTCCTGGTACTCGTCGACGACGACGTACCTGATGTCGTTCTGCACGTGGTCCTGCACGCGCACGAAGTCCTGGTCCTCGAGTGGGTCGCCCTCGAGGTAGTCGACCGCGCTGCGGATGATCTGGGTGTAGTCAAAGTGGGACTTCGTGCGAAGCAGCTCGCCATACTTCTCGAAGGACTCGAGCACGCCGGCAGGCACAAGCTCAAGGTCGATGTTGTCTTCGCGCAGGACGCTCACGACTTGGAGGTAGAGCCGCGTGTTGATGTACCTGCGCAGTACGCCGCTCGCGGCGGTCGTCGGGCAACTGGTGAGACCCGACGCCTTGCTGAACTTGTTGACGAGGAGCTGCGCGGTGATGTCGCTCAGCACGGAGAACTTGAACTTCTCCGGCACGAGCCGCTGCAGCAGATCGAGGCAGTAGCCGTGCATGGTGCCGATGTACATCTCGGCGAGGCCGTGCACGGGGCCCAGCTCCTTCTCCACCAGGGTGAGCACGCGCTCCTTCAGCTCGGCGGCGGCCTTCTCGGTGAACGTGAACGCCACGACATTCCTCGGCTTGACGTCGGGGAGCGCGAGAATCCTGGCGATGCGCTGGGAGATGACCTGCGTCTTGCCCGAGCCGGCGCACGCGACGATCTGAAGCGGCCGGTCGAGGCACGCGACCGCTTCCTTCTGCGCCTGGGTGTACGTGGTCATGACACTGGCACGGTACAACCTCCCAAGCGCAAGCGAAATCACGTACAGTCTGCCCCGTGTCTCGGCTAAACGACCTCTTGCGGGAGCTACGAACGAGGGAGCCCGCGCTCGCGCGCGATCTCGAGCGCGAGGTGAGCGCGCTCGCCGACCGCCGCGCGTTCGGGCTGAACTTCGAGCGCCACCTCCCGGAGGTCGTCGAGCTGCCCGGGCGCAAGGTGCGGAAGGGCGACAAGGTCCGGGTGCTGCCTCCGCGCGGCAAGGCGACGAAGAGGCTGGACGTCCGGCTGTGGCGCGTCGTCGGGATGGACCGCTCCGCGCGCGCCGCAAAGCTCGAGCTGCTCGACCCGGCGGCGTCTGGCGAGACTCCCCGCGAGGAGCTCACCGCACTCGACGATCTCGTCGTGGTCGCGCAGTCGCGCGACCCGATCTACCCCGGCCTCGTCTCGACGGGGAAGGTCGAGCGCGGCGGCGACAAGCCGTTCCACACGGTGATCAACGCCGAAAACCTGCACGCGCTCGAGACGCTGCTGTTCACGCACCGAGGCAAGGTCGACTGCATCTACATTGACCCGCCGTACAACACGGGCGCGAAGGACTGGAAGTACAACAACGACTACGTCGAGGGCGACGACCTGTACCGCCACTCGAAGTGGCTGGCGTTCATGGAGCGGCGGCTGCTGCTCGCGAAGGAACTGCTGAACCCGGACGACTCGGCGCTCATCGTGACTATCGACGAGAAGGAGTACCTGCGGCTGGGATTGCTGCTGGAGCAAACGTTCCCGGAGGCGAGAATCCGAATGGTCTCGTCGGTCATCAACCGCAAGGGCGTAGTCCGAACGAACGAGTTGACCAGAACCAACGAGTTCATCTTTGTCGCACAAATCGGCGCCCAGGAGCTCTTCGCCCAACGCCAGGCCTCGGACGAGAAGGTGCGGTGGGCAAGCCTACGGAGATTCGAAGACTCGTCCCGACGAAACGGACCGCAGCCGAGGCCGGATCAATTCTACCCAATATACGTGGGCATCGCGTCCAACCGGATCGAGGACGTAGGCACATCGCTGCCGCCGAACGTAGATCGCTCCACCGTGCGCGATCGTCCCGGCTTCCATACGGTTTGGCCTCTCAAGCCCGACGGCACCGAGATGATCTGGGGCTTGACCCCTGCAACGCTTCGAAAGCGGCTTGCCCAAGGGTTCGTGAAGGTGATTCCGGGGCGAGGCGGGAAGGCCCCAACATTGTACTACCTAACCAGCGGCCAGGTCGCGGACGTCGCCAGCGGCGACTTGCGTGTTACGGGCCACGATGCCGACGGATCTGTGGTTGTGGAGTTCGAAACAGGCAAGGCGACTCTCCCCACTACCCAATGGGACAATGAATCCCACAATGCGCAAACCAACGGAACGGGGCTGTTGGTCGGGCTCATTCCACGACGCAAATTCCCATTTTCCAAGTCCTTGCATGCGGTCGAGGACACTCTGCGTCTGGTGGTTGGCGGCAAAGGAGACGCGGTCATCGTGGACTTTTTCGCCGGCTCGGGCACCACGCTGCACGCCGTGATGCGCCTCAACAAGCAGGACAACGGCCGCCGGCGCGCCATCGTCGTCACCAACAACGAGGTCGGCGCCGACGAGCAGAAGGCCCTCCGCGACAAGGGCCTGCGCCCCGCCGACCCGGAGTGGGAAGAGCTCGGCATCTGTGAATTCATCACCAAGCCCCGCATCAAGGCCGCCATCACCGGCAAGACACCCGACGGCGAGCCCATCAAGGGCGACTACAAGTTCACCGACGAGTTCCCCATGGCCGACGGTTTCCAGGAGAACGCCGAGTTCTTCACCCTCACCTACGAGGCGCCGCTCCGCGTCGCCTCCCACCGCGAGTTCCCGAAGATCGCCCCGCTCCTCTGGATGCGCGCCGGCTCGCGCGGCCGCCGCATCGACGACATCTCGAGCGGGTGGGACGTCGCCGACACGTACGGCGTCCTCGCCGACCTCGACAAGGCGTCCGACTTCTTCGACGCCACCACGCGCGTCGAAGGGGTCGAGGTCGTCTACATCGTCACCGACGAGGACCGCCTCTTCGAGTCGCTCGCGCAGCAGTTGCCCGACTGCATCGAGCCCGTGCGCCTCTACGAGTCGTACCTCCGCAACTTCGAGATCGAGTCCGGCCGAGGTGCGCTGTGAAGTTCACCCTCAAGGACTACCAAGCCGACGCCGTCGAGGACGTCCTCGCCAACCTCAAGCGCGCTCGCGACGCCTTCAAGAGCACTGGTGAGCGGTCGTCCTTCTCGCTCGCCGCCACCACCGGAGCCGGCAAGACCGTGATGGCGGCGGCCGCCATCGAGGCGCTCTTCTGGGGCAACGACACCTTCGACTTCGAGCCCGACCCGGGTGCCGTCGTGCTCTGGTTCTCGGACGACCCAAGCCTGAACCTGCAGACCTTCACGCGACTGCTCCAAGCGTCCGAGAAGTTCACGTACTCGAACCTCAAGCCGATCGAGCCGCCGTTCTCTGCGCCGCGGCTCGAGCCGGGCAAGGTGTACTTCCTGAACACGCAGAAGCTCGGCACCAAGTCACTGCTCACGCGCGGTCACGTCGAAAGCGGCGAGGGGCAGGAGAGCCTGCCGGGGCTCAGCTCCGCCGCACCCGACATGCAGGGCTGGACGCTGTGGCAGACGCTCGCCAACACGATCGAGGCGCCCGACCTCACGCTCTACCTCGTGCTCGACGAGGCCCATCGCGGCTTCAGCGCCAAGGCCACGGCGGAGAAGCCGACCATCGTGCGCAAGCTCGTCAACGGCACGACAGCGCGTCCCGCGATCCCAATCGTGTGGGGCATCTCGGCGACGCCGAAGCACTTCCAGGATGCCATGCAGCGAGCGGAGGCGACCGGAGGGCGGCGCGCACTGCCGGACGTGCGCGTCGACCCGATCCGCGTCCAGGAGTCGGGCCTCGTGAAGGACACGCTCGTCCTCGACATCCCGGACGAGGCTGGCAACTTCGACTCCGTCCTCGTGCGGCGCGCCGCTCGCAAGCTGAAGGACTCGACCGAGCGGTGGGCGAAGTACGCCGCGTCGCAGGGGCTCAAGGAGAGTGTCCAGCCGCTCCTCATCCTGCAGACCCCGAACACGCCCAACCCCGACGAGATCGGCGTCGCGCTCGACACCATCGCTTCCGAGTACCCGGAGCTGAAGTCGGCGTCAGTTCGGCACGTCCTCGGCGACCACTCCGCGCAGGAGTTTGGCGCGTGGAAGGTCGACTGGATCGAGCCCCAGCGCGTGCAGGAGGCGAGTCACGTGCGCGTGCTCGTTGCGAAGGACGCCATCTCGACCGGCTGGGACTGCCCGCGCGCCGAGGTGCTCGTCTCCTTCCGGCGCGCGACGGACAACACGCACATCACGCAGCTCCTCGGCCGCATGGTGCGCAACCCGCTCGCCCGACGCATCCCCGGCGACGAGCGACTCAACGCCGTCGACTGCATCCTCCCCTTCTTCGACCGCACCACGGCCGTGAAGGTCGTCCGCTTCCTCACGGGTGAGCTCGACGAGATGCCCGGCGGCGAGAAGAAGGTCGTCCTCGACGGGCGCGAGCTTCTTCCCAACCCGAACGTGCCCGACGAGGTTCGCCAGCTCTGGTCCACTCTGCCGACGCAAACGATCCCGCAGCGCGGCGCCCGACCCGTGAAGCGGCTCGTCACGCTGGCGCAGGCGCTCTCGGCGGATGACGTGGCGCCCGGCGCGCTCGCCGCCGTCAAGACGGAGTTGCACATCGTCCTCAACACATACGCCCTGCGCTACCAGGGCAAACTCGACGCCGCCGTCAAGGAGGTGTGGGACGTCCACGTGAAACAGATCGAGGGACGCTTCGGCAAGAAGGGGCTCACCTACGCCGAGTTCGTCGAGCGCGCCGACGATCGCGCCATCCGCACTGGCCTCCTCTTCGCCAAGAAAGCCTTCGGCGCCGACATCGTCGACTCGTACGTCAACTACGTCGCGGGCCCCGACAACGTCGAGGCCGACGACGACGGCCTCCGCGAGGCGTACGTCCGCGCCGCCGCGCTCGCCACCGTCAAGGAGGTGCGCGACAAGGTCGACGTCGAGGCGCTCGAGATCACCGAGAGCCTCTTCGGCCGGCACCGGGTCACGCTCAAGAGCCTCACCGACGAGCGCCAGCAGGAGTACGAGAACGTCCGCGCCATGGCCACCGACCCGCAGCGCGGCGAGCTGCGTCCGCCGCGCACGCGCATCGAGGACTTCGCCGACCGAAGCGGCGACGACGTGGTCGCCGCGCCCGTCGTGCCGCTCCACCTCATGTCCGACGAGGCCGGCAACTTCCCCCTCACGTCCCTCAACAACTGGGAGCGAGAGGTCGTGCTCGCCGAGCTCAAGCGCTCCGACGTCCGGGGCTGGTACCGCAACCCCTCACGCGCCGCCGTCGACTCGCTGGGCGTCGCCTACCGCGACGAGACCACCGGCAACTGGCGATCCATGTATCCGGACCTGATCTTCTTCAACGAGATCGGGGGGAGGATCGTCGCTTCCATCCTCGATCCCCACGGCCACCACCTCGCGGACGCATCCATGAAACTCAAGGCGCTCGCCGCCTTCGCTAAGAAGTACGGTGACGCCTTCCACCGCATCGAGGCGATGTCGAAGGTGGACAACGTCATGCGCGTGCTGGACATGAAACGCGAAGCCGTGCGTGAGGCGGTGCTCCACCGCGGGGAGAAGGCGGTGGACCTGTACCGGTCTGAGCTGGGCGTGGACTACCAGCCGGGGGAGTAACGCCCACTGCATTCACGCGGGCGATGGTGATGACGGCGATGTCGATGTGCCAATGCCTGTGCGGGCCGACAGGCTGGACGAAGCCCGTCCCCTTCGTGCTGGGTTTGGCTCGGTGCTGATCGAGGCGCCCAGCGGCCTTCAAGACGCGGTAGACGGTCGCCGGGCTGACGGCGCCGACACCGTCGTCGAGCATCATGAACGTCAGGCGGCGGTAGCCCTCGAGCGGATGCTTGACGGCGTGTCTTCTTGGTCATGAGCGGCGGTCCTTGCCCTCGGCCTGGCTATACCAGGCCGACTTACAGAGCACCGTGCGGGTGCATGGAGATCTATAATAAGGTGATGAGCGAGGTTTTTAACTGGTTGTTCGCGGAGGTAGCAGCCGGTACGATGGACCCGGCATCTCTGGCCGCATGAGCGCCGGGGAGCTGGACATCCCGTGACTTCCATCCTTCCACTGCTATGCACGCTCCATCTCGGCGTCTTTGCGGCCGAGATGGCGCCGACACGTCCGCCACCGCCGCCTCCGCCGCCTCCGTCCGCGCCGGTCTATCAAAACGCCCCGGAGGTGCCGGCGTCGGAGCGGCCCCCTGAGCCCGAGTCTGCGGACGACGCGAGCGCCAACGAGGACGAGGGGACAGAGGACGACGACATCCGCGGGTCATACGACCAGCGGACGCGGAAGATGCGCCGCGTAGATTGGTACCTGTACTATGCCTACGTGGCATGCATGAAAGAGGAAGACTTCAATAAATGCGCCCGCTATGCGGAGGCGGCCACGGCGCTCGACCCGAGCGACGACACGGCGCGCCAGTTGTACGACATCGCGGTGCGGAGGGGTGGGCAGGGGGCGGAAAAACGGCGACGGGGGGGGGATGGGTCGACCAGCCTGGGCCCGCTACGTTCGAAGCATCGCCTTGGGGTGGGCGCCTTGGTGCTCCTGCTGCCGGAGGCCCACTCTGGGTACCTGATCAATCCTGAGTATGTTTTCGAGTTTAAGAATCGTTCCCGCGTATTTATGCAGTTGGGTATCGGGGCTCTAGTCGGTAGACTAACGTACCTCAAGGGGCCTAGTGAAGAGGAAGGCGTCGTCCAGCCCGGGCTCCCGGAGCCTTCTTCGGTAAAGGAGCAGTCGATCTCTGCGCGGACCGGCGGCGTGCGAGTCCGGTTCCAGATCGGCGGCCAGTTCGAGGTCGGCCGGCGCAGCATGCTGCGGATCCACGGCGGGATCTCAGGCGGGTTCCTCGGGGCCAAGATCCTCGGGGACGAGCGCACCCTGCTCCTCCAGTTAGTGCCCGAGGCAGGTATCACGTATCACCTCGGGCGGCTATCGCTGGGGATCACGGCGGCGGGTTCGGGGTTGACGGCCTCGGAGGAGCAACTCCCTTCGCAAGGATTCGGGATCGGGATCGGCCCGAAGTTTGCAGTGGGGTTATGATCATGATACTGACCCGATATCCCGTGCTCGCACTGCTTCTCGTAGCCCAGGTATCATGTGCCGATCGGGCCAGAGAGCTAGAAGTGCGACAGTTCAAAAAGCTGCCCCAGATCCGTAAGAACGTGCGGGCGGTCGACGAGTACGACCGCCAGGTGATCCGGCTCGCCGAGGAGCGCGAGGCGGAGCGCCGCAGGATCGAGAAGGAGATTCATGACGCAGAGCAGCGGCGCATCGCCGAGGAGCGACAGGAGGAGCGCGAGCGGCAGCAAGTTGCGCGGGAACTTATCTGCTGGCGTGACCACGTGAGCGAGGAGGCGTGCTCGCAAAAGGCGAGCGAGTACGTGAACACAAGTGTGGCTGCGGGGGGGTGCTCCATAGTGATTCAACAGTTGTCGACAGGAAGCGTGGATCTGAAGGACACGGCCATCTCTGTAGGCTCAGACATGGCGATGAAATCTGATAATAAGTGGGTTCAACGATTGGGAGTCGGTCTCAAGGTTTATGGTCTGTACCGGTGCTTAAAGGGAAAGGGCTAGAGGATTCTCTGATAAGCTCGTGCGTCGGGAACTTCCTGACCAGAGCTCTCAAAAGCCCCGTTTGGCGGAGATCCACGGCACCTCTGCGCCCTGGTCCCGTCGCCCGGCTTCCACATGACCTGCTACTTCCATCGCCCGTCTGTGCATCCGCTCGGCCGCTCGCCGCCGGTCACCAAGTCGCCGGGTCTCGGCGCGTCGTGGTGCTTGCGGGGAGTGGTGCCGGCGATCAGGCCAGGGTGGCCCGCCCGCTGGCCGCCAGCCGCGACGCGCTCGGCCCGGTCGTGATGCTGGAACAGCGCCGCGGATGCGCCGAGAGCCGCCACCGCCGCGACGGCCACGAACCACTTCCGACCCCGGGCCCGAGCGCGACCCTGCGACAGCGCATCGAGCAGCGCCTGCATGACCAAGCGCCCGCCCGCCGTCCGCGACCACGTGACCACCGAGGATCTGCTCGCGGTCACCAAGCAACTCGTGACTCAAAAGTGCAGGGACAGAGAGAATGTTCAGGTGGCCTGAACTTGGCGCTTGCCAACTCGAAGATTTTCCTCCCTATAGACCGAGGGGGTGATGATGGACGAGAACGACCAGACGACCAGCGGCGAGCAGTCAAGGTGCCTCGGGGGTCGCTTCGTGCTGCTGGACCGCCTCGG
>Ga0335395_10002823_pt1 | contig 10818 bp, 6 predicted proteins | sample MAT02_FD_205744 | JGI IMG/M metagenome (GOLD analysis project Ga0335395, IMG submission 205744) | Freshwater microbial communities from Lake Fryxell liftoff mats and glacier meltwater in Antarctica - MAT-02 (spades assembly) (version 2) ...
GGTAATCGCTTCTGGCCACTGCTGCTGTTGAGCGTACATAGTGCCAAGGTTCGCTAAAGCTGTCGCAAAATTAGGATTGATTTCTAGGGCTTTGTTGTACCAATACTTTGCCTCGTCGATTTGGCCTAGAGTTTGGAAGAGATTTCCCCAATTTTTGCACGTCGATGCGTCATTGAGTTGACATTGGGCTGCGTAGAATTCGCACAGTTGATTTAATTTAACTACTGTATCTTTTTGAAATTGTTGTAGTTGATTTTGGTAAGCGCGATTTTGAGACTTAGCCTGTTGGAGTTCTGCTAGAATTTGCTGGTACTGATCTTGCAAGTTCTCCAATTGGCTTTGAGTTTGATCCACTGGTACATCAAATTTTTCCCACTCCCCCTGATTTTGATGAAGTTGAGATAGAATATTGTTAACATACATTTCACTTGGGGGAAATTCATAATCAGAATTTACTACTTTCATAATGCTAACTAATTTAATGTATTATTTTAATTTATTGACCTAGTTAGTTAGTTGAATAAGTTTTTAATTGCCAATCGGCAATTATTGCCTCCTAGTCGTTATGGGACAAACTACTGCCACAAGGATTTTTTAGGAGTCTACCACAACTTTGGGGGAATTTTGCCCTATCGCCACAATGAACTCCCAATGAACTCAAGCCGTTGCCTTCCCAAGGATATCAGACTTCAGCACTCTGAGGATGTTCCCGCAACCAGGTATGATAGATGGGCGATCGCCCCAAGCCCTAAGCCATCGAGCTTAACAATAGATATTACCCCAAAAATCAACACACGAAGACGATCGAACTCAAGCGATCGACCAACACGCGCGATCGGGTAAACTAGAAAGGTCGATCGCCCAGCCCCCTTGTGCCGTTGAGTCAAAATAGAGCTTGTGATTTCGGAGACCTACGCTAATTTACCATAAAATTTAAGCTACAGTCCAATCTTCTAATATCAAATTAGGCACTTTAGCAAAATCTCTTCGATTGCGCGTGACTAAAACCGCATTACAAGAGAGGGCGATCGATGCTATCCTTAAATCCTGTGTCCCAACTCTAATCTTTTGACGCTGTAATTCCAAATAATAGTTATCCGCAATTGCGTCAAATTCCAGCACGGGAAAATTCTGCAAAAAACTAATTGTATAAAATAGCCTAGTATAACCTGATATTCTTTGTTCTGAACAAGTAGCTTGCCTAATTACATTCAGACGACCACGCATTTGTTCTTCCCAAGTAATTATAGTTAGCGCTGTTTCGCCCACAGGTAATCTACTAAATCTATCGGTCACAAGAGTATCTTGTCTTTCTAACAAAGAAACATGGTCTGTATCCAATATTCTTAAAATCAACTTCCCGCTGTCTCCGTATCAATCTGTCGAAAATACTCCTCATCTAGTTCGCTACGATACTCCGCTATATAAGCCAACATATCATCAAATGTTTCATCATTTTTAAACATACCCACTACTTTTAGCATAGGATTATTAGGTTCTTTTTGACGCAACTCTTCTAGCTGTTCATCACTCATTGGTTGACGAAATTTTTCAGGATTTATTAAAAACTCTTTTTTGGTTTCTATGACATGATTAACCAATTCCAAATTTTGTTCAGTAATATCCACTAACTGCAAACAAGATTGTATTTGGCTTTCTGAAAAATGCTCGTATAATTGACCGATCGCCTTAGTGATAAATGACCAAGTAACTCGCTTCACATTTCTAAAAGATAAGACTACTGTTTTTTGGCGAGCGATCGCTTCTGAAATTAGGGGATAAATCACTTGACCTTCCCATTCAAAATTCAGTTCATCTTTGCCTAATAGCTGAGTAATATTAATCTTAATATTGGCATTTTTATCTGATTCTGGTCTATCTTCCTGCGAGCTAACAGCGGGTACTTGCAACGCACCAATCAAATCAATTACTACCCGTTGTTGTGCGGGAGATAGATTCTTTAATTGGAGAATTATCTCTTGTTCGTTGGGGCTTATTTGAGTTATTTGAGTCATCGTCAACTTACCTCAATTGTTAAGTATAATTATACATCGTAAAGTAATTAATTAGGAAAATTAAGCTACAGTCCCATCTTTCATTCACTGGACGAGGAAACGCGATCGCATGAAGCCTTGACAATTGCCAATTAGCAACGGGCGATCGAACTCAATCCAGATGCTGTGCAAGCCTACTATCGGTTTAGCGATCGACAATAACCCCGATTGTATCCCAAACTACTACAAATTCCTAGACCTACTACCCCGATCGCCCAGAATTTTTGTTACACGTACCCCAGGCTTTGGTTAGACAGGAGCAAATGGAAGAGACGATCGCCCCCACCCGCGCGATCGAACAAAGGGCGATCGACCAAGACGCGCGATCGGGTAAACTAGAAAGGGCGATCGGCCTCTACCCCCGTACTGAGGAGTCACATCCCAACTCGCAAGACAAGACAAAAAATTATGGATCTGTACTCAAAAAGAAGAGAAATAGCCTTTGAATATTTAAAAGGTGAGGGAATTGAGGTGGGCCCACTGAATGCTCCCCTCGAAGTTCCACCAGGCGTTAAAGTTCATTACATAGATCGGATGTCGGTAGGAGAATTAAGGAAACACTACCCAGAACTAGCTGATGTCAATCTAGCAGATGTTGATATCATAGATGACGGTGAAACCCTTTCATCCATAAAAGACAACTCCTGGGATTTTGTCATTGCAAATCACATGATAGAACACTGTCAAAATCCGATCGGCGCTTTGGTAAACTTTTTGAGAGTTGTCAAACCCGAAGGAATTGTGTACATGGGTGTGCCGGACAAACGCCATACATTCGATCGCGATCGGCCCCTCACTTCCCTCGACCACTTGATTCGGGACTACAAAGAAGGCCCGGAATGGTCTAGAGTAGCTCATTACGAGGAATACGTAAGGCTAGTTGACAAATTTCCTGAAGCACAGGTGGCTGAACGGATGCAGCATCTACTTGACATAGATTACAGCATTCACTTTCACGTCTGGACAGCAGAGACTTTTCCGGAATTGCTCAAATACTGTCAAAAAAATTTCTTTTTTGGTTTTGAGATTAAACTTTTCCAAGAAAACTTTGGTGAACTTATTTGTGTTCTAAGAAAAACGACACTCGCATAAACAACCCCATTGTCATAAAAGTATGGAAATCCTAGATTATTATGTTAAGTCTGCCCCTAGCGTACAAAACACGTTGGATATTTTTCAAGGTGAATGGGCATCTAAGTTACCAGGAGATTTGTCATTACTAAATGCAGGACAAAGCGGACTGTTTGAAGATGCTCGCATCACTTGGGCTATTGAACAATTAGGGGGAGTTACAGGTCAAACAATCCTCGAACTCGGGCCACTGGAAGCGGGACATACCTATATGCTGGAAAAACTAGGAGCAGCATCGATTACAGCAGTGGAGGCCAGCACTCGCGCTTACCTGAAATGTCTAATTGTCAAAGAAGTCGTAGGACTTCGCAATTCCCACTTTCTGTGTGGCGATTGTGTAGAATATCTGCGGTCAAATCCAGGTAAATTTGATACTTCCTTCGCCAGTGGCATACTTTATCACATGACAAATCCTGCTGAGCTAATTGGTCTAATCGCTAAAGTGTCAGACCGAGTTTTTATATGGACTCACTACTATGACGAGAATATAATCCGCAGCACTCCTTATCTTTCTCAAAGGTTTCCTGAGAAGACTGCTGCTGAGTATCAGGGTTTTAAACATACACTCCACCGTCAGGAATACGCAGAATACAAAGGTGAAGTAAAAGCAACTGGTTTCTGCGGTGGCAGCAGTCGCTTTAGTAACTGGATGACCCGTGAGGATATCATCTCCTGTTTGACGTATTTTGGGTTAAGCGACATCAGAATCAACTTCGATCAACCCCATACTCCTCACGGGCCGTGCTTTGCTCTAGTAGCAATGCGGCCGCGGCCGTGAGTTCTAGCCTGCCATTTCAACATCAACAGCCATTAATTTAGCTAACTTGTCATGGGCTTCAGAAAAATTTGGGTTTAAATAAATCGCCCGGCGGTAACATATAATTGCCCGCTCCTGCTTCCCTTGTTCTAACAGAGTGTTGCCCAAGTTGAGATATTCCTCTGCTGTTGTTTCCGGTGCCAAAACTACTGCTGCATACCAGCACTCAGTCGCTTCCTCAGACTTGCCAATTTGCGAAAATACCTTAGCCAGGTTGCGGTAAACGCCAGCGAAATTGGGTTGAATGGCGATCGCTCTTTGGTAAGATGCGATCGCCTCTTGCCACAGTTTCTGCTGTGCATAAACAGTTCCGAGGTTCGCTAAGGCTGTGGGAAAATCCGGCTCAATTTCAAGAGCTTTTATATACCAAGACTTAGCCTCATCCAGTTGACCTTTGGCTTGGGAAATATTCCCCATAATCTTGAGAATTGGAGCAGATTTAGGCTGAATCTTCAATGCTTGCTCACAAACTGCGATCGCGTCTTCTAACTTTCCTTGAGCTAAATACAACTCTGCCAGTTGACTTAACGGAGCCGCAGCACTCTCAATCTCTTGCATTTTAGCCTGAACTTCGATGAGCTCCGACTTAGTTTGTGCGAGTTCTTCCTGAGTTTTTTGGTATTGAACCTGCCGGAGTTCAAGCTCTTCTTTAATTGGTTGCAGTTCTTCTTGAACTTGTTGCAGTTTAGTTGTAAATTGCTCAAATCCCCCTGCATTTTGGTGCAGTTTTGTTTCAGATTCCTCTAATTCCATTTGAATCTGGTACAGCTTATTTTGCAAGCGCCACTGTTCTGTCAAAATCTGCACTATTCGAGATTGAGAGATAATTGTATCAACGGCCTCCCTCAGCTTGGGAACAAAACGCTGTATCGTTAAATCTTCTACCTCATTGCGATCCCAGGCTTCTAAAACAGACAAAGCTTTCCGCCAAGGGAAAAAAGCATCCCCGCGCATAACTTTTTGTTTCATTTCCTGTTTCGACCTAGTATAGTAATGATTAACCCGGAGCTTTTGCACAGAAAGTCTTTCAGATATAGAAGAGACTAACGGTTCTTTGTTTTCTGTGACCGTAAATAAGTCATCATTAATGGGTACGAAAAAGTGAGGACAGTTAGATCGCAGGATTTGTGCTGGACGAACAATACTCTTTATATACCTATTGGATTCAAAATCATCTTGGGAGCGCTGAGTAAAATTTTCTATCTGTAGCCCTTCCGGTCTAGTTTCATGACCGGAAGAGCCAAAAATCAACGTATTAACTCCCACGGCTGGCACTAAATCAAATTCCTCTAATACTTCTATTAAGTTTTCTTTTTCTGTGGGAAACAAAAATTCATCCAAATCCAGAAAAGTTATCCACTCAGATTCTTGTCTGTATGATTCCAGACAATGTTCGTATGCTGAAGCTTGTTGTTTAGGACTAAATGGCCAGTCGTGCAAAACAACTTCACCGGATTGAACGTAGGATTGAACAATGTCAACAGTGTTATCCGTACTATTATTATTGTACAAATAAAATCTTTCAACACCAACTATTTTATGAAACTCCAACCACTCTATAAGATATGGAGCTTCATCTTTCATGATTGCACACAGGCTCAGTTTGCACTTTTTCCTGGGCTTGACTTTGGGAGTCGGATAAACAATTTCTTGCAGCCGAATTAATCCCATTTTTACACGGGTGTCATCTGCAAGTACAGCTTGGAGCAAGAGTTGAGCTTCCGGCGGCGTTACTGCTACTTCCCATTCGATCGCATAACCGCTATTTTCTGCTAATGGTACTTGCGAAAAAACAGCAGCAACATCCGGACGGTGCTGATTCACAGGAATTTCATGGATAACTTCGCCATCGCGAATCAACTCAACTTTAATAGCCGTAGACTTCTTACCTAATACCCAACCCCCAATCAAAAGATTACCTGCACTTACCTTAGTTCCGATCGCCGGAGCATCTACATTAAATCCCCATAGCAACTCAGGATCGTCAGGAGACATTAATGTAACCTCCTGAATTTGGATAATTTTTACGGGATTTTGAAGCACTTTTAATCCCAAGTCATTAGGATTTTCCCGCAGCAGTGGCTCGCTATTCCAAGGATCGAACGGAATCAATTTTTCCTGTAGCAAGTGGGGACGGAAGAAAATTTTTCCTTGTTCGTTCAGCATCGCTGCTGCAAATGAAAATGTGCTATTTGAAATAGCCAACACATCGCATTGGCTCAAAATATAAAAATCAGGGTAGAAAGGTGCTTCCGGCAGTTCAACACCCAAATCTTTGACTGTTATCGGGTGATATTCTGCAAAATCTGCGATTACATCTTCAATTTCATCGCTAGCGATAAACAATACCGGCTCATCGAGAGTTTCCCAGAAACCGTTCAGCCACTCTTTGTACCATCCACTCGGAGCAACAGTCAGATATGGCACTACTGTATGAACGCTTTTGTAATCGCCTCGACGCAAATGCAATCCCACAACTGTTTTACCTTTAGCACGCAAGCGTTTCATAGCTTCCGCCATTTTTGCTTCGACTTCCGGTACAGGCTGGAACAGCGAACTAAAATACTCTTTATGTCGCGCGTGATACTGCGTATGAAACTGAAAATAGCCGTGAAAGTCTACATTTTTAAACGGTTCCGGTGCATTAAGAATTGACGACTCCGAAAGTTTATAGGGCTGCGATTCCTCTCCAACTAGAGGTAATGACCCAGAAACTGGCGGGTTGCTGTGACCGAATAGATACTGACCGATCCAAGTTGGCGTTTCTACCCTGAGATTGTGTTCCAGTGCGTAGATTTTCAGGAACCCATACAAAAATATTTGATTTCCTAACCTACCCATATTCTCCATGCCGAGTACGGATGAAGTAATGACCGGTTTTTTCACATAAACTGCGTCCCCCCAAGACGGGTGTGGCGTTGTTGTTGCTACTCGATGAAAACCTTGCGCCTCTAAAAACTCATCAAGTTGGTCGATTAGCACACAACCTTCATAAAGTTCTTCGTAATTAACTTCAGTATTAATGACCTCAACATATTTCAGCCAGTTAATTGATCCTTGCAAAGCTAAAAGTTCCGCCCCTTGGATATCTATATTTAAGATATTAAAATCAGAGGGATTAATTTCGAGTTCTTGCAGCAACGTATCAAGTGTTTTTGACTGTACCGTTACTTGATGAGTTTCTGTAATGTGAGGATAAATCTCCTGATGGTGCTTCAGTTGCAAAATAGAACTGCTTTGATCGAAAGAAGTAACGCGCAAATCCACCGTACCATTGCGATCGCTAATCGCACAGTTCGCTACTCGAACATTGGGAACAGCAGCCAAATTTGCCCGCAAGCGATCGAACACAACTGGGTTTGCTTCTACGAACAGCATATTTTGTACGCCCATTTGTTGGTAAGCGCTAATTTCTGTTCCTTCATGGGCACCAACATGAACAACGCCGCGGGGTGTAACAGAATGCTCTTGGCAAAGTCGCAGCAAATCCAATTTTCCGTCGGTTACTTCACCCAAAACATTAGTTCTGAATCGCTCGTTTACTGCCAAGAAATTACTGTACTCAAAGTCTTCATATTCTGGCACAAAACTTGGCTTGTACTCTAATCCGCTTGGTGATATTTTAAATATTGAGTAACGAAATTTTTGTAAATACTCAAATGCTTCTTTTAATGTTCTTTGAGAATCGAGGTAAGTCCCCCCATATTCAAATTGCAGATGATCTATTCTGCCTGTTTCTAGAAAATGCTTGGCTCCATAGAGTACATCTAATTCACCGCCTTCAACATCGATTTTGAGAAAATTAATCCTTTTAATTTCTTGCTGCTGGCAGTAAACATCGATAGTTGTTGTCACAACAGGAAAAGATTTGGGCGGATTAAAATTTCCTTGTTTTTCTACTTCTAGCCTACGGTAAAAGGTACTTAAAACAGATAGCTCTTCGTAGTGATAAAATGTCTTTATTTCTTGTTTCTGCCCTAAAGCAAGATTGAAGGGTTTGATTTTTCCGCTAGGGATTTGGTCAGCTAGATTTTGCAGCAGTTTTTGATATACATTAGGGATTGGTTCAAACAGGTGAACTTCTACATCATGACCTTGATTCAACACTTCTTGTGTCCAGTCTCCGGCATTAGCCCCTACGTCGAAAACTATATCGCCAGATTTGATATATTTGGCAATCACTTGGCTCTCGCCCGTAAACATTAGAGGGCTGGGTGACTCTATATTTCCTTGCGATTTCTGTGCGATCGCAATTGGCTGTAACTCTCTTTCTGATTGCTGGATACTCTTTACCTCAGTCTTCAAAGAAATAGGTCGGCGAGGAAGCTCTAAACACCAATTATTTTTGCCTTCCCCACAAATATATTGCCAATCTAACTCAGCAATCAAATGTGCATAGGGAGCTAAGATTTCAGTCAATATTAATGACCAGTTATTATTAGCTCTTGTGAACCTGATCCAGTAAGATTCGATGCCCTGTCTATGGTAATAATAGGAATTTGGCAGTGTGTACATTTTGGAGCCTGTAGCCAATTGCCGAAAACCAAACCCGTAAGTATCTAGAGCTCCTGCAAACTCTGGATATCCATCGGCTCTGATCCAGCTTTCTTTGGTAAACAAATAGTTGCCACTGGCTCCGGGAACCTCATGCCTAGAAAGAGCGTCAGCCAAAGTAACTGTCTCTTGATATATCCATTTACTAATAATATTTTCTTTGTTACCTTCAAAGAAGTGAATTTCTTGGAATGCGGCTATATCCCCCCCTGAATTCAGCAGGAATTCTTTTAGTTTATAAATGCTTCCCGGAGCTAATACATTATCCGAATCCAAGCAGAACAAAAGGTGGTGGCTGGCATTTTGTACAGCAGTATTTCTTGTTGTGGCACCACCTCGGTTGGTTTCATGGCAAAAATACTTAATAAAAGGAAATTTATTTTTAATGCTCTGAATTAGGCTTTCTGTGTTATCAGTGGAGCCGTCATTTACAATAATTAACTCGTCGCCCTCCTCAAAATTACCCTCCAATATAGAATAAACCGACTCTTCAATCGTTTGTTCGCAGTTGTAGGCGGGAATGAAAAAACTGATATTCACCGATCGCTTTTCTACCCACCAAACTCCCTCGCCCTCAAGGTTAACTTGCCAGTCTAACCTTCTAAAAAACTCATCAATAGCTTGTTTTACGCCCGGAAAAGCAATGTGCCCATAATCGTGGCCACTAATCAAACCCCCTACTCTAATTTTGCTGTACCAAGTGCAGAGGTCTTGCCAAACGCCTTGGTAGGAATGCTCTGCATCTATGTACACAAAATCAAGCAAGCCATCGATTTGTCCAATAGCCTGCTGTGAATCTGAACGAATCAGCCTAAATCTATCTCCAAAGACAGCTAGGCGATTTTTCATTGTTTCACAGAGGATGTCAAAGTCTGCCTGCGGGAGGTTCATCGGGTCGTCGTAAGAGTCGCTGTGCTGATAGCTGTCAATCCCGTACAGGAGTTCAAGATTTGTATTGCTGAGTATAGCTTCTGAATGACCTCCAAATGCCACGCCGATCTCTGCACCTACTTTTAAATTGAATTTCTGTATCAGATCTGGTAAAAATTTGTAGGCTGGCTTCCAACTTTCTTCGTGAATTGACTTCTTTAGTTCAACCAGTTCGCTAGTTTGCATTTGATCTGTGTTCCTCTTGTAGTTTTTGTGTAATAATTTGAAACGTCATCAACTAATCTCTACTTACAATGGAATCCTGGGAAACGGACAGCAGTTCCAAATTCGCTTTCAAATATGCGACAAAGCACATAACTCAATTTAGGTGTATCAGGGGAAATCCCCTCCTTCATTTTGTCATAATCTGAGTCGTGACTAATTACCCGATGATTAGTATAGGCAATCCATTCACCTCGATATTTTTTCAACTCTTGGCGATTAGCCTTATACCACTCCTTAGCCGTTGGATATTCTGGTGCCATATTTTTACCCCAGAATTTTACAACATCAAATCATCCTCGCCTCCACCATCATCCGCACCACATCGGGCATCCTGTACTTCGCCTCCCATCCCAACTTTTCCTTTGCCTTACCCGGATTTCCCCTCCCAACTGCAATCTCCGTCGGTCTGTAGAGACTAGCATCGCTTACTAAATGTTCCCCCCAATCCAAACCCGCAGAAACAAAAGCCGATCGCACAAACTCCTCCAAAGGATAACTTACACCCGTTGCAATGACATAATCATCCGGTTCATCCTGCTGCAACATCAAATACATCGCCTCCACATATTCCGGCGCCCAACCCCAGTCCCGCTGCACAGAAATATTTCCCAAATGCAGTTTTTCGGAACTACCCGCAGCAATTCGGCACACCACAGATACAATCTTTTGCGTCACAAACCTCTCCGGCCGCAGCGGCGACTCATGATTGAACAAAATACCAGAACACGCAAACAAATTGTATGCTTCCCGATAATTAGCTACTTCCCAAAATGCCGTTGCTTTCGCCACCGCGTAAGGACTTCTGGGGCGAAATGGCGTGTTTTCATCCGCTGCACTGCCTCCGGTATCCCCAAAACATTCGCTAGAACTAGCATTGTAAAGTTTGATTTTCCCCCCGGTAAACCGGATTGCTTCTAACAGATTTAATGTGCCTGTAGCAATACTTTCGAGGGTTTCTACAGGTTGTTCAAAAGACAGGGCGACGGAACTTTGACCCGCTAGATTGTACACTTCGTCTGGTGCAATTTTTGCCAATACTTGCAAGACGCTGCGAAAATCGTTGAGAGACATTGACTCTAGTTTTACTCGGTCTCGGATTCCTAAACT
>Ga0335395_10002829_pt1 | contig 10802 bp, 8 predicted proteins | sample MAT02_FD_205744 | JGI IMG/M metagenome (GOLD analysis project Ga0335395, IMG submission 205744) | Freshwater microbial communities from Lake Fryxell liftoff mats and glacier meltwater in Antarctica - MAT-02 (spades assembly) (version 2) ...
CAACCAACAATCCAACTAAACCCCGCCCATTTTGTTTTTGTACCTTTACACTAAGTAAGTATACATGATAAAAGAAAAAAAATCTCCCCCTGAAACAATTAATCACAATGATTTTATAGAAGTATTTGGCGCAAGGGAGCACAACCTGAAAGACATCGACATCAAAATTCCCAAGAATCAATTAGTTGTGTTTACCGGAGTGAGCGGCAGCGGTAAGTCTTCGCTGGCGTTTGATACCATTTACAACGAAGGGCAGCGGCGATACATGGAAAGTTTTAGTGCCTACGCACGCCAGTTTATGGGTGATATGGAGCGGCCGGATGTAGATAAAATTACCGGGCTTTCACCCGTAATTTCCATTGAACAAAAAACTACCAACAAGAATCCACGGAGTACCGTAGGCACCATCACTGAGATATATGATTTCCTTCGTTTGCTTTATGCAAGGGTAGGAGAGGCATACAGTTACAACACCGGTAAAAAGATGGTAAAGTTTAGCGAAGAGGAAATTGTAAGTGATATCTTTTCAAAATTCAAATCTAAAAAAATCAGTTTATTGGCTCCACTGGTTCGTGGCCGTAAAGGGCATTACAGGGAACTATTTGAAGACGTGCGGAAAAAAGGTTATTTGAAAGTGCGCATTGATGGTGAAGTAAAAGACCTGGTGGCAAAAATGCAGGTAGATCGTTATAAAATTCATGATATCGAAGTGGTGGTAGACCGGCTTGCTGTAACGGATGATATGAAAGTGAGGGTTAGCCAAAGTGTGCAAAAGACCTTGCAAGTGGGTAAAGATCTCATGTTTCTATTGATAAACGATGATAATAAAGTGGTGCAGTATAGCAAGCAATTGATGTGCATTGACACTGGCATTAGTTACGAAGAACCTTCTCCCAATGCGTTCTCATTTAACAGTCCGTATGGAGCCTGCCCAACCTGTAAAGGACTTGGAACTGTGTACACGATTGATATGGATGAAGTGCTTCCCGATCAATCAAAAAGTGTAAAAGCTGGTGGAATTGTACCACTCGGCGAGGAGCGGGATGCCAGTGTATTTCAGCAGGTGATTGTATTTGCAAAAAAACATAAAATTAATTTAGATAAGGCGCTGAAGGATTTGCCGGAAGGTCAGTTGGGGCTGCTCTTATACGGCGACCAGCAGATTAATCCGGCACTGGAACTTGACCTAAGTGATGAGACAGTGCCGCTTGAATACTCCGGCAGTTACGAAGGCATTATTCCGATGTTGAAGCGATGGTTTGCAGCTCCTCAAAGCGGCGAGGCTTTAAGAGAGTGGGTGGAGAAATTTATGCAGTTAAAAAAATGTGACACCTGCAACGGCACCCGTTTAAGAAAAGAGAGTCTTTGGTTTAAAGTGGATGAAAAAAATATTTCGGAATTAAGTGATTTAAATCTTGATAAACTGGCAGTATGGTTTGAAACTTTGGAGAAAAGATTGAGCACCAAACAGAATGCGATTGCCAAAGATGTATTGAAAGAAATCAGGGAGCGGTTGCAGTTCTTGTTGGATGTCGGTCTTACTTATCTCACCCTCAACCGTTCGTCTAAAAGCCTTAGTGGTGGAGAGTCGCAGCGTATCAGGCTGGCTACACAAATAGGATCGCAGCTTCAAGGCATCACCTATATTCTGGATGAGCCAAGCATTGGTTTACACCAGCGTGATAACCAGCGATTGATTGGTGCCTTGCAGAATTTAAGAGATATTGGCAACAGCGTATTGGTAGTGGAGCATGATAAAGACATCATGCTGGCATCCGACTACCTGGTAGATATTGGACCAAAAGCGGGTAAGCATGGTGGCGAGATAGTAGCGATGGGAACGCCCAAACAAGTACTTGCATCCGGCTCGGATACGGCGCTTTATCTAAATGGAAAAAAGTCCATTGCTGTACCAAAAGAAAGACGTAAAGGCAATGGCAATTTTATAGAAATAAAAGGTGCACAGGGGAATAATTTAAAGAACGTTAGTGTTAAATTTCCGCTCGGAAAATTGATATTGATTACAGGCGTAAGCGGTAGTGGAAAATCAACATTGATCAATGAAACATTGTATCCGCTGTTGAATAAGTACTGTTATGATTCAAAGGCAAATCCTTTAGCGTTTAAATCAATTAAAGGCTTGGAGCATATAGATAAAGTAATTGAAATTGACCAATCGCCGATCGGCAGAACACCGCGAAGTAATCCTGCAACTTACTGTGGATTTTTTACAGATATCCGTACTTTATTTGCAGCGGTGCCGGAATCAAAAATTCGAGGTTACAATGCCGGTCGTTTTTCTTTTAATGTAAAAAGCGGCAGATGCAATGTTTGCGAAGGCGGAGGCATGCGGGTGATTGAAATGAATTTTTTACCGGATGTATATGTGCATTGCGAAAAGTGCAATGGCAAAAGATACAACAGGGAAACGCTGGAGATAAGATACAAGGGAAAATCGATCAGTGATGTATTGGATATGACGGTAGATGAAGCGGTAGAATTTTTTCAGGCGGTGCCTTTTATTTATCGTAAAATAAAAGTGTTGAGAGAAGTAGGACTCGGTTACATCACACTTGGACAAAGTGCTGTAACGCTGAGTGGCGGAGAAGCACAGCGGGTAAAGCTATCAACCGAGTTGGGTAAAAAAGATACCGGTAAAACATTTTACATTTTAGATGAACCAACCACCGGGTTACATTTTCAGGACATTCAACATTTGCTGGAAGTATTGACAAAACTGGTGGAAAGAGGCAATACAGTTTTAGTAATCGAGCACAACATGGATGTGATAAAAGTGGCAGACCATGTCATTGATATAGGCCCTGAAGGCGGGGATGGTGGCGGACTGGTTTTATTTGAAGGGGTACCGGAGGATTTAATAAAAGTGAAGGGAAGCTTTACGGGGCAGTACTTGAAAGCAGAGCTGGGATGATGGGGGATGAGGAATGAGGGATGAATGATGAGGGATGAGTGAGGAGAAATGAGTGATGAGCAATGAGTGATGATGAGTGGTGAGTGAGGAGAAATGAGAATTGAGAAATGAGTGCTCAGTGATAAAATGAATGAGTAGTTGAGGAAAATTATAAAAAATAAAAAGGTCTATACTTATTCAGTACGCACCTTTTTTAAAAGTAGCAAAGCTCAATATTAAAGTTTTAAAGTTGTGGTTTCAGGGGTATCATCGTAGAGGTATGTACGATGTTTCCAGTAACTTCTTTATCTCACTTTGCCACTTCATTGTATTTATCCAAAAACAAACTATTCGTTTTTTAATCCGCTTACCGGCGGCATTACTTTTCTTTGTAATGATAACAACCATCTTTTGGAAACTAGGTTTTACTGTGTGCTACAACCTACAATCACCGGGGGGAAACTGATCGTAGATTTTGGCAGTTGGGCTGCCTGCGATTGGTTATAAATCATCACCAGAATAAAGCTGGTAATCAATATTGCCATTTTAAAAAGTAACGGGGTGGCGTGTAAATTTTTCTTCATTTTAGGATATTGTTTTTACATTTTAGAATCTTGCAGGACATCTTGTACTACCTGCTCCTCTTCTTGATGGAGAACCGTCAAAAGCGTCTCCCAGCCTGATGCCTAGCTTTAGTACAAAAGAAAAATAAGCGTCCATATTTTTAGGGTTACCGCGCTGAAGGCCAGGCTCAAAACGTGGCGAACCGCTTACTAAACTTGTAAATGCCTTATCAAAAATCTGACTTGCAATGATCGCCCTTTCAGGTCTAAGGTTTTGATAAAATAAATTTGGGTCAATATAATCGGTACTTAAATCATCAATATAGTCTGTAAAAGTCTTTCGGTAAAGTAACTCTAAAGAAAGGTTTAGTTTTTGTGTGGCAAAATATTTTAGTCCTCCTCCCATGGGGATGTTCAATTGTTTTAATGCGTACGGTTTTCGTGAAGGATACTCTTTAAATCCCTGTCCTTCTGTTCGCAATGGTTGTAATTCATACCAGGTTTCATTTCCATTCTGGTCGGTGATGGTTCCCTTTGGATTGAAAGTAAACATCCCGACTCCTGCAAAAACATAAGGCCTCAGTCTTGGGGCATATTCTTCATTGTTTCTATTCAGCATCATAAGCGGAAAAACTTCAATCGCAGCGTATGCTTCAAACATATCACTCTTAAAATCAAGATTTCTTTGTTTGCGATATAGTTCGTCTCTGCCATCCGTTTTGATGATTCTATCTTGTCCCTCTACATAGGTATATTGTGCTGCCAGTCTAAATCCCAGCCATTCGGAAGGAGAAAAACTGATAAATGCACCCTTCATCAATTTGGTAAGCGGCAGGTTTAAATCTTTGATAAAAGTAGTACCTTTTCCACGATGACCTCCAAGATCACCGAGGAAAAAAGTGGGTCCAAAATTCAAGCCCGCTTCAATTTTAAATCTGGTATCTCCAATCATAAAATGCTGCGCATTCGAAGTTGAAGACAGGAAAAAAATAAATAGCAGGGTGAAAAATCCATTATGGATTGCATAATGTAAATAGTGTTTCATGTGTCACCTGTTTAGGAATACGGATTGAGATATTCGAATTTTTAATTAAGTTTTCTGGGTAACTAAAACCTTATATCATCTCATACAAAACGAGGACTTGTAAAAAATATTGTCTGAAACGAAGGAAATTATACAGTGTAGTGCATCTCAATATGTGGGATATTGTCTTCAAGGTAAGTATCGCCAAATACAGTAAAGCCAAGGCTTTCGTAAAAATCCGAAAGGTAAAATTGCGCAGATATAGTTATTTTACTACAGGTGAATTGGCTAAGTGTTTTTACGATTGCTTTTAACATCAGCAAACGGCCATTACCGGTTTTTCGGTAAAGTGGTGAAGTTACTACCCGCCCAATACTTGCATCGGGGTAAGAGAAGCCGGGTGGTAAAATGCGACAATAAGCTACCAGTTGATCACTATCCCATCCTGTAAGGTGATAACTGTTAAAATCTTTATCGTCTGCATCCTGGTACACACAATTTTGTTCAACTACAAAAACTTCGTTGCGCAATTGCATGATTGCATATAATTCAACTACGCCTAATTTATCGAATGCGGTATATTTCCATTCCAGTTCCATCAGAAAAGTGATTGATTGTTGTTGATATGGTCCATCTTATATTGCATAACATCTGCAATTGATTTTGCACGGGTTTTTGCAAGTGAGGCTATCTTACCTTCGAATAATTCATCTACTGTTGAACTGAAGAGAGTGAGCCAGGTATCAAAATGTGCTTTTTGTAAAGGCATCTGATTATTAAGATGGTAATGTACTTCCATGGCATTTTTTTGATAAACCGGATTATCCAGCAAAACGCTTTCCCAAAAGTCTACAATTACAGGTATATGATGTTCCCAATTTATGGGGATGATTTCCGTAAAAATAAAACCAATGGTTGGATCTGGTTTTACCTTTTCATAAAACGCTATGATCAGTTGTTCAATATCCTGTCTGCTGCTGATTTCCTTTTTCATTGATTCTTACTTGCATTGATTAAGGGTAAAATTTCGCTGAGAGAAACCGGTCTTTCCTCTTCATCTATTTCAATTACTACGCAATATCCATTGGCACCGCCAGCCCTTTGCAATGCAGCTACCAGTTTTTGCTGATCACTCTGCATCCGCTTTCCATCTGCTTCACTCCAGATTTCTTTGGTACATAAACAGCCCATGGTAGGTGTTTGTGGGTAATATAATTTACCGGTATAATATTCAGGATCCACTGTAGTGCCATGCGCAATGATTTCAGTTCTGCCAGCCTTGCCAGCATAGAAAGATTCATATAAAGGCAGGTAATATTTGAGGTTTTCTGGTAACAGTTTTTTGTACCAACCTTCCGTCCAGGCTTTATCAATGATAGAAGAATCCATAAAGAAATGCTGGAGACTTGTTTCAAAAGGCATAGTTAACTGAATGTTGGTAGTTGGGCCGATAAAGCTGTTTGTGCTGGTATCAAAACCATGCATTCTGAAAATGCCCTGTGGGGTATTTCCGTTGGTAAGATAGCCGGGTAAATTATTGACGCTTCTTGCCAGTTGCGGAACAGAAAAAATGCTACCATATTCATCCTCTACAAATCTCCCTGCTGAATCTCTGATCATTGCAAGTCCCGGATAATTGCGGTTCTTTCGCTGGAAACTATATAGGATGGTGTGGTTTATTATAAAATCGGGGTCAATGATTTCAGCAATAAAATTATTTTTTCTTGCAGGTGGTTGATCTTGCAGCCTGTTCATTACCTGTCTTACAATAGCGTCGTCTTTTTCACTTTTTACCAACACATGTTTTTTACTCTCAAGGTTGATTCCGGCGAGCAGCGGTTTGTTATTTACCAATAGGTATTCTGCACACATAGCAAATACCTTCGCATTAGAAGTAACATACAGTAATGTACTTACCTGTTTTGAAAATTGAGCAGGATAATTTGTATAGACCAATTCCAACAATGCTCTTTGAAAACCGGCAGTTCGTTTTTCAACAGAGTCGAAGGCAATAAATATCCTGGCATCGGACCAGGGCGATTTGTACAGCAATAGTTCCATCCCCCAAAAAGCATCCATCCAGTATTCTTCCGTATCCTCATTTAATGGAAACGATAGATTTTTGATAATGGTATTTTGAATAATATTTCGTTGTAGTTTGACTTTGTTTTCTTTAGTGGCTCCCTTAAAATATACCGGAGCTGCAGACTGTGCCAATGAAATGAACGGGAAGATAAAAATGAATAGAAACTGGAGTAATATCTTTTTTTGCATTGATGCAAAAATAATGAAAATGTATGGAGCAATTTAAGGTAGATTGCTGCTGCACTGTTAAAAGGCGAAAATTTAAATGCCTATGTTAAGTTAAGTGTGAATAGTAAATTGTCAATTTTTTCACCAATCACAATTCACCATTCAATATGACGGCTGTGGAGACGAAAGCAATGTAATAAAGAAGATATTGAAATATTTAAAAGAAAGCTGAGTTGCTTTTGGCGTAACTAAACATTGACTTGCCAACACTCTCTATTCTTTTTTCCTGATAAAACCCTTCGGTTATACTCAGGATGAAACAAAAGAAGTCAGGCAGACTTGATTTCTTAACGGCTTATGTTTAGAATTTCTGGCACTTTTTATTCGAGACCGGAAGATCGCTTAAAGTAACAAACAATGTTTCATAGAATAGTATATAATTATGATCATCAATTTCTTAAATCAACCACTTTGATTCACCATTCACAAATCGATCCTTCATTTTATTCTTTTCTCACGGCAGCACTAGTCTTACAGAAACTTGATCCAACAATCATCAAGATCAGGTAGGTTAAACTTCACTTCTTGGAGGCATACCTGTCAGTAGCGTTTGTATTATTTCACATTGGCTATCATAAAGGCTTGTAGTCTATTAAAGGCATCAAAAAAAACCAGGTTATCCCAGGTATCTACATGGCCTGCCCCTCCATACAAAACATACTGGTTGGTTACATTGGCTGCTACTAGTTTGTCTTTGGCAATTGTAGCCTGCGTTGCACTCACCAATGGGTCATTTGAGCCATACAGTAGTAATGTTGCAGGTGAAACTGATGTGATAAAATTTACCGGACTTGAATTGGCGTAAAGTTGCGGGTCTTGAGTAAGCGTTTTGCCAATTGCAGAAGCCAATAAAATAGATAGAACAGGATTTCCACCAACGGGGTTAGTAAACATCTGTGCTAGGTCTGTAGGACCCGAAAACGATGCCACCACTTTTGGTTTTATCGGTCCGTTATATTTATATCCTTGCAGCAATGCTAAATGCCCCCCGGCGCTGGCCCCTATTAAAGCAAATTTATCTGAAATGCCATACAGCGCTAATTTAACAAAAATAAATTCCATGGCAGCTTTTACGTCATTTTCCTGAGTAGGAAAGAGGTTGTTGGGGGCTGCCGATAAACGGTAGTTGATATTAAATATGGCGTAATCCGGAAGTCTTCTTTTAAAAGTGTCTACAAAAGGCGTCAACTCACTTTTATCTCCGGATACCCAGGCGCCGCCATGTATCAATACCATTGCCTTGGTAAGCGAACTGCTTCTTCCGGCAGGTAAATAAATATCCATAGTTTGCAACGGGTCAGTGCCATAAGCCACATTTAAAAATGTGGCTCCAGCTACCATATTGTTTTCTGCTGATTGTTCCTTTTCACAGGAAAATAAAACAATTGATACCATGATTACTCCAAGAAATCTGAATGCTTTCATACTCGTAAATGTTTTAAAAAAATAGGTGTTTTGTTGTAATATACACTGTATCGCCTTTATAAATACAAATGTTCACTATTCAATGTTCAACGGACCTGGCAAACAAGATGGCTTATATTGAAAAATCCGCATTGATTGGCTTATTGTCTACAAACTAAACAGGTACGAATCCATCAATAGCCGTACTTCTCTTTCCACAAGGTTTTCAGGTGTTTTTGCAGTTCCTGTTCCCTTGCATTTAAGCCAGGTTTATAAAACGTGGTACCACTTATTTTGTCGGGCAGGTATTCCTGCGCTTTAAAATTATTTTCGTAATTGTGTGAGTAAGCATAATCCTTGCCATAATTTAAATTCTTCATCAGTTTTGTTGGCGCATTGCGAATATGCAAAGGAACAGGCAGATCGCCATGTTGCTGAACAGCCGACATGGCCTCGCTGATGGCCACCACAGCAGCATTGCTTTTAGCCGAACTTGCTAAGTAAGTTACACACTGCGATAAGATGATCCGTGATTCGGGATAACCGATTTTATTGACGGCATCAAAAGTGGCATTGGCTAGCAATAGCGCATTGGGATTGGCATTGCCAATATCTTCACTGGCCAGAATTAATAGCCGGCGTGCAATAAATTTTACATCCTCGCCACCCTCAATCATTCTTGCCAGCCAGTAAACTGCTGCATTAGGGTCGCTGCCCCGGATTGATTTTATAAAGGCAGAAATGATATCATAATGTTGCTCGCCGCCTTTATCGTAAATGGCAATGCGTTGCTGTGCAATCTCCATTACTTTATCGTCGGTGATAATGATGTTGTCGCCAAGTGATTCAGTAACCAGTTCCAGCAGGTTCAATAATTTTCTGGCATCACCGCCAGATATTTTTATAATGGCAGCCGTTTCCTTTAATTCAATTTTTTGTGATCGTAATATTTCATCTGTATCAATGGCATGCTGTAATAATGCAATCAGCTCAGCCTCGTCGAGTGGTTTTAAAACATATACCTGGCATCGACTCAGTAAGGCACTGTTTACTTCAAAAGATGGATTTTCAGTAGTAGCACCAATCAGTGTAATAATTCCCTTCTCAACGGCGCCTAACAAAGCGTCCTGCTGGCCTTTATTAAAACGATGAATCTCATCTATGAAAAGGATTACGTTTGCCTGTGTTTTAGCATGTTCAATTACCTCCCGTACTTCCTTTACGCCACTGCTGATGGCGCTCAATGTATAAAACGGAACCTGCAATGTTTGAGCGATGATATTGGCAATGGTTGTTTTGCCAACTCCTGGCGGTCCCCACAAAATCATGCTGGGTACTTTACCGTGTTCGATGGCGGTGCGTAATATACTGCCGTTGCCGGTAAGGTGCTGCTGACCAGCCAGCTCGTTTAAAGTGGCCGGTCGCAACCGTTCTGCCAGCGGTATTTGGCTTTTAGTCATGTAGGTAAGTTAGGGAAAAATTTAAGAAGAGAGACAGTCTTACTCTTCCTCAAAATAATCAGAATCAATTTTCTTAATCTCGTAAATATTTTGAACAGAAACCCCAAGATTGTAATCAATCATATATTGGGAGAGCTTTTCTCCATCAATTAATACAATTTTGGTATCCATCTGTCGGGCATATTCAACAGCTTCTTTTGTAAAATTGGATGTCGTTATGAATACCCCTTTTTTAGCTCTCTGGCCTGCTAACGCACCTACAAATTTTTGAACTTCAGGTCTTCCTACCACACCTTCCCATCTTTTCGCCTGAACATAAATTACATCTAATCCCAATTTATCTTCTTTGATAATTCCGTCAATTCCTTCATCTCCACTTTTGCCAATTGCTTTTCCAGCATCCTGAATAGAACCGCCATAGCCCATTTTTACAAGTAGTTCCACCACAATTTTTTCAAAGAAATAAGGATCAACAGTTTTTAATTTTGATAATAGTTCTTGCTCTAACGACTTTCTTATTTTTTGGTAGCCCGATTCTATTAACTCTTCGGGTGTTTGCTTCATTTCTTCAACGTCATCATTTGCTATAGATGCTATTGTTGTTTCATTTTTCTTTTTATAGCGAAAGCCATTAATCTTTTGTTCATAATCCGGGAAAATTGACATCAAATATTTCACACTAACTGATGGGGTTTCCTTAGTAAGAATAAATCTACCATTATCAGTTATTTTGAAAAGTCCTTTGCTAATATTCTCAATTGCACCTGACATTTTTAGATGAGCTTTAGCCCAATGCACCCGATTATGAAATGTTTTTTGCTTTTTACTTGGTAACCAGTCATCTAGTTCCTCTTCTGTAAGATTAAACTCTCTTGCAAGATACTCTACTGCATCCTTTGTATTATGAATTTGGCCATCACAAATAAATCTCAAAAGAGGTAACATCAATGTTTGATAATCCGGTATCATAAATGATTCTATTTAAAAATGCCTGTCAGCGTTTACTAAAAGGCATTAAATTTATTCTTTTCTTTCGAAGCTATAATTTTTCTTTTAGGCTGTAAAAGGTATAAGCAGCCCTTTCGAATTTTCTTTTGAAAAGCCAGTCCATCTTCTAGTCCCGGCAA
>Ga0335395_10002830_pt1 | contig 10794 bp, 10 predicted proteins | sample MAT02_FD_205744 | JGI IMG/M metagenome (GOLD analysis project Ga0335395, IMG submission 205744) | Freshwater microbial communities from Lake Fryxell liftoff mats and glacier meltwater in Antarctica - MAT-02 (spades assembly) (version 2) ...
TCGGCACAATGGTCCCAAACTACAGCTGGTATCTTACAGCCTGCCGCTCGCCCAAATAAAGCGTGCGTCGCAGAGAAAACTGCTGAGTCCTAAAGTATCCCGACCACTACCAATCAGTGAGCGGTCCATCCGGCGTCAACGGTCAGTAAGCTTCCGGTCGTGTAACTGCTTGCCGGGCTCGCCAAGTAGATTGCTGCACCCTGAATCTCTTTCAGCTCGCCCCATCGTTTCAGTGCCGTTAATCCAAGTAACTGTTGCTTAGCTTGTTCTGAATTGGCGATGGAGAGGTTTAACTCTGTTAAGAAAGGCCCAGGGCAAATTGCGTTACAAGTAATCTTGTGAGGGGCTAGCTCTAATCCCAAGGTGCGTGTGAGTTGGACAATTGCCCCTTTGCTACTCGCATACGAACTTCGGTCAGGTAGACCGACTATCCCCAAGGCGCTCGACATATTAATGATTCGACCGTAGCCAGCCTGCTTCATGAAAGGAACGACCGCCTTGCATGCATTCCAAGTTCCATAGACGTTCGTCTTCATGACCTGGTCAAATTGGTCGTACGTAAGAACATCGATGGGGGCTCGAATGTTGATTCCGGCACTATTGAGTAGCACGTCAATCTTGCCCCATTTCGCCATCGCAAACGCGATAGCACTCTCCACCGAATCGGGCTGAGTCACATCTGCTTCGAAACCGGTTGCGTCGACTTGGTACTTCTCCGCAATCGATTTCGCTGCATCTAAGCATTCCTCGCCGTGGCGGCTTACCAATAGCAAAGAAGCTCCAGCCGATGCAAACCCTGCGGCCATCGCAAGCCCGAGCCCTTTGGAGCCTCCAGTTACTATCGCGACATGTCCTGTCATCCCGAACTGCTCAATGCCGGGTAGATCAACGCTCGTTAGATCCATTGGAAATCAACCCACTTACGGAAAAGACAAATCCATCGAAGATAACAAGGGAACCCAGTCAGAGCCAAAGCGAACCTTTGGACGAAATCTGAACACTCGGGATTTACGGCGAATGATGAAGCACGAATGTCCACTGCGGTCCGTTTATCTCTCTCGAAACACGATCCGACCCTTAGTGAGATCGTACGGTGAGAGCTCGACACGGACCTTGTCTCCGGGGACAATCCGAATGAAGTTCTTTCGCATTTTGCCTGCGACGTGAGCCAGAACTTCGTCTCCCGTTTCTAACTGAACTTTGAAACGAGTGTTAGCGAGAGCCGACATGACGGTCCCGTCTACCTCGAATGCCTCTTCGTTTTTGGCCATAAATTGCTTACTCGGCGATTTCGTGAATGCGAATTGCAGGTCGCCGAATCAAACTGATGGCTCCCGGGGTGAATTAACTTGAATAGATTCTTTTAGTTATACTACTTTGCCCATTACTTCGTCTATTGGAATTCTTACTTGTTTTCGCCTCCAATGCCATCGCCGACATCGTCCCCGTCCACTTCGTCCCCGCCCACTTCGTCCTCCGCCACGACGGTCGAGTCGCCAAGGCCTGCGGAATCGTCGCCGTTCTTTTATATATGCTGCCAAGCCGGAGCAGAAAATACGATTAAAGAGGCTCTTTGCGGGCCCGAGATGCCGTTTCGGATGGCTTTCTCGCGACCTGGCTTCCTGACGATGAAGTCTGAATTCGGTGTTCCCGCCTGGTCGCCAGCTATTCCCGAGAACCATTTCGTACGTTGCAGCGGGCACGCCCTCGGAAGCGTCCAAGGCGAATCGGCAGACGCTTTGATTGACGAGATCCTTCAAAAGTACGGCTCGATTGGCTGGAAAAGTATCCACGTTTGGCAGCGAGATATTGCCGTTCCAGGCTGGAATGGCTTTGAACCGGGAAGGTCGGCACTCGCAAAACTCGTTGCCGGCCAGTTCACGGAGCGACTTCAAGCCTCTGGTGACGAACGATCAACGCGAGTCAATCAGATTGTCGATTGGAACGAGAATGTATTGGATATCGTTCTGATTGAACCGAACTACTGGTGGATTGGTAGTCACGTCGCCGACAAGATTCACCGTCGCTGGCCTGGCGGGGTATTGATGATCAGTCCTCCCGAGGATCTGATTAGTCGAGCTTATTTGAAAATCGCCGAAGCGATCGCCTGGAGTCAACTTCCTATGCAACGAGGCGACGCAATCGTGGAGATTGGTAGCTCTCCAGGGGGCGCATGCCAGTACCTATTGGAGCAAGGTTTCAAAGTCACCGGTATCGATCCAGCTGAAATGGATGCAGTCGTCGCGAATCACCCTTCCTTCGAGCATATCCGTGCTCGCAGCCTTCAAGTCAAACGAAAGCTCTTCGGCAAATTCCGCTGGCTTGTCTGCGATGCGAACGTGGCTCCCAATTACACGCTCGACACGGTGGAAGGAATCGTTACCTATCCAACAACCGAAGTCGAAGGGATACTATTGACGATTAAACTATCCGAATGGTCGAAAGCGACCGAAGTTGCAAGTCACTTGGAACGCGTTCGCAGTTGGGGCTACACCCAAGTAATAGCAAGGCAACTCTCTTATAATCGTCGCGAGTATTGTATTGCTGCTTGGAAGTAAATTGATCTCCTAAAACAACTTCGCCTTTAAAATATTCGCCCCTTTAACGTTTGGAACCTAAATTATGTCACGACTCGTGTTATCGATAGGAATCCTCGGGATGATTATCACTGGAACTACTTCAGCTCAATCGTCCGACCAGTTGCGATCGATCGGTAAAATCGAAGTCTTCGATCCAGCCATGGAATCGCTAGTCGATCTTGCGTCACCTATCGAGATTCTTGCTGATGGGTTTACATGGACTGAAGGACCGTGTTGGATTGGCGACGCATTGAATGGGCATTTGCTGTTCTCAGACATTCCCAGGAACAGCATCTTTCGATGGAAGGCCTCTGAAGGAATCACCTTGTTCATGAATCCGTCGGGTTACACGGGGGTGACCTATTACGGACTGGAGCCTGGTAGCAACGGTTTGTTTCTAGACTTGAAGGGTCAACTCGTCGCATGTGAACATGGCGATCGAAGGGTTAGCGTATTAACTCCCGGCGGTGGGAAACGAACGCTCGCCGATAACTATCAAGGTAAACGTCTAAACAGTCCCAACGACGGTGCTCTCCACAGCAGCGGCGACATCTACTTTACAGACCCGCCTTATGGTCTCCCGATGCGCGAGAAGGACCCGCGTCGCGAGCTCGATCATTTTGGTGTGTATCGCATTGGGCATACATCGAATGAAGTGACTTTGCTTACGACGGAACTGAAGCGACCTAACGGAATTGCCTTCTCGCCAGACGAAAAAACGCTTTATGTGGCTCAAAGCGATCCTAAAGCCGCGATCTGGATGGCCTTTGATGTCACGGAGGAAGGCTTGTTGGCAAATAGCCGTGTAATTCTTGATGTCACGAAAACGGTCGGTCAATTACCTGGCCTGCCAGACGGAATGGCTGTTGACTCGCTTGGTAATCTCTGGGCCAGCGGTCCCGGCGGTATCTATGTCTTGACCGCACAAGGCAAACCCCTCGGCCGTTTAACGACCGGCGAAAAAACCAGCAACTGTACCTTCGGTGAAGATGGGAAAACGCTGTTTATCACGGCTGACCATTATTTATGCCGAATCAAACTCAAGGTTTCTGGTGCAAAATAGTTTGCTAAAGTGAATTTGCCGAGAACGCTAGAGTTGGGAGGGTATAGTGGCTAGTCGTTCTATGATAATAGAGAGTTCGCGATTTCAAAGAGGAACATCAATGACTCGTCCACAAGTCGTAATTATCGGAGGTGGCTTTGCAGGTCTCGCGTGCGCGCGAGGGCTTGCCAAGTCGCTTGCGGATGTCAAATTGATTGATCGTCGCAACTTCCACTTGTTTCAGCCTCTGCTTTACCAAGTCGCCACTGGAGCACTGTCGCCAGCGAACATTGCAGCCCCACTGCGAAGCATTCTTCGGCGTCAAAAGAATTGCCAAGTTTTACTTGGTGACGTTTCCGATTTTAACACAACCGATCGTCGCGTCGAATTGTCAGACGGGACCTCGATTCCGTACGACTACCTTGTCCTGGCAACCGGTTCGACTCATCACTATTTTGGCCAAGATGAAAAATGGGAACCTCTCGCACCTGGCTTGAAAACGATTGAAGACGCGACCGAGATTCGTCGCAAGGTTCTCTCTGCATTCGAAGCAGCCGAGTTGATGCATCCTTGTCCGGCACGGACAGCACTTCTGACGTTCGTCGTCGTTGGTGGAGGCCCAACTGGTGTCGAGATGGCAGGTGCCATTTGCGAGCTAGCAAAGCACACGATGAAGAACGATTTCCGAGAGATCGATCCTCGGCAAGCCCGAGTCATTTTGATCGAGAACAGCCCTGGGATCCTGAACAATTTTCATGAATCACTAGGCGTGATCGCCAAAAAATCGTTAAAAGAGATGGGGGCTGAGGTTTGGAACGATACGCGGCTGACTGAGATTCACGAAGATCACGTCATGGTCATTCAAAACAACCAAGTGATGAGGATCGATAGCCACACAGTCGTGTGGGCTGCCGGAGTCAAGGCGTCTCCCCTGGGCAAGAAAATTGTTGATCGATTGGGGGCTCCGGCCGGCTTAGATCGTGCGGGGCGAGTCGTGGTGGATAAAGCCTGTGCGATTCCCACGCATCAAGAGATCTTTGTCCTCGGGGACGCCGCTTGTTTCATGGACACAAACGATAAAATGTTACCGGGTGTTGCACCGGTTGCGATGCAACAAGGCCGGTATGTGGGTGAATTGATCTCGGGAGTGCTTCGCGGCGAAGCCATTTCGAAATCATTCAGCTACCTCGATAAAGGAAATATGGCAACGATTGGCCGATCACAAGCCGTTTGTGAAACGGGGAAGATTCGATTCAGTGGCAAGATTGCATGGCTTGCCTGGCTCTTCATACACATTCTCTACTTAGCTAGATTCGAGAATCGGTTGCTCGTCTTGATGCAATGGTTCTGGAACTACATCACGCGCAACCGAGCCGCACGCCTGATCACCAATGTTGAAGCCAAAGTGGAGTAGTTCCAACACGTTTTGAATGATGAACCATGCAGTTCGAAGGCGTAAGTCAGTTTAGCTATACAGCTGGATTGCTTTAACAATCGCGTCGAGATCGTTTGGCACTGCGATCGCACGATTGGCGTAGGAGGCTCGCGAGACGCCTCGGCTGCCGAGGACTTCTTCGAACTTACTTTGATCAGTCGTGTGGTACGCGACCGTTGCGGTTGGGTCTTTAAGCTGATGTCCTGTAAGAATGCAGGCGACTCTGTCAGTTTCGGAAATGACTCCCTCTTGTCGAAGTAGTCTTGCTCCGGCAACGCTTGCAGCACTGGCCGGTTCACATCCAATACCGCCAGCACCAATCTGTGCTTTCGCATCCAAGATCTCTTGATCGTTGACTTGACGAACGACGCCATCGCAAAAATCGAGGGCTCGAAGGCATTTCTTGAGGTTGACGGGTTTATTGATTTCGATGGCGCTTGCAATTGTGTCGGCCTTCAAATGCGCCTTGTCCAGCTCGTCATAGTAATAACAAGCCTTCTCCATTTTGGGTCGTCCGTTATCCCACCGCAAATCGCGTTTGTTGTACAGAACATCCAAAGTGTCGGCTCCGGAGGCGTTGATAACCGCCAAGCGTGGGACACGATCGATCAATCCGAGTTCCTTTAGTTCAAGAAATGCTTTGCCGAATGCACTACTATTCCCTAGGTTTCCACCGGGAACGACGATCCAGTCAGGTGATTCCCAGTTGAGCGCCTCGAGCACTCGGTACATGATTGTTTTTTGACCTTCTAAACGGAATGGATTCACACTGTTGACCAAGTAGATGCCAAGCTCGCGTGAGATCTCTTGCACTCGAGCCATCGCGTCGTCGAAGTCCCCTGCAATCTGGACAGTGAGTGCTCCATACTCCAAGGCTTGCGAAAGCTTGCCGTAAGAAATCTTTCCAGTGCCTATAAAGATGACCGCTTTCATTAGCTGAGTCACCGCACAGTACATCGCTAACGAGGCACTCGTATTACCAGTCGAAGCGCATGCAGCTCGTTTTGCCCCAACCATGACAGCATGTGTAAAGGCAGCACACATCCCGTTGTCTTTAAAAGAGCCAGAGGGGTTCATACCCTCGTACTGCAAGTACAACTTGCCAGGCTTCAGCCCTACGTAACGTGCTACAGCGTTCGCTTGTTGAAGCAATGTTTGACCTTCGCCAACTGTGACCACTTTGTCTTGCGGTGCAAACGATAGTAGTTCGTGAAATCGCCAAACGCCTGAAAAACGAAGTGGCTCGTTGCGCCGCGACCACATTTGTTGAAAATCTGAGAGTTTCTTCGGTAGGCCTACGCGATCCCATTCGTACGTAACATCCAACAAATCCCCACACGCTGGACAGCGAGTCAACGTCTGTCCGACGTCGTAGGTTGCCAAGCAATCCAGATTCAAGCAACGTTGGAAAGCATGACTTTCACGCGACACATGCGGGCGATTGGAAGCCGTTGCATTTCCTGTGCTGTCGCTCGTTAAAGCCTGATTCCTGGTGTTTTGAGAGGTTTTGGTATCCATAATTCCCCGAAACTAGCGGGAGTGTTAGTGGTTAAATCTGACTGTGAGCGCTCTGTTTGCTTTGTCGGCTCGGCACTAGCTGTCTCGCTCAGGCACAATCACCTGAATAATACGCAGGAATCTGATTAATATGCAACGATTTTACCCGAAGGTACTCTAGTTTAGCAGCACAAATCAATCCGCGATGACCCGAAAATATTGTTTATTGAAATATCGTCTTATTGAAACGTTTCGAAGGGCGTGGACGGACCGAACTCGTCTGAATAAGATAGTAGGGGCTACGGTACTGGCTTTGCGAACCAATAAAAACTTGGTTTTTCGACGTCAGTCCGTTCGTTCCTAAGGAATCTTTGAAACTTTTATGACCGATTCGATCGGTTACCCCGCCTGGAGATTGATCAATGCCTCGTCTTGTGTCTTCCTGTTTTCGCAGTGCATCGAAAGTGTTTCGTTTTGGGTTCCTATTGAGTGGCATCCTTTTTGTAACTTCGACCACTGAACAATCCACATTTGCCGCTGATTGGGCCGATTTGCAACTGACGTTCGTTTACGACGCAGCAGAACTACCCAAGTTGGAGCCGGTTGAAATGGCGAAGGATCCTGCTTGCGAGGCCCTTTGGAAAGACGCCAAGCCGATGGCTGAAGACCTTTTGGTGGACGCGACAACCAAGGGTATTAAGAATATTGTTTTCTATCCGGACCCGAAAAAGTCAGGCTTAGTATCGGGCGACGCCCACCCAGACTTGCTGAAGGCTCCCGAAGGATCTGTTCTGCTCGACAACGTAAAGTGTGTTTTTGAGCCTCACATTTTCTCAATCCGACCGAGTCAAACGTTGATGGTCAAGAACTCGGACACGATGGGCCATAACGCATTGTTCAACGTCTTTTCCAATGCCGGAGTCAATCCCTTGATTCCTGCCGGTGGCTCCAAGGATGTGGTATTCACAAAATCGGAACGAGCACCGATTCCGGTACAGTGCAACATTCACCCGTGGATGATTTCGTACATGCTGATGTTTGAGCTTCCTTATGTTGGGATCAGCGACGCATCGGGCGTGCTCAAGATGGAGAAACTGCCTGCGGGGAAGCCGATTACCTTCAAGATTTGGCATGAGAAGATGGACAAATCCATCGACAGTGTCACGCTCGATGGAAAAGAAGTCGAATGGAAAAAAGGACTTGTTGAATTCACACTCAAGCCAGGAGCCAACAACCTGGGAGTCGTAAAGATCAAGCCAACGGAATTCAAGAAGTAGTGGAAGGAAGCGAATCATCAACGATCCTCATCCTGTTCCTGATCAGCCGTCCGAGTCTGACATCTCAGTACGCGACTTCCAGAAGCTGATCAGGACGATGTACTTCGAAAAGGATGAGGCTCGTGGAATCGAAGGAACTTTCCTTTGGTTGATGGAAGAGATTGGAGAGCTGGCAACAGCTTTGCGAACGAAGAACGATATGTCGAATCTCCACGAAGAATTCGCCGACGTGATAGCTTGGCTAACGACCATCGCGAACGTAGCGGGTGTCGATCTTACGAAAGCTCTAAGCGACAAGTATGGAACCGGATGTCCAGGATGTCATCGGTTCGAGTGCAATTGCCCGATCAGCGAAAAGCCGTAATCGGGTAGCCTGTTGTTCAGAAGTCTTACGACCTGCTAAGCATGGGATGCCCCCTATTTCGTCTTGAAAAAGCTCTAGTCTAGTATTTCCACTGCTTCGAACTTTTGACCTTCTAGCATGGCGAGACTGGCTCCGCCGCCGGTGCTGACGTGAGTCACTTGATCTGCCAATCCAAATTGTTCGATGGCTGCTGCACTATCGCCACCACCGATGATCGATGTGCCCTTGGATTGGGCGACGGCTTCTGCAACCGCACGAGTGCCAGCATCGAACGGTGGCATTTCGAAAACGCCCATGGGTCCGTTCCAGACGATCGTCATCGCATTGCGAACGATTTCTGAATAATGTTTGGCCGTTTCTGGACCGATATCAAAACCTTCCCAGCCATCCGGGACTTCGCCACCTTTGACAATGATCTTGTTGCAATTTCCGTTAAACGAATCGCCGCAGTGGGTGTCGGTTGGCAAAACGAGCTTCTTACCCGCCTTGGCAATGAGCTCTTTCGCCAGATCTACTTTGTCTAGTTCCACAAAACTCTTACCGACTTTGCCACCTTCAGCAAGTGAAAACGTGTAGGCCATTGCACCGCCGATGAGTACTGAATCACAGATGTTTAAAAGATTGTTGATGACATTAATTTTGTCGCTAACTTTTTTTCCGCCGACAATCGCAACAAAGGGACGCCGTGGGTTGGAAAGGGTGTCGCTGAGGTATTGAATTTCTTTTGCAACTAAGAAACCGACGACCTTAGGCTTGGTTCCCATGGCTTTGGGGACAGCAACCATCGATGCGTCTGTTCGGTGACAAGTTCCGAATGCGTCGTTGCAATAGATGTCTGCCATCGCGGCCAGTTGACCGGCGAAATCGGCATCCCCTTTCTTTTCGCCTGGGTTGAATCGCAAGTTTTCTAGGAGCAACACGCCACCGTCAGCAATGGCCTTGGACTTCGCTTTTGCATCAGGACCGACCGTGTCGATGGCGAACGCGACTGGCTTGCCAAGGAGTTGACTGAGGCATTCTGCAGCCGGCTTGAGAGTGAACGCAGGCTCCACCGTCTTGGGTTGTCCCAGGTGGCTCATCAAGATGAGTTTTCCACCTCGCTTGAGGACTGATTCGATCGAGGGCAATGCCATTCGGATTCGACGATCGTCGGTGATAGCTCCCGAATCATCTTGCGGCACATTGAAGTCGACTCGCATCAGAACAGTTTTACCGCGAACGTCTACATCTTCGATACTTCTCTTGGCCATCGTCTTATTCCCCTCTGGAGGTCGGCTTCTTAAATTGGGCTTAGCGCTTTACACTTAAACGCGAAAGCCATCGATTCCCGTCATTCCTGATTATCGGCACGCATGGGTAGGTGTCGAGTGGGTAGCGTGACGAGTCTGAGTCGAGCAAGAAACCGCAGTTTAGAGTTTGTGAAGCGATGAAAATCCTCCGCCATCCCCACGAAGTATTTCCTCCGATCGACTACGCGCGACGTGAAGGGGCTTCCATAGGGCTGGTGCCGACGATGGGGGCTCTCCACGCTGGCCACTATGCGTTGGTGAGACAATCAGCGTCTCAATGCGACAAGACGGTTGCGACCATTTTCGTGAATCCGACACAATTTGGTCCCAACGAGGATCTTTCACGGTACCCACGCACGCTGGAGACGGACTTGGAGGGACTGGCTGCGGCAGGAGCCGATTTTGTCTTTGTTCCACAAGAATCACACCTTTATCCGCGGGGATTTTCGACTTTTGTAGAGCCGCCGACCGTCTCGCTCCCGTTGGAAGGGACTTTTAGACCGGGCCATTATCGCGGAGTGGCCACGATTGTATTGAAGCTCTTTAATCTGATTCCGGCGACAACTGCTTTCTTCGGACGAAAAGACTACCAACAGTTTTTGACGATCCAGAAAATGGTGGAGGACCTTAACGTTCCGATTCGAGTCGAGGCGTGTGAGACCATCCGCGAGGCAGATGGACTGGCGCTGAGTAGCCGCAATCGGTACCTGTCGCCGGGAGATCGCTCTCGCGCCGTGGGAATTTATCGATCGCTTCAGTCGACTTTGAAAGTCTTTGAAACGGGGGTTCGTGAAACCGCAGCTCTGGAAGCAGTACTGACTCAAACGCTCGAAGAAAGCGGCATTCACGAGATTGACTATGCGCGGGTAGTCGATGCCCAAACGCTCCAAGAGATAGAAAGCGTTTCTAGCCCCGCTGTGGCCTTGATTGCAGCTCGACTTGGTGCGACGCGACTTATAGATAACTGGATACTTCAGACCTAGTTCATGCTATAATCAAGTCGCGATTTTTGACTTTTTGACCTTCACGAGACACTCTTCGCATCCCACCCCCGAATATTGAATTCGATTCTTACCTGCTCCTATTTCTTATAATCTGCCCCTATCTCGACACAATAACTTGTGCGGTGTTTTCATGACGCGTTGGAAACCAATGACGACTTATCGATGGTGGGTACTATCGGTGCTCTTATCGCATGTTGTTTTTGTCGGAGCATCGACCATTTCCACAGGTCTTTTTGGAGAAGAACTGATCGATTTCAATCGCCAAGTTCGTCCGCTCTTGGCCAAGCATTGCTACGCCTGTCATGGT
>Ga0335395_10002831_pt1 | contig 10793 bp, 8 predicted proteins | sample MAT02_FD_205744 | JGI IMG/M metagenome (GOLD analysis project Ga0335395, IMG submission 205744) | Freshwater microbial communities from Lake Fryxell liftoff mats and glacier meltwater in Antarctica - MAT-02 (spades assembly) (version 2) ...
AGAATGGACGCACGATTTGCCATAATGGAGAGAGATATTTTGGTTTGTAAGGCAATGATCTATATATATATTGCCTTACAGATTTTTTTTTGCTCACTTTTTCAGTGCCATTGGACTTTAGTCCGCAATAAGAAGGACTAAAGTCCTCACTACAAACCTTTGAGGAAACGAGTTAATGTAAGGTGCGCATTGCGCACCCTACTCAATACACAAAAGCTACTGTTTGCCATTAAATTTTAGCAATTGTAGAATCCGTTGGAGCGGAATTTCTGCCCAATCCAAGCGGTAATTGAGTTCGTAAGCCAGCTCGGAAACCGCTTTTTCCAAAATGTAAGCATCCAACAAAACTTGTATTTCCGGTATAGATTTGGGCAAGAAATTTGCATCGCCTACTGTGTCCAAATAGCTATTCACAAAAGTGAGGCTGACCCAGCGATGCCAAACACTCGCCCACTGCTCCATCTCCTGGAGATTTTCAGGGCGAATCATGCCACTTTCTACTTCATTGCGGAGTGCCAAAGTAACAGCATAATTGAAAGATTGCAGCATTCCCGCAACATCTCGCAGGGGCGACCTCTTCATTCGCCGCTCGCTTAACGGTCGATTTCGTTCTCCTCCGAAATCAATTATTACGAAGTCTTTGCCTGTATAAAGAACTTGCCCGAAATGAAAGTCTCCATGACAGCGAATTCTATCGGTGGTAATTCTCAAGTTCAAAATCGACTTGAAACGTTCCATCAGCAACTCTTCGCGGTTAAGCAGATTTTGGGCAAGTTTTTGCGTTTCTGGCGATAGTTTGGACAGCCGCTTTTTCAGTAGCAGCAAAGTTCTTCCTGCCAGATTTCTCATGTGTTGATAGATGGAACGCTGGTAATATGAGGTGAAGTTTTCTGGGGCAAAAGCGGGGTTTTCTGTGTCTGAAGCTAAGGCGAGGTGAAGTTCGGCTGTCCGCTGACCTAAAAGTTCGGCTGATGCTAAGTAAGAGCCGATGAGTTCGCGAGCTAATGCGGGAATTTCTAGGGACAAATCAGCTACTAGCGAGTTTGATTGTCGCTGCATATGTCGAGTCAAAGCACTTGGCAAATAATTTTCTGGTGAAGTTGAGAAACTCTCGCCGGAATACTTGGCTTCTACTGCCATTACTTGCTCGAAATAGTTGCGTAGTGTGTCTAATGTATAAGACCAAGCGTCCCTGCTATCGGGGATTAATTTTTGCAGTATTCCAACTGTAATTACTTGTTTTCCTGCTGTCTGATATTCCAATGCTCCGGCAATTGGAGCGTAGTGTTGGATTGAGTTGTGCTCTGTCAAAAAGCGTCCGATTTCTAATTCTGGGTTGATTCCTTCCTCGACTTTTCGCAATATTTTCAGGACGAATTGATCGCCGTAACCTGCGGATGTATTGCTTTGTTCTTTTTTGAACAGGTGGGGTTCGAGGTTGGATAAATCTTGTTCTGAGCTGAATGGACTGTCGGCAATTCCTAGCAGTTGACCTGTTGTACCTGTGTAACTGCGAGAATTGGCGATCGCCCCCAAGAGCGCGCTCAGCAGGCCTTTGTCCCCAGCAGCGTCAAATAGCACGCCGACTTCGTTGGTTTCTGGGAAGTGCAGCCGCGCGATCGCCCGATCGTCCAAATCACCTTTGATCTCTTCCCAACCTAAAGGCAAAACGTAAGTTTCGGGCATACCTTCAGTATAATTCAACTGCAAAAACAGAATGTAAACTATAGATTCCTCCCCGGCACTACCTTTACATTCAACAGGGACAACTTCACTTATTTCAAATGATTGAGTTGTCCTGTCTGTACCGAGAAACCAGCGATTGCACCGCAAGTAATTCGGCAAAATAGAGAGCAGCATATCGCTTAACTGACTTGTAGCAAAAGCATTTTTCCAATTGCCGATAACCGCCAAACTCGGCAAATCTGTCTTCAAACCGTGCAGCGAAAATTCTTCTTGCTTAACAGCAAGAGTAAACCAGTAAAACGTGTGAGGACTCAAGCTCAAAAAATAAGGCGATTCCCCAACTGGCGGAAACTCAGTCCGACCGAAAATCTCGACGGGAACAGCACCTTTAAACGGCGAAAGGTCTAATTCTGCCGTCTGGACGAAGCGCGACAAATTAGCGACTACCAGAATATGTTCATCTTGATAAGTGCGCACAAAAGCTAAAACTTTGCGGTTTTCCGGGTACAAAAACTCGCAAGTGCCGCGGCCGAATGCTTGGAAGCGTTGGCGAACAGCAATCAAGCGTTTCATCCACCACCAAAGAGAACTCGGATTCGCCCGCTGCGCTTCCACGTTAACCGATTCGTAGTGATATTCAGGGTCAACAATTGGCGGCGCGTACAGCCGCTGCGGGTTAGCGCGGCTGAAACCTGCATTGCGATCGCTACTCCACTGCATCGGAGTTCTCACCCCGTTGCGATCGCCCAAATAGATATTGTCTCCCATCCCAATTTCATCGCCGTAGTAAAGCACAGGCGTACCAGGAAGAGACAGCAGCAAAGCATTCATCAACTCAATGCGACGGCGGTTATTTGCCATCAGCGGAGCCAAGCGGCGACGGATACCCAAATTAATTCTCGCCTGAGTATCTTGAGCATAAACCCGATACATATAATCTCGGTCTTCATCGCTCACCATTTCCAGCGTCAATTCATCGTGATTCCGCAAAAATAATGCCCACTGACAATTATTAGGAATCTGCGGAGTTTGTTGGAGAATATCGCTAATGGGGAAGCTATCTTCCATATGCAAAGCCATAAATAAACGCGGCATCAGCGGAAAATGAAAGTTCATGTGACATTCATCCCCACCCGAGTAATACTCAACCGCATCCTCCGGCCACTGATTCGCCTCAGCTAGCAGCATCCGGTTCGGGAATTTCTCATCTACGTGCTTGCGCAAATGCTTGAGAAATACGTGAGTTTCTGGCAAATTTTCGCAGTTAGTGCCTTCGCGCTCGTATAGATAAGGCACTGCATCCATCCGCAGTCCGTCAACTCCCAGTTGTAACCAGAAATCTACCACATCTAAGATGGCTTGACGGACGGCAGGATTGTCATAATTTAAATCGGGTTGGTGGGAATAAAAACGGTGCCAGTAATAAGCTTTTGCTACCGAATCCCAAGCCCAATTTGAAGTCTCAAAATCTTGGAAAATGATGCGAGCATCTTGATATTTTTCCGGCGTGTCACTCCACACGTAAAAATCTCTTTCATTACTGCCTTTCGGAGCGCGGCGTGCTTTCTGAAACCAAGCGTGCTGGTCGGAAGTGTGGTTAACAATCAACTCAATAATGACTCTAATTCCCCGCAGATGTGCTGCTTCTAAAAGGTCTTTAAAGTCGTCTAATGTGCCGTAAATCGGGTTGACGGTAGTGTAGTGAGATGTGTCGTAGCCGTCGTCTCGAAGTGGCGAGGGAAAAAATGGAAGTACCCAAATTGCTGTTACTCCCAAGTTTTGCAGATAATCTAGTTTTTCCGTGAGTCCCCGAAAGTCGCCGATACCGTCTGCGTTGCTATCGGCAAAAGCGCGAATTGGTACTTCGTAAATAATCGCGTCTTTGAACCACAATGGGTCGTTATTTAACATTGAGTTGGCCATGATTTTTATGGGTGATTGTTAATTGGGATTTGGCAATTGGGATTTGTTAGTTCAAATCCAAACTGATAAATCATAACTTATAATTTTACTGCTATTTGTCATGCTAGTGGCAGAGTTTTAATCGTAATTTATGATCGCAAAACTTATAATTTCTTAACTATAAAATCTCAATAATCTGTTTTGCTATTTCGGATACAGTTCACAATTCGGATACTGGTGCTTGCTAAGCACACCCTACATACTCAGCATTAGGGGCGGTTTTTACTACCTGCTGGACGGTTCTCAGGACAATAGACTAGGTTGACGCTCTTTGTAAATTTTTGTTACATTTATTTACATAAAGCAACAAAAATTTAAGGAAAAAACTAAAATGACTATTGTAATCGCTCTTTTGGTCGTCGGCTGGGTCGCAGCAGCATTAATTGGTACTCAAGCATATTTCCTGGGCGAACAGTCAAAGCCCATCCACGATCGCAATTGGAACGATGAATCTTTTGAACAACTGGCAAAATCTGTGACAGGAACAGAAATTGATTACCGCGTCCGGGTTCCCGCTTACCAAAAATTGGGGTAAAAGCCCCGTCCTTCTAGGACGGCTTTATATTTGCTTGGTTTATATATTATCTCATTGAGATTGTATTCTTAAATCTTCCGGTATTTTGTTGAAAATAGAGTACAATGATAGTATCACAGGTAGAATAACCGCCGATACACATAAGACACCAAGCTTAAACGACAGGTCGGAAAACAATAATGGTAAGTGGGTGGCGAAAACCAGAAAAACAGCAGGCTATCTAGCAGAGGCCAAAACCAGAAAAGTAAACCTTTAAAAGTTTAATGTACCGTAGGGCATACGGAAACATGGGAAGTAATTCTCGAAAGCTTGGGGAGACAAACCCTCTGAGACTATCTAAATTAGGCTTGATACTTGGTTCAATCGAACGGGTATTCAGTTTAAATACTGCCGCAAGGATAGCTAGTTTTAAGGTATGTCGATGAACCAAGAATCCTCGCGCCCTGACTGCCGGGGAGTGTCAAAGCATGGATGCTTATACCAGTCGCACGATGGGCAATTAGTAATATTCAGTAGCACGCTTGACTATTTTCAATAACAGGCTTTCTGGCCTGTTCCACAAGAAGATTTATTTTTTGTGGAACAGACCAGAAAGCCTGTTATTATTTTTTGAATAACGCTATTTTGATAGGAATTTCTACTTCTTCAACTCGCTACGCTGCATAAGCAAGCGCTTCAAATATATCTGCTTCTTCCAGGTAGGGATAAGCCTGCAAAATGCCTGACGGTGAGTGTCCCGATGCCATCACTCCTACTATCGTGCCAACAGTGAATCGCAAGCCTCGAATGCAGGGTTTTCCTCCCATTAATTCTGGATTCAGGGTGATTCTAGTTAGTTGTTTCATGCTTTTAAACTACCAGGCTTTCTCTTACTTTTCACGGCATCTCTGAAAGCCTTCTCAGGCAAGGGTTTAACCTTAAGATCCGTGTCAATAATTTCTACTTAATGCTAATAAACCAACAGTGGAATCAGGCTTGTGGAATATAGGCTGTCAGTAGTTTTTCTAGGATTAAAGAGATACCCTGAAAAGTAAGATCACTTTGCCCGCCTGTTCAAACATTCAGTCGGACTTTCTCCCCATCGATTGATCTCACCGGACGGGGATAATCTTTGCAACTCAAAAGATGACCTACGCATCGCACAAAAGCCGTTTTTCGCGTCAATCAGATAGCTCAAATCCTCTTGAATAGTATCAACATCAAAAGCAAGTTTCTCTGCCCTCAAAGGAATCGTTGGGTGCCATTACGGACAGCAACAAACAGTAGAAAGCCCGCAGACGCGACAAATGCAGTAAAGGTCAGAGATATGCCTCGTACACGATACTGGAACTGCTCGTCCTCCTGACTTACCCCGTACGCATGAGAAAGCCTGCCGATCGTAAGACACAATCCCACTCCATGTACGGCGGCGGACGGTGCTCCTTGGATTTCAGCAAGATAAAGCAAAAGAAGACCAAATGGCACGTACTCGGCAAAATTTGAGTGTACACGGATAGCGCGTAGCATTGTTTTGTCTCCGCCGTCACCAATGGAAATTTTGAGGCTACGGCGCAATCGCAGTATTCTGACGCTAAGCCCCACGAAGAGTAGGGCGAGCAGCGCGGCGTAAATCGAAGTAATGTTCATCTGTGAGTGGTGTATGTAAAGGTACGGGCTAGGAGGCGACGAGTAATCTTGAACTCATCAAACTGTAGACATTCAGGATGTTGAATAGTGGGCTGTTAGCGCATCGTCATTTTCTCAGAACTGAAAACCTGCGTTGAACGATCGCAGCAACATCAGAACGATTCACTAGATACCCATCTTCCATGTAGATAATCCGATCGGCGAGATCCAGAATGCGGTTGTCATGGGTAACGAGCAAGATGGTACAACCCTGTTCCCTAGCGAGTTTTTCCATAATCTCTACCACATCTCGTCCCGATTTTTTATCGAGTGCAGCCGTGGGTTCATCTGCCAGAATAATTTTGGGCTGACTGACTAGGGCACGCGCGATCGCGACTCGTTGTTTTTGCCCACCAGATAAATCGCTGGGATAGTAATCCATGCGGTGTTCCAAGCCTACCGCTGCCAACATCTCCCGAATCCGCTCGTCCGCCTCTACTGCCGTCACATCCTGGATTTCTAACGCCATTTCGACATTTTGATAAGCGGTGAGAAAGCCTAATAAATTATGTGCTTGAAAAATATAGCCGATATTACGCCGCGTTAGGAGCATCTGTTCCTTGCTGGCATCGAACAGTTCGGTGCCCAAAATGTTTAAACTACCCTCATGCAAAGATCGCAGACTCCCCATTAGCGTTAATAATGTGGTCTTACCAGAACCCGATGGCCCCGTCATAATAATAATTTCACCCCGATCGATCTGCAAATTGATATCGTATAAAACCTGCTTTTGCAGCGCACCTCGTCCGAAGTAATGATTGAGCTGCGCGATCGAGATGGCTGGTGCGGCTGAATTTAGCATCATGTGCGACTCCTAAAAAATATCGGCAGGATCGGCAGTTTGCAACTTTCGTACGGCAATTGCCGCCGAAATAGAACTCATGATTGCCGTGAGGGTAAAGACAAATATCACTCGTCCCAGATCCATTGCCATCGGCAACATCGTCGCGATATTGGTAATTCGATAGATACCCAGCGCAATCAGCGTACCAGGGATAAAGCCTAGTGCTGCGAGAATTAGTGACTCTTGAAATACCACGACGAGCAGATAGCGATCGCGAAACCCCATCGCCTTGAGCGTGGCATATTCTGGTAAATGGTCGGTGACATCACTGTAGAGAATCTGATAGACGATGACTGCACCGACGATGAAGGCGATGACTACACCCAGATCGAAGGTATAGCCGACAGGCGTACTCGCACTCCAAAATGCAACTTCAGCTTTGGCGTAATCGTCCCGTGTCATCACTTTGACATCACTAGGCAAACGCGCTCGCATCTCGGTTAATACCTTGTCAACATCTGCCCCCGGCTGAAGCTTAATTACGCCGATATCAATCAATCCTTTGCGGCGAAAATTTGCCATCCGAAGAAAGTTGACATCACTGGTGACGAGATAAGCATTGATGCCGAAAGTCGGGCTGAGGTTGAAGAGTCCCCGCACGCGCACCTGACGTTCGTTAATTTCTGTGGCGATCGCTTTGCCTGACTCAAACTGTTGGGCGATCGCGCCAAATTCCTGCCGCGAACCGCTGTTAAACAGAGCAGTATCAGGTTCGCGAAGTTGTTGACGATTGGCTACTACACCTGGAAGATTCATCACATCATGCTCTGGATTGATGCCGATCCCATAGATATCCCAAATCTCTTTGTTATCGGGATTGCGCCATTGAATGGGATTGAGATAAATCGGGCTGACGGATGCGACACCCGCGACACCTGCGGCTTCGTATAAGCGTCGCTCGGTAAATCGATCGAGCGAAATCAGCGATCGCGATCTACCGCTCATCATGATGATTTCACCATTCAAGCTATTGTGAAATTCAACCGCACTACTAAACAAGGCTCCCCGAAACCCCATCTGCAAAAACATCAATACATCGGCGAAACTAATCCCCGCGATCGCTACTATCAGCCTCGCCCGTCCTTTGCGTAACTGTAACCAAGACAAAAATAACGGCTTCTTCTTTGCTAACTTATTCATCACGATCGCCTCTATTAAATATCGATATCAACTTGCAGACTCAAATTCGTCAAGCCTGTCACTTTGCGACTGGATGGCTCGTCTAGTAAAACTCGTACTTCCACCACCCGCGCATCGAACTGGGCGGCGGGGTCGGTGTTCAAAACATCTTGTTTGTTGATTCTCAGTCCGACTTCGACTACCTTGCCACGCAGCACGTCGGGAAAAGCGTTGTTCTTGCTGATTGCAGTTGCCGACTGTCCCTGCCGAATCCGACTGACATCTGACTCATATACTTCGGCTACCGCGACCATTTGCTGAGTTTGCCCCAGGCTAATGATGCCGTCCGTGCCGACTAATTCTCCCGCACGAGTATGGATCTTCAGCACTTGCCCATCTTGCGGCGATCGGACTATTGCGGCATCTAGATCTGCCTGCCCTCGTGCGACACTGGCTTGAGCTTGAGCCACTTGCCCTTGCGCTGTGGCGACATCTACAGGTCGGACTTCGGCAATTGCGTTCAAGGTAGCTTTTGTACTTGAAAGTTGCTTCTGGTTGGAAGCAATAATTCCCGCTAAATTTTCCTGGGCTTCTTGGATTTGCTGCTGTTGCGATCGCTTAATTCCATCGAGATTGGCGCGGGCTTCTTGGATTTGCTGCTGTTGCGATCGCTTAATTCCATCGAGATTGGCACGGGCTTCTACCAACTGCTGCTGGGTGGTTTCTAGCGTCAGCAGCTTGCTATCACTAGATGATTTTCCTACAGCTCCACTGAGATACAAATCTCGATAGCGGCGATTTTCTAATGCTGCATTCTTTACTTGCGCTTCAATCCGCGAGATCGTGGCATTCTGAGCGGCGATTTGCGTCTCGCGTTCGGCAACGATCCTTGCTACCACGGCGCGTTGAGCGGCGATTTGCGTCTCGCGTTCGGCAACGATCCTTGCTACCACGGCGCGTTGAGCGGCACTTTGCTTAGTTAGTTCTGCCTGGATTTGACCGACTTTCTCCCGTTGTGCTTGGATATCCCCTGTTTTGGCACCCGATTGGACTTGCTGCAATTGCAATCGTGCGACCTTGACTTTCTCTTGAGCCTCTGTCAGTGCAGCCTGACGACGCGCGTAGGTATCCAAGACGGCGATTGGATCGCCTCTACGCAGTTGTTGACCATGACTTATTTTGAGCAACTCGACTCTAGCACCCTCCTGAGATGTCGGTGCAAAGACCTGAATCACCTCTCCTTGTGGCTCCAGTCGCCCCAAGGCTGACACCTTGGTGACCACGATCGATTTGGGGATAGCGGCTACTTGAGGAGTAGGACGACTGAGGAACGATCGATACGCAACGCCACCGCCCAGGATTAGTAAACCGACACCTGCGATCGCTAGTATTGCCCCTCGGCGCGGCGATCGCCATTTAGTCTCAAGTGTATCGAACATAGATAGCTCCAATTTGTGGATTAAATTTATCGAGCGCCAAAAACGCTCGACAGATGATACCTAGACTGGTCTAGAGCCACCGCCGCACCTTTTAACGATCGGTGGCGGAACTTTGTGTTCTAGTACTTGCATGATGTGATTTCTCTAATCAAGTGTCTTAACTGCACTGATTGACGAGAATATTGGGACGTGTCGCGCTTATACTAAAATTTAAGTATTCAAAGAATTGAGTACAATAAATAAGATACAATCGAATTATCGAATCTGTCAAGCCCATTTTTAATTTTTTCATGGCAATCAAGCACACCATTCTGGCGTTTTTGGCACGGCAACCTCTCAGCGGCTATGAAGTCGCCAAAGAGTGTGCAGAGGGATTTGGTAGTTGCTTCTGGAAAGCTAGTCAACAGCAGGTATACGCCGAACTGAGCAAGCTAGAACAGCAAGGTAATGTGACCTATGAGGCGATTCCACAGTCGGGACGGCTGGATAAGAAAATTTATTCGATTACCGATCTCGGACAGACAGAACTAACCAATTGGCTCACCAAACCCACCGAACCCGCACCGATTCGCGAAGACTTAGGTGTAATGGGACTAGCGGGACATCTGGTGCCAGTCGAGGCAATGACGCGCGAAATTACCCGACGGCGACAACTGCATCTCGATAAGTTACAGCAAATCCAAAAACTAGACGAACATTTTGTCGATCGGCTAGACTCGCTAGAGTTGAAGGATCTCTATATGCACCTGATTATTCGGCGTGGCATTCGGTATCAGGAAGAGTGGGTTGCCTGGTGTGATGAAGCACTGGCAGCGATCGCGCAGTCTGTAAAACACTAGCGATCGAGGTTATCAACGAGGCGATTGCCAGTGATGTCATAAATCGTTCTGATAGAGAACTCGGAATAATTTAGCTCCGACCACTGACAGATCAGTTCTCAATTAATTGCCTAACCGATAACCAAAGCAGCCCAACGGCTAAAGTGAGCGGCGGCAGATATGACCGAAACGAAGCGCGAAATCTCTCTATCTGCACTACTTCATCGCGGTGGCTGAGGAACTACACTTTAGTCGAGCCGCGGAGCGGTTGCACATTTCCCAACCCCCGCTCAGTCAGCAGATTCGCGGTTTGGAAGATGAACTAGGAGTCAAGCTGTTTGAACGAACGAAGCGGCAAGTGCAGCTTACTGAAGCAGGCAAAGTGTTTTTAGAGCGATCTTATCTGGTGTTAGCGCAACTTGAACAGGCGATCGAAGTGACACAACGGATAGGGCGGGGTGAGGTTGGACGGTTGGCGATCGGGTTTGTCGGATCTGCAACGTATACCGTGCTGCCAGATATTTTAAGATTGCTACACAATAAATGTTGTGTTTGTTTATAATACCATTGTGAGAAGGTGCGTCGCTGTTAAATTGTCGATAAGTAGTTAAGCAAAATTAATTACATAATTATCTCCAAATTCTTTAAGAATTCTTTCGACAGATGAAACAAGAGATTCCCAGCTAGAGTAGGCATCTATTTCGAGCCATTGATATTTGATAAAC
>Ga0335395_10002834_pt1 | contig 10787 bp, 10 predicted proteins | sample MAT02_FD_205744 | JGI IMG/M metagenome (GOLD analysis project Ga0335395, IMG submission 205744) | Freshwater microbial communities from Lake Fryxell liftoff mats and glacier meltwater in Antarctica - MAT-02 (spades assembly) (version 2) ...
TGCCAGAGGTCGCGCGTGCGGAGCCGGTGTGGGTCGGGACCGCGGGGACGGTCGCGTCGGCGTTGCCGGAGACCTGGCCGGAGCCGTTGCGGTGGATCGCGGCGGGTGGCGGTGGGTCACCGGAGTTCAATCAGGTCTCGATCGAGCAGGACCTCGCGCTTGCCCGCGAGCGCTTCGGGGCGGGCGGGCTGCTGCTGTTCGCGGGCGGCCGCGGGAGCCACGGCGTGCAGGTCCGGGCGGAGGGCGCGATGGACCCGCGGATGCGCGCGCTGGCCGACCTGTTCGCGCCGCGCGGGGGCCGGGACGCGAGCTATCGCCTGACGACGCTGCCGGTCGACGCCGCGGCGACGGCGGACAACCTGCGCGCGGCGGTCACCCGGGCGACGGCGAGCGACGGGCCGCCGCTGCTGGTGTACCTCGCGGGTCACGGGCAGCCGGGCGAGCAGTTGGCGGACGCGTCGATCGAGCTGTGGGGCCAGGTGCCGCTGCGAGCCCGCGAGCTGGCCGGACTGCTGGGTCCGCGTCCGCTGCGGATCGTGATCACGAGCTGCTTCTCCGGGGGCTTCGCAGAGCTGGCGTTCGCCGACGCCGACGCGACGCGCGGGGCGGCGGCGGGGCGCTGCGGGCTGTTCGCGACGACGGCGGACCGCGAGGCGTCGGGCTGCGATCCGAACCCCGACCGGGCGGCGCAGGAGGGCTATGGGTTGCACTTTTTAAATGCCCTCGGCGGACGTGATCGTGCGGGTCAGCCGGCGGCGATCGACCTCGATGGCGACGGCAGGGTGTCGCTGGCAGAGGCGCACGCGCGGGCGAGGATCGCGTCGGCGGGGATCGATGTGCCTACCACGACCTCCGAGCGGTGGTTGCGGTCGCTGGAGGAGCGGCGAGGCGCTGTCGGAGCGGTCGCGTTGCCCGAGGACGACGCGGTGATCGAGGCGCTGACCCGCGAGCTCGGGCTCACTGGCGAGGCGGCGGAGGGGCTGCTCGCGGAGGTCGAGGCGGCCACGGCGGTGGTGCTCGACCGACTGGGGCAGCAGGGCGAGGTCGAGGGCGCGGCGTATCGGCGCACGGCGGCGGAGCTGCTGGCGCGCTGGCCGGTGCTCGACGACCCGTGGCACCCGGAATTCGCGGCGATGCTGGCGAGCGAGGGCGCGGCGATCTCGGCGGCGCTGGCGAGCAGCGGGCCCTACGGCGAGTTCCTGACGGCCGGCGAGGCGCTGGCGAAGACCCGCGACGAGCAGGCGGAGCTGCTGGCGCGCAGCGCGAAGCTCGAGCGGCTGGTGCGGGCGCTCGAGACCCGCAGGTTGGCGGGCGCGCTGGCGGGGCGCGGCGGCGCGGACTGGCGGACCTACGAGGCGCTGCTGGCGTGCGAGCGCTGGGTGCCGGGCGACGCGGGGCCGTGAGCCGCGTCGCTGAGGACCTCACGGGGGCGGGGGGCCGAAGGCCAGGGTCTCGAAGATCAGGCTGGCGCCGAGCGGGCCGCTGTCGCAGCCGTCGGCGCAGCCGTTGGGGACGTAGAAGCACTGGGCCATCAGGCCCTGCCTGTCGACCTCGAAGGTGACCATGTACTCCTCGGCCGGTTCGATGTTGATGACCTGGTCGCAGCAGGCGGCGTAGAGGGTATCGACGGTGGCGGCGACGGCGGCGAAGTTGGCGAAGTTGGTGCCGACCTCCGCGCCGTTCTCGTAGAAGGGGGTCTCGCAGTCTTGCGGATCCCCGACCATTTGGTCGATCTCAAAGTGGCGGTCGGTGATGATGCCGTCGTTGACGACGATCATGGTGCGATAGATGCAATAGTCGGGAGGCATCCGACCGCCGAAGCCGCGCGACACGGAATAGTAATGGGTGGGGCCATTGACCTCGACGGCGGCCTGCCAGGCGCTCCAACTGGCGGTGAACTCCGGGTCCTCACCGCAGCCGACGGCGACGCCGGTGGTGCTGTCGCCGGTGGTATCCAAGGTGTCGCCAGTGGTCAGCGAGGTGGTGCTCGTGGTGCCCGGGTCGGTGGTGCCGATATCGGTGGTGGCGCCGGTGGTGGGCGAGGCGCAGATCCTGTCCAGACGGACAGGTCCGTCAGGGTCGCGCGATCGGGCCTCGCGTGGGTCTTGTCTTGGTCGACCGAGTGCGCGACTATTCCGGCCCGGGCGCACCCCCGGAATCTGCCATGAAGCTCCGCCTCGACCCGACCTCGATCCTAAACACCTGGAAGACCTTCGCCGACAAGCCGTTCGGCAAGCAGTTGGTGTCGCGCGCGATCGGCCTGATGGCGCCATACACCGGGTCGATCACGCCGCAAATTATCGAGCTGGTGCCTGGACATGCGCGCGTGCAGATGCGCGACCGCTGGGGCGTGCGCAACCACTTGCGATGCCTGCACGCGGTGGCGCTGATGAACCTCGGCGAGGTCTCCACCGGGCTCGCCGTAATGAGCGTCTTGCCAGCCGGCGGTCGCGGCATCGTGCTCGAGCTCGGCATGAGCTACGTGAAGAAGGCCCGCGGCACGATCACCGCCGAGGCCCGGGTGACGCTGCCGGAGAGCCCGGGCTCGCACGACCTGTGGGTCGAGGGTGAGCTGTTCAACGCCACCGGGGAGCTCGTCGCCCGCGCGCGCGCCCGCTGGCGCCTCGAGATCCCGGCGTAGTCCGGCCTTTGAACCCGGCGCGCGAGCGCGCGTGCGAGCGCTGGCCCGCGGCGCCCTCACTGCGTTAGGCTGGGCGCACATGACCTCGCCCGAGACCAGTCCTCCCGCGCTCCTCGTCACACCGCCGTTCGGCGGCTTCGACCGCGCCGGTGTGCGTGACCTGCTCAAGGAGTCGGGCCTGGCGACGGCGCTGCACCGGCTGGTGCGCGCGCCCTTCGGGCACACGGTGCTGACGCTGCGCGCGCTCGATGCATTGATCGCGGCCGGGGACCTGGCCTTGCAGGCGGGCGAGTCGTTGCACGCTGCGCTGCTCGAGGACATCGCGCGCACCGGCTCGCTGGCGATCCCCGAGCCGACGGCGGACCAGCGGCTGTTCATCGGCGCGTTCACGGTGACGGTGCTGGCGGATGCGCTGGCGCCGACGCTGGCCGAGCTGGCTCCGACGCCCGAACTGCTCACGGACCTCGAGGCCGACGGGCTCGAGGACCTGCTGCGCAAGGGCCCGCGGGCGACGGTGCAGACGCTGCTGGCGATGGCCGGCAAGTACCTCGAGGTGCAGGCGCAGCGTCAGCCGGGGGCGGCGGCGCCGAAGCTCGACGAGCGCGAGCTGTGGACGGTGACGAGCCTGCACGCGTTCGTGTTGCAGTTGCAAGGGGCGGTGCGGCGGCTGACGCACCTGGGGCGGCTGCGGCCGTTCGGGGTGGCGCTGGCGCGGCGCAAGGTGGTGGTCGGGGAGCTGCGCTACGAGGGCTTCGCGGCGCGCAACCTGGCGGAGCCGGTGTCGGACCTCAAGCCGATGAAGGTGGAGGAGGTGGTCGGTAATCAGGAGTATTTGCAGGCGGGGCTCAAGCTGGCGCGCGACGTGGCGGCCTACGACCTGGAGGCGCGGCGCAGCCCGAAGCAGCTCAACCCGGTGCTGTTCGGGCTCGGGCGTCCGGGCTGTGGCAAGACGATCACGGCCCACGCGATCGGGAATTATTTCCTCGAGTATTGTCGACAGCGCGATATCCCGGCCCGCTTCAAGGTGATCCGTCGCACCGACTGGGCGAGCTCGTATCAGAACGCGAGCGCGGCGACATTGGTCAAGATCTTCAAGGAGGAGGTGTATGGATTCGAGGGGGTGTGCGGAGTATACTGGCCCGACATCGACACGGCCTTCGCGTCGCGCTCGAGCGGCGACCTGCGCTCGGAGGAGAAGAATAACCTCGGCGCGGTGTTCGGCATCTTCGACGGCACGCTGATCCCCAAGGACGGCAAATGGTTCATGATCTGCGACGCGAACTTCATGCAGATGGACGAGGCGACCCGCTCGCGCATCGCGCAGAACCCGTTTAGCGTCAAAGGCCCGACGACCTCCGCAGATTATGTACACCTGCTGCGTGAGATCCTGCTGGGAGAACTGCGCACATTCGTGGCGGTCGGCGAGGAGGCGCGCTGGCCCGAGGTCGGCGCCGCGCTGGTCGCCGCGGACCTCAGCGGCCGCTCGGTGGAGAGCATCGCCGGCAACATCCGCGCGTCGATCCAGGACTTCGAGTACCCCGACGAATACTTCAAGGCCAGCTTCGAGGCGCGCCGCCGCATCATCGACAAGCTGTCACAGAGGATCCCGATCGCCACGGTGCTCAAGGAGGTCGCGGATTATGTGCAGTTTCACCGCGAGGCCGAAGAGAAGGAGGACCGCGACCGCTTCGACCGCGAGGTCGAACAAATGGTCTCGCAGCTCAACGCGGGGCGCGCCGCGACGGCGAGGGCGGCGGCGCTGCTCGAGAAGGAGATCCTCGAGAAGTAGGGCGCGTCAGGGCGCGCTCCGTGTCGCGCTGACGCGGGGAAAGTGACGTTCACTGGGCGCGGTCGAGGGTGACGGCGGGGGAGCCGTCGCTGCGGCGGCGGACCAGGACGCGCCAGGGCCGGCAGCACACGTCGCAGTCCTGGACCATTTCGCCGCGCTGCTCGGGGTCGATGTAGAGGTCGACCCATTCGAAGCAGTAGGGGCACTGCACTTGCACGCTGTCGTCCATGGCCGGGGACCATAGCACCACTGCGGGCTTGCCGTGCGGGTCCGGGGTCGCTACACCGTGGCGGAGATGTCGACCCTGCCGCTGTTCGACTGGGAGCCGGCGGAGCTCCCGGACCTGATGCCTGATCGGGTGCCGGAGGCGGCGCCGGTGCGGCAGTGGAATCGCATCGCGGCGCCGGAGGGCCCGCCCGAGCTGTGGGTGATCGACGCGACGGCGCTGCTGGTGCGGGCGTATCACGGCATGCATCCCCGCTGGTCGCGGTCGGGGGCGCCGGTCGGGGCGCTGCACGGGCTGGCGCAGTTGCTGATGCAGGTGGTGCGGCGAAACGCGGCGCGGCAGGTCGCGGTGGTCTACGACGCGGGACGCTCGACCTTTCGCAACCGCATCGACCCGCGCTACAAGGCGCACCGCGGCGAGCCGCCGGAGGACCTGGCGGCGCAGCTCGAGCCGGCGCTGCGCCTCGGGCAGGCGCTGGGGTTCGCGGCGTATTCGGTGCCGGACTACGAGGCCGACGACCTGGCGGCGACACTCGCACGGGTCGCGCGGGAGGCGGGCACGGCGACGCGGCTGGTCAGCGTCGATAAGGATCTGTGTCAGTTGGTGCGCGACGCGGGTCCGGCGGTGCGGCTCGAGGACCCGAAGACGGGCGAGCTGTACGATGAAGCGAGCGTGCGCCAGCGCATGGGTGTGCTGCCGGCGAGCGTGGTCGACTTGATGGCGCTGACGGGCGACACGTCGGACAACATCCCGGGGGTGCGCGGGGTCGGGCGCCAGGCGGCGGTCGCCCTGCTCGAGACCTTCGGCGACCTCGAGGGGATCTTCGCGGACCTCGGGCGCATCGAGGCGATGACGCTGCGCGGCGCGAAGGGGCTGGCGCGCAAGCTCGAGGCCGGGCGCGACGAGGCGTTTCTGGCCCGGAAGTTGGTGCGCCTGTGCGACGAGGTGCCGGTCGCGGCGGTGGAGGCGGTGGGATCGGGGCGCGCGGCGGTTCCGGGGGCGGCTGGCGACCTGCTGGCCCGGACGCGGTGGGCAGGCCCGGGGGCGGGGGCGGAGGAGTTGTTCGCCGAACTCGGCATCCAGGGGACGCTGCGCGGGTTCTTCGCGCTGCACGGCGCGCTGGCGTGAGTCGCGGGGGTGAGCGACAAGCGGGGCGGGTGGCGTTACGCTGGTGCGCCCGTGTCCGAGCCCGTCGCTCCCGTGTCCGAGCCTGTCGCTCCCGCCGCCGCCGCGCCGCCTGGCGCCGAGCTGCCCAAGGGTCACTCGCGGGCGCTGTTGACGGTGTGGTTCACGCTATTCCTCGACCTCGTGTCGTTCGGGATCGTGATCCCGGTGTTGCCGTTTTATGCGACGCACTTCGGGGCGGCGGTGTGGGTGGTGACGCTGCTGTCGACGGGGTACTCGGCGGCGCAGTTCGTGATGGCGCCGGTGCTGGGGCGCCTGAGCGACCGCCACGGCCGGCGTCCGGTGATGCTGATCTCGATCGCGGGCAGCGTCGCGGCGATGCTGGTGCTGGGCTTCGCGAACGCGCTGTGGATGGTGTTCGCGGCGCGGATCATCAGCGGGATGTGTAACGCCAACGTCTCGACGGCGCACGCCTACGTGGCCGACCGGGTGCCGCCGGCGCTGCGCGCCAAATATATGGGCATGATGGGGACGGCGGTCGGGCTGGGCTTCATCTTCGGGCCGTCGATCGGCGGCCTGCTGTCGCGCCCGGAGCAGCCCGAGCTGCCGTTCTTGGTCGGCGCGGGGCTGAGCGCGGCCAATTGGCTGATGGCCTTCTTCTGGCTGCCCGAGAGCCACCGACCGAACCGCGCCGCGGGTCCGCAGGCGCCGCGGCCGTCGCTGCTGCAGGTGGTCGGCGACCGCACGTTCTGGCGCACGCAGCTCGGCGTGCTGGTGCTGGTGACCTTCGGCTTCTTCGTGGCGTTCGCAGCGATGGAGTCGACCTTCGCGCTATTCACGGCGGCGGTGTTCGACTGGACGGCCCGCGAGAACGGCAAGTACTTCTCGCTGATCGGCGCGGTGATCGTGCTGGTGCAGGGGTTGGTGGTCGGACGGGCGGTGGCCTCGTTCGGCGAGCGCCGCACGCTGATCATGGGGCTGTGCTCGCTAAGCTTCGGCTTCGCGGCGGCCTCGATGGCGACCGCCGGCTGGATGCTGCCCGCGGTCGCGGTGCTGATCGCCGGCGGCAACGGGCTGATCATGCCGAGCCTCAACGCGCTGATCTCACGCAACAGCACCTCCGAGACCCAGGGGATGAACATGGGCTTCACCCAGTCGGCGGGCGCGCTCGGGCGGATCCTCGGACCGATGATGGCGGGCGCGCTGTTCGAGGCGGTGTCGCCAGCGACGCCGATGGCGACCGCTTCGGCGGTGGCCGCAGTGGTCGCGGTGGCCAGCCTGCTGCTCATCCGCGAGATCCGGGCGGACGCGGGGCGCTGAGCGAGCCCGCTGCGATAGCTGAGATTACGGCGATATGTGCGTACGAGGTGCGCGGCGCCGCGGCGTGAACGGTGCTGCCGCGTCGGTCGCTGCACGCCTGCGTCGCGATTTTTGCGGCGAATTTGTGGCCGGCGCGGTGAACTGGGACATAAACATCGGCGGCAGGTGCCGCGTCGATGGAGCGTCCCATGTTGCCCTCCCGGTCATTAACTCGCATTTCTTGCTTGTTGCTTTGTAACCTCCTGGCCTGCGTCGCGGAGCCGGAGGCGGGTATGTCCGGCAGCACGGGAAGCACCAGCATGGGTGTGACCAGCACGGGGACCGAGGAGGCCGCGGCGTCGGAGTTGGTGGAGCTGTCGGAGGTGGAGCCGCCGGTGGCGAGCGCGCCGGTGGCGGCCGCGGTCGTTGCGGATGCATGGGAAGCGGCGGAGGTGGAGCCGCCGGTGGCTCACTGGGTGGCGAAGCGGACCACGGCGGTGCTCGCCGAGCCGCGCTGGGGCGCGGAGATCCGCGGGCGCATGGATATGGGCGCGCCGTTTGCGATCTACGAGCAGGTGGACGGCAAGGGCTGTAGCGGGGCGGGCTGGGCGCGGGTCGGGGCGCTGGGCTTCGCGTGTCTGCGCGACGCGGAGGTGAGCCGGCGCGAGCCGCGGGCGCAGCCGCCGGTCGCCGCGGGGCGGGTCGTGCCGTTCATCTATGCCAAGGCGCGGGCCAACGCCGCGGGCGAGCTGCTGGCGCCGGTGCCTCGTTATCGCAGCGCGGCGTCGCTGGCGGCCGGCGAGGCGCCCGTCGACTGGTTGCAGGCGCATCATCAGTACGCGTTTATCGAGTCGAGGCGGGTGGCCGGGGTCGGCCTGATCCTGCTCGACCGCAACCGCCGGGCGGTGCGTGCCGACGCGATGGAGCTCGAGCGTCCGAGTCACTTCGCGGGTCGTGAGCTCGAGGCGCGTCCGGTACCGGGCGGGGTGGTGGCGGCGTGGTCGGCCGAGGCGCCGACGCCGGTGCGCGTGGCCCCGGGTGTCACGGCCGAGCTGTCGGGACAGATCGCGTATCACCGCGAGATCCACGTGGACCCGACGCCGGTGCGGGCCGATGGGATCGACTGGTACGTGCTGCGCGGCGAGGGTGTGCCTGTCGGCTTCGTGTCGGAGGCGGACATCCGGCGCTGGATCCCGGCGGAGCCGCTCGCGGAGGTGCGCGCCGACGAGACGTGGATCGATGTCGAGCTGTCGCAGCAGACGCTGACGCTGTGGCGAGGCGCCGAGCCGGTGTTCGTGACGCTGATCTCGAGCGGCGCGGGCGATCATCCGACCCCGCGCGGGATCTTTCGCGTCTGGCACAAGCAGGCGCTCGGCGACATGCGCAGCCTGCCCGGCGATGTCGACAGTTACACGGTGGAGGATGTCCCGTGGGTGCAGTACTTCCACCGCCGCTTCGCGCTGCACACGGCGTTTTGGCACAACAAGTTCGGCCGCAAGCGCAGCCACGGCTGCATTAACTTGTCCCCGCGCGACGCGGCGCGGGTGTTCGTCGCGACGACGCCGACGATGCCGCCCGGCTGGACCTTCGTGTATGAGCACGAGGAGGAGGCCGGCACGGCGGTGCGGATCCGCAAGGGTACGGGGCCGGTGGTCGACCGCAGGCGCGCGATCGGTGACGCGCCGGTGGCGGGTGAGGAGACGGCGGTCGACGAGGAGCCGAACCGCGAGGCCTCGGCAGGCGATGACATGGCGGCGCCCTGAGGCGTACGCTCGCCCGGTGGACAGCCTGAGCCCGATCGATCGCGCCGCGCAGGCAGTCGCGCAGGCGGACGCCCTGCTCATCACCGCCGGCGCCGGCATGGGCGTCGACTCCGGTATGCCCGACTTTCGCGGCGGCGCGGGCTTCTGGCACGCGTATCCGGCCGCGCAGAAGCTGGGCCTCGCGTTCGAGGAGCTGGCCAACCCGCGCTGGTTTCGTGACGACCCGGCGCTGGCGTGGGGCTTCTATGGCCACCGCCTTAACCTTTACCGCGAGACGACGCCACACGCGGGCTTCGACCTGCTGCGCGCGTGGAGCGAGCGGATGCCGCGTGGGGCGTTTGTCTATACTTCCAATGTCGACGGCCAGTTTCAAAGGGCGGGCTTCGCCGCGGAGCGGGTGGTCGAGTGCCACGGGTCAATTCATCACATGCAGTGCGTCGACGAGTGCGGGCAGGAGTTATGGTCGGTCGACGTCGGCGTGGAGGTGGACACGGAGACGCTGCGCGCCGCGGCGCCGCTGCCGGGGTGCCCGCGCTGCGGGGGGTTGGCGCGCCCGAACATCTTGATGTTCGGCGACGCGACCTGGGATGACCGCCGGTCGGTCGAACAATACGGCCGTTATGCGCAGTGGCAGGCCGAGGTCCGGGCGGCGCGGGCGCGCGTGGTGGTCCTCGAATGCGGTGCAGGCAAGGCGATCCCGACGGTGCGCGTGCAAGCCCAGCGAATGGCCCGCGAGCTCGGCGGCCTGCTGGTGCGGATCAACGTGCGCGAGCATGAGGTCGCGGCGGAGCACGTCGGCCTGGCGATGGGGGCGAAGGCGGCGCTGACGGCGATCAATGCGTGCATGGCCGCTTCGCGCGGAAGTTCGCGGCTGGCTGGATACACCGTTCTGGGCCGCGGTAACGCTGGTATGCTGCGCCGTGGTCGTGGCGGGGCAGGATAGCGGCGAGGGACTGGTGCTCGTCGCGGACGATGAGCCAGGGGTTCGTAGGGTGGCGCGGCGGGTGCTCGAGCGGGCCGGGTTTTGCGTGTGTGAGGCGGTCGACGGGCGCGAGGCGGTCGAGGTCCACGCGCAGCGTCGTTCGGAGATCTGCGCGGTGCTGCTCGATATGTCGATGCCGCGAATGCAGGGCGACGAGGTGCTGCGTTCGCTGCGGGAGCGCACGCCGGGCGTGCGTGTGGTGCTGACCAGCGGCTACGCCCCCGCGTCGGGGCTGGAAGGCGTGGTGTTCCTGGCCAAGCCATGGACTCCACAAGAGCTGATAGCGGCGCTGCGGGACGCGCTCACGCGAGTCTGACATTGCGACAAAACGCCGCGTGGCGTGGGGTGGCGGCACGCGGGCGGGCTGGTGGCGTATCTGGTGCTGAGCACGGTCGGCAACATCGTCGGGCACGCCAACGCCGAGCTGCATCCGCGGTCGTCGGGCTCGCGCGCCAACTCGTGGGCCACGCACCCGTTCACGTACCACGCGCTGCACCACGCGCGCTGGACCGGTCACTACGGGTTTGGCACGACGGTGCTCGACCGCGCGTGCAACAGCGAGTGGAGCGACTGGTCGGCGCTGCACGCCCGGATCGTCGCGGGTGAGCCGATGCGGTCGTTCAAGCAGCGCGGCGACGAGTGACCCGGGCGACTGTCGTAGGGCGACGATCGTAGGGCGACTATTGTAGGGGAACGTGGCGCGAGATCTTGGTCGCGGCGCCGGCGACTTGTGGGTCGGGGTCGAGCTGAAGACGGCCGAGCTCGGGCAGCTCGGCGGCGCGGGTGGCATCGATGCGCGCGAGGGCCCGCAGCGCGGCGACGCGGACCTGGGCTGCCTCATGGGACAGGTTTTGTTGCAACGGGGCCCAGGCGCCCGGCGGGCGCAGTTGGCCGAGCGCGCGGGAGGCCGCGACGCGCACGGCGATCACGGGGTCCTCGGTGGCGAGGGTGATGAGCTGCGG
>Ga0335395_10002836_pt1 | contig 10785 bp, 10 predicted proteins | sample MAT02_FD_205744 | JGI IMG/M metagenome (GOLD analysis project Ga0335395, IMG submission 205744) | Freshwater microbial communities from Lake Fryxell liftoff mats and glacier meltwater in Antarctica - MAT-02 (spades assembly) (version 2) ...
TCAACGTCGAGACCCGGGTGGTCAACGACGCGATGCAGGACGTGGCGGTGGGTGAGGTGGGCGAAATCGTGCACCGCTCGCCGCACCTGATGCTGGGCTATTTCAACGACCCCGAGCGCACCGCCGCTGCCTTCGACGGCGACTGGTTTCACAGCGGCGATCTGGCGGTGATCGACGACGAGGGTTACATCAGCGTGGTCGATCGCAAGAAAGACATGATCAAGACCGGCGGCGAAAACGTGGCTAGCCGCGAGGTGGAGGAAATGATTTACCGCCTGCCTGCGGTGAGCGAGGTGGCGGTGGTGGGCCTGCCGGACGCGAAATGGATCGAGGCTGTCACCGCCGTCGTGGTGGTCAAAGCCGGCCACACCCTGACCGAAGCCGAGGTGATGGAGGGTGGTGAGGCGCTGATGGTCTGGGGTGAGCAACACTGACGACCAAGAACTGACTGCGGCGTTCAGCGCGACCTGAAGACAACACTACCGGAATAATTGCGCCGTATCAAAAATAGCGACAGGCTCGCCATTCAGGTCAAAACACGCCAGCGCAAGCGACGCCTCGACCAGGCGGTCGGCAGGAAGCTTGCAGCCTTGGCTGTCACTTATCTGTATGGACTCTGGAAGCGCCAACAGCGCGATGGCCCCCTGCTCAATGGCCGCGCCGGGCGCTGGCTGAAACGCCACCACCAGCGCATAGCGCGCTGGGGTACGCGCAGCCGGCGCGCCGCGCAGCAGCGCATCGACGTCGATGTAAGGAATGCGCTTGCCGTGCCAGGAGAGCAGGCCATGCACATGTGCGGCCGCGCCGGGCACCCGTACGGCGACGGGGTGCTCCACCAGGTCGAGTGTGGTGTGTGGTGCCAGCGCAATGCGCCGCCCGCGGGCTACTTCCAAAATCCGGGCCAGTGCGCCGGGTTGCCTGGTGCCCGGCCCGGCGGAAGGGGCTTCTAAGACGGGGTTCACGGCTGCACCCCCTCGCCCCGGACGAATCTGACCAGCGCTGCAGCGCCGCACACAAAGGCCGGACCGCCCGGCAGTTCCACGTAAGCGCCGACCGGGGTGCGCGGGGTAAGCAGCGCCGCAGGTAGCGAATGCGCCTGCAGATCCACCGAGATCATCACTTTGAGCTCGTCCCAGCACCAGCCGGTGGGGTCCGAACCGTCGCCCAGCGCAGCAAAAATGAAGCGGTTCGGCGGGCACTCTGGCAACAGGCTCATCTGCTCCGACAGCGCGGCATAGGGGCGACCGGCGGCGTCGCGCAACTGCCCTGTGTTGTCGTGTAGCGGGCGGGTTTCGAGGTAGCCGGCCGCGCCTACTTCCGCCTGCGGCAGCAGCAGGCGCAACTCGCCGGCGCGCAGCAACACGAAATGGCCGCGCAGGGCAGTGGTTGCAGTGGCGGCAAACGTCGGCGCGCCAGCTGCTTGCGCTGGCAAAGTGGCCTGCACGGTGTTGTGCATAGTGGCTTGCATAGTGGGCACCCTTTGCTTGTTCAGGCGCTCAAGCCGCCACGCGGCTGCGGATAGCGTCCAGCAGCTCGGCGTCGTTGTAGGGCTTGGTGAAGTAGGCATCAACGCCGGCCTGTTCGGCCATTTGGCGGTGCTTTTCCTGCGAGCGCGAAGTAATCATGACAATCGGCATCCCCTTCATGTCGGCGCGCCCGCGCAGGTGCGAGGTGAGCTCGACGCCATTCATGTTGGGCATCTCCAGGTCCGTCAGCACGATGCGCGGCTGGAACGTGCGCAGCGTGGCAATGGCCTCAAGGCCGTCACGTGCCGTCACAGCACGGTAGCCTGCGTCCTGCACCAGTTGCCGCAGCGATGTGCGCACGGACAGCGCGTCGTCCACGATCAGCACGCCCGGCAGATCACGCTGCTCTGGACGCGCCACGGTTGCCAGCGCCACGGCCTGCGTGCGGCGGCTGCCAGGCGCCAGTAACTGGCCCAGGTCCAGGTTCACGGCGATACCGCCATCGCCCAGGATCGCAAGACCGGCAATGCCTTGAACATGGCGTCCGAAGCGGCCAGGGCTCTTGACCAGCAGCTCGCGGGCGTCAACTAGCCGGTCTACCGCCAGCACATGGGAGCGGTCGTCCACGCGCACGATTACCGCGTCGTGGTCGGCCAGTGGCCGCTCGGTTGCGCAAGGCAGCCCTGCAGCGTCGGCCAGTCGAACGGCAGGCAACATGCGCTGGCCGTGACGGTACACGAGCTGGTTGCCAACATGCTCAAAGGAGCCGATGCCGCGTGCCACGGCGAGCTCTACCTGCACGGAAGGCAGGCCAAAGCGCTGGCCCGCAGCCTCCACTACCAGTGTCTGCACCGTTGAAAGCGAGGCGGCAAAGCGCAACTCGAAAGAGCAACCCTGCCCCAGCACGGAGTGGATGCGGATTGACCCGTTCATCTGGCCCACCCATTCGCGGACCACATCCAGCCCGACACCGCGACCCGATATCTCGCTGACTGCGTCGCGCGTCGAAAAGCCTGCCAGCAAGATCAGCCGTGAGGTCTCGTCGTCGCTCAGTGCCTGGTCCGCCGCCACCAGCCCGCGCTCGATGGCGCGCTGCCGGATGCGCGGCAGGTCAAGGCCGCGGCCATCGTCCTGGCAGCGCAGCACCACCTGCTGGCCCTGGCGCGTGAAGGTCAGTGCGATGCGGCCAGCGGCGGCCTTGCCAAGGGCCTCGCGCTCAGCCGGTGTTTCTAGCCCGTGGTCCACGGCATTACGCAGCAAATGCAGCAACGGCTCGGCCAGACGGTTCAGCACGTCGGCGTCAATCAGCGTGGCCCCACCTTCGATGGCCAGAGTCGCCTCCTTGTAGGTTGCACCGCAGGTAATGCGCACATTGCGTTGTAGCCGCGACTCCAGCACGCTGACTTCAGTCATGCGGGTGCCAATCACCAGGTGCTGCATGTCTTTGTTCAGCCGCTGCTGGCGCGCCTGCAGGCTGGCCAGTTGCGCAATCTCTTCTTCCAGGTGCGCTGCCAGGGCACGCGCGTCGGCGGCCTCCTCGGCCAGCGCGTGCGATGTGCTGTGCAGCTCGCTGTATTGGTCCATCTCCAGTGGGTCGAAGCCGACGCCCGCCTGGTGGCGTCCGCGCAGCGCGCCGAGTGTGCGCACGTCCACCACCGTCTCCAGTTCGAACAGACGCTTTTGCACGCGCAGGTTCTGCGCCAGCAATGCGCGCGAGCTGTCCACCAGTGCTTTGATACGCGCTTCCATCGCCGCAGTGTGTACCGACACCTCGCCCTGCACTCGAAAGAGCTCGTCGATACGCTGCATGCTCACACGCATGACGGCGCCAGGTGCCGCCACGTTACCGACCGCGCCTAGGGGAGCGGCGGTTTTGGTTGTGGCTTCGGCGGCGGGTTCAGGAGCATTTTCAGGAATATTTGCAGGAATATTTGCAGGAACACCTGCATGAATAGTTGCGATCGGCGCGGCCCGCGCGTGCCCAAGCCCAGCATCGCCGCGCAACGGCAGTGACTCCAGGGATTCGCCACGGTCGATCAGGTTCGCCATGTCCAGCACGGTCTGCAGCACGCTGCGCGCCTGCACCGGGTAGTCGTCCGTACCGAGCACATAGCCCACCATCTGCTCTAAGCAGTAGGCGGCGTCCAGCAAGGCATTGGCGGCCTGGCGCGACACGCCGCCAGCCGACTGCTCGAAGTGGTCGAGGATGTCTTCCAGGTGGTGCGACAGCGACGTGATGCCGCGCAACCCGATAATGGATGCCGTGCCCTTGAGGGTGTGCGCCACGCGCCGGGCGGCCACCACGTCAGAGCTGTCACCCTCGCCGGTGGCCATGTTGCGGGCCAGGGCCACCAGATACCGCACCTGCTCGGGTGCCTCTTGCTGAAAGCCGTCCAGCAGGCGGGAATCGACGTCGTTCGGCATGTCCAGCGCGACGTCTTCAGGTGCCGCCAGAACGGGCCGCAAGGGCTGACCATTGTCAGCGCCCGGCCCAGCCACCTGCAGTGGCATCGCGCCCAGCATGTGCATCACCTTGCGGGCCTCTTCCTCGTGCATCGGCATCGGGGCGCTACACAGGTGGTCAATCAAACCCTCGGCGGTCGACGGGTCGCTCAGGTTGCGCAGGTAGTGGACGATCAGTGGTGGCCAGCCGCGCAGAAAATCCAGCATCGGCACGCGTTCCCCGTCCGGTGTGACCGTCAGCAGCAGGCAGTTCTCCACCACATGGCTGCACACCGAATGCAGGCCGGGAAAGCCCACCAGCTCGGCTGCCTCGCCCATGCGCTGCGCCTGGCCGCTGTAGCGGTCGAAGGCGTCCAGGAACACCGGGTCGTCGATGTCACGGGTGGCCAGTTCCTGCAGGTTTTGGTCCAGCTGTGCCTGCGCCAGGTGCATCTCTGCGGCCAGCGCGTCGATCAGGTCAGTAAGTTTCACGGCGCAGTCCTCGTAACGGATTCAAGTGGTCTCAAGCGGCGGCCAGCGGCAGTTTGAACACGTTGACCGACTCCACCAGCTTGCGCGAGAAGTCGAGCAGCGAGGCGGTTTCCACGTTCTGCGTCGTGATCTGCTCGGCCGTGCGCTCCGAGCTGGCGCTGATCTGCTGCACCGAGGCCAGCAATTGCGCCGAGGTCTTCTTCTGCTCGTCGGAAGCCAGCGCGATGCGCTGCACCTGCGCCACCAGCTGGGCCGTAATCTGCTGCGTGCGGCGCATCTGGTCACCCGCCTTCTGCGCCTGCTCGGAGCCCTGCACCACCTGGCCGATGGTGCGGTTTACCGTACTGATAGTTTCGTTGGTTTCGAGCTGGATGTTGTTCACCAGCGTGCCAATCTGTTGCGTGGCATTGCGTGAGCTTTCTGCCAGGCGCTGCACCTCCTCGGCCACCACCGCGAAGCCGCGGCCCGCTTCGCCAGCCACTGCCGCCTGCATCGATGCGTTCAGCGCCAGTACGTGGGTACGTTCCGAGATGGTGTTGATCAGGTTCACAATGCCCGAAATTTCCTGTGAACGCTCGCCCAGACGCTTGATGCGCTTTTCGGTTTCGGCAATCGTCTCGCGGATCGACTCCATGCCCTTGACGGTGCCGTTCACCGTCTCCAGTGCCGAGTCGGTGGCCTGCGTGGCCTGACTCGCCGAGGCGTTGGTCTGTTCGGTTAGCGCTGCCACCTGGTTCATGGTCTGCGTGGCGCTGGTCAGCGATTCGATCATCTGGCCCACGTTGACGCGGTCGTCCTCGGCGGTCTTGGACACCAGCGCACCCTGCGTCTGCACCTTGCCCGAAGCCGTGGCCACCTGGCCAGCGATCCGGCTCACACCATTCAACACTTTTGCGGTTTCGTCGGTCAGCGCGTTAATCGAGTCCGATACCGTGCCGATGATGTCCTGAGTTACCGGGGCGCGCGCCGTCAGGTCACGTTGCGAGAGCTGGTTGACCGACTGAAGGATCGAGATCACCGAGTTGTTCAGGCGCTCGTTCTCGTCCTCAGCCTTCTTTTGCGCCGCCTCGCGGTCGGTCAGCAGCCCGAACACCGTGTTCCACACTGCGCCGATTTCGTCCTGGGTTTTCACGCCGTCACTCACGGCCAGCTTTTCACCGGCACGCACACGCTCGACTGTGTTCTGTAAGGACGCCACCGAGCCGCCGATCGACGCGCTCACGCGACGTAACGAGCGCCGCGTCAGCAGGGTCACGCCGATCAGGGTCATCGCGCCCAGCACGTCCAGCGAGATGCCGACGATTGCGCCGCGCTGCAGCGTGCTGGCGATGCGCTCATCCAGGTCGGCAACGATCTGCGGGATCGGCTTCTCGGCGTCGCGCGCTGCGGCACGGGCCGCAGCCAGCTCCTTGTTGACCTGCTGCGTGCTGGCCACGAGCTGCTGGAATGTCGCGGCGTAAATGGCGACCAGACGCGCGAGTTCGGTGCGCTGGGTCGGGTCAATTTTCGCGTTGTTGGTCAGGTTCTTGAAGGCCTGCAGCTCATCGGCGTGCTGTTTGATGTATTGCTCGCGCTCGCGCAGGATGAAGTCTTTCTCGTTGCGGCGCAGCTGCAACACGCTGACCGTCAACTCGCTCAAACCGGCCTTCACGACATCCGCTTCCAGTTCGCGCGCCGCCTTGCGCATGGTGTCTTGCAGGCCGTCGTTCTCGGTCAGGCCGATCGCCACCAGCCCATCAGCGGCTATCTTGAAGTTGGCCAGGTAGTCGGTGAGGTCTTTTCGCAGTGTCTTCAACATCTCGCGCTGGGCTCCCGAGTGGTCATATCCGTCCAGGCCAACCAGCAGGTCCAGCGTATCCTTGGCGCTGCTGGCGTGCCTGTCGAGTTCGGCGGTGGTCTTGCGCTCGAAGAAGTCCTTCTCGTTGTTGCGCATCTGCAGCAGCGCGGCGTTGAACTGCAGCGTGTCGCGCTCCTCGGCGACAAGCGTGGTGATCTGGCGCGTGTTCAAGGTCGTGGCCGTGGCCAGCAAGACCAGCACCGCGATCAGAGTCACCGAACCGACCAGCGACAGACGCGACACGCCCGCAAGCTGCTCTGCGATCAGGATGCCGCTGAAGCGGCGGGCAAGGAAGTTCAGTTTCATTTCCACTCTCCAATTGAATGCGCATGCAAGCGCGAGCCTGTGATGACGTTGGCCAAAGCAGCCGGGCAGAACGCTCTGGGTTGGGCGCTCCGATTGAAACCTTCAATTCCGCAACCAGCCGGGCGAACAGCGCTGCAAGGCTGCTGGCGCCAGGCGGGATAGGCCGCGCGGGCGATCGGGGCGGTATCCAGCAGGGCGAACTTCTGCCACCGCTTCATGCGCCGCAAGAAGTTAAGGCGCAGGCCGCAGGTGGCGGGCGTGGACGGGACAGTCATGGCAAATCTCCGGTGGTTCGAAACGGTGAATAGGTGCAGCGCGCAGCGACGCCGCGGGGTGTCAGTGCAGCGGCTCCAGGTCGGATTCCAGCGCCCGCAAAAGAGCAGCGCAGTCGAGGTCGAACCACCATTGCCCGTCAACGAGGGCGGTGGCGCGAATGTGGGGGCTCAGGCGAAGTGGTGCCGTCTGGCTGGCTGCGGCGTCGCCGGGCGTGAAGCGCAGACGCCGCGGCAGCCCGTCGATCACGACGCCGGCGGCGTCAGCACCGTGCAGCAGTACCAGCAGCATGGGTCGTTGGTCGTTCGTTTCGGGCGTGTCGCTCGTGTCGGTCAAGCCGGCATAGCGGGACAGATCGAACACCGGCACCAGCATGCCGTGCAGGTTGGCCACGCCAGCAAACCAGTCCGGCGCGTTCGGCAGCCGCACCACCGGCGGCATCTCGGTAAGCTCACTGCCGTGTTCGTAGCGGATCATCAGGCCGAGGTCGCCAATGCGAAAACCCTGCCGGACCTGTTGGGCGGACGCTGAGGCGCTCGCGGCACCGCCCGCTGTAGCGGTGTGCACCACGTCGAACTTCAGCGTGAGTGCCTGCGTTGGTGCCAGGGGAGGGTCCCAGTCCATCGCAGCAGGTTGTGTATCTTCGAAGTCTTCGTTGTCCATCGGTTGCCTCACAGCGCCAGTTGCGCCAGGATCTGGTCGGGCGTATAGGGCTTGACGATGTAGCCCCGGGCTCCCAGCATGCGGCCCCAGGCGAGGTCGGCCTTCTGGTTTTTACCTGTGACGAACACCACCGGGATGTCTCGCGTGGCCTCATCCGCCTTCAGCCGACGCGTTGCCGCGAAACCATCCAGATCGGGCATGTTCACATCCATGAGGATGATGTCCGGGCGGTCGCGGCGGGCCTGGACCAACGCCTGCTCACCAGTGTCGGCCTGCAGCACTTGGTGACCCGCCGCGCGCAGAATGTTTTCGAGGTGCTGCCGGTCGACGAGCGCGTCGTCAACGATGAGTATCTTGAGGCTCACGGCGGTCTGCTTGTTGTCGTGCGGCGGTGGCGTTGGCGGCGTTGGCGGGAAGGGGCTTAGAGCGCGCGGACTTGTGTCAGCATCTGCTCGTCGGTGTAGGGCTTGGTGATGTAGCCGCGGGCTCCGAGCATCTGGCCCCAGGCTTTGTCGGCCTTCTGGTCCTTGGCCGTGACGAGCACAACCGGGATGCCTTTGGTGCCGGAGTCGCTCTGCAGAGCGCGCGTAGCGGCAAAGCCGTCCATGCCGGGCATGTTGACGTCCATCAAAATAGCGTCGGGCTTGCTGCGCTTGACGGAGGCAATGGCTTGTTCGCCGTTCTCTGCGACGGCGACCTGATAGCCGGCGGCAGAGAGCAGGTTCTGAAGGCGGGTGCGGTCGAGTTGGTTGTCTTCGACGACGAGGATGGTTTGAGCCATGGTAATTTGCCTTTGGTGGTTGGTTAGGGAACGAGCGGGACGGGGTCAAGCTGCCACGCGTGGCGCGGCTGCAGGGATGTAACGAGCGAGCACTTGGTGCAGTTGCTCGGAGTCAACGGGTTTGGTCAGGTAGCTGTCGCAGCCAGCCATTTTTCCTCTTACGCGGTCAAAAGGCGATGACTTGCTGGTGAGCATGACCACGGGCAGGTTGGCACCCGCACGGGCGCCGGCCTTGATGCGGCGGCAGGCCTCGAAGCCGTCGATGCCAGGCATCAACACATCCATCAGGACGCACGAAAATTGTTCAGTGGCGGCCGCCGCGATGCCAGCCTCGGCGTTGTCAACGTCGTGCACGACGAGGTTGTGGCGCTCTAGCAGCGAGCGCAGGTAGCCACGCACTGCCAGGCTGTCGTCCACCACCAGCACGCGGCGCGGGGCTGCACGGTGCACCGGCCCGTGGGCGGCGATGGGCGCCACGCGCTTGCCGCATTGCTCCAGCGCCCGGTACAGCAGCAGCGGCAAAACTGGCCATTTCACATGCCGCTCTACGACCACATGGTCCGGGCATGCAGCATGGGTGCCGGCCCAGATCACGGCCTTGCCGGCCAGCCAGGGTTGCGCGCGGGACCACTGCACGGCGTGCGCGTCGCTGGCGTCAATCATCACCACGTCGGCACCTGCAGCATCGGTGTCTGCTACCAGGTCAATGCGCGGGGCGCGGCGCTGCGACAGCTTGACGGTGCCTTCGAGCAAGCGCAGCTCCATGGCTGTAAATCCCTTGACAAGCAGTTTCAGGACGACGCCGTGGTCGGACATGCTTCCCGCTGTGGATGTGGCATTCAGCATATTTGCAGCTCCTGGGCAAAGGCGGTTTGAAGGGCGGTTGAGCAGTAAGCCCCGGTGGGCGATGCGGGCGCACCGGCGCTCGACTGCAGGAAGGCGTAGAGGTGGTCGCTGTCCAGGCGGGCCGTGCGGGTGCAGGCGTGCAGCACGTGCTCCGCCAGTTCCACCACTGCGCCTTCGTGGCCGACCAAATGTACGCAGGGCCGCTGGCTAATTGAGTCCAGTAAGGCGGGAACACTGTGCGCCAGTTGGACTGCGGCCGAGTGGCGCGTACCGAGCACCAGTACCAGGGTATCCAGGCTGGCTAAGGACTGGCGCACCAGCTCATGCCCCAGTGCCCGGCGCGACAACAGCAGGATGCGCCGCGTGCAGCGTTCCATGCGTAAGTCAAGGTAGGTCACGCCGACATCTGCTGTGTACTGGTCGCAGCTGGCAAAGCGCTGGTGCGCCACGATGGTGCCATTGCGCTCGCCCAGGCTGCGCAGCAGCTCAATGGGGCCGTTGGCGTCCGCCGCCAGCAGCGCCACATACTGGCGCGGCACGGCGGGCCAGGCGTCTGTCAGCGGGGCGATGCAGGGTGCGCTCAGGCGCTGCCAGATGGCAGCGGGTTCTGCATCGCCGCTGCGGGCTTCCAGCACGCAGCGACCATAGGCGCTGGGGCTGATCGGCACTTGTGTGGTGGCCGCACTGAAGCTCTCGGTTAACGTGGCAGGCCCGCAGCTGCGGTGGATGACCTGCTGGTGGTGGTTGCGCGGGTCCAGCGCGGCGCGCTCTCGCGCAGCTTCGACAGCTTCCTCTGGTCCTTCCAGCCACAGCACGAACCAGCCACTGATGTGGAGCAGGGCACTGCGCACGACCTGCGGGCGGGTTGACAGGCCATGGCGGGCCCGAATGGCGAACATCTCGTCCATCACGGAGCCCTCTACCCGCGACAGACTGGCACAGACAAGGCGCGTCACTTCGGCTGACGCCGGACTGCTCGCTGTCTTATTCATGGAAAGGCTCCTGTGTTGCAGCATGCCGCGGACGGATAGCTGACCTGATGTGAACAACTGTGTCGACCTGAAAAAAAACTTGAATCGGTAAATGGCTGTTTGGCCTGTCAGGTAAACGCCCCGGCCGTGTCAGGCTTCCCCTACAACCTTGGTAACGGATAGGTAATTCAAGCGCATGAGCCCAAGTACGACGGATAACGGATAGGTAATTCAAACGGAGCGCATGAGCCCAAGTGTCGCACCGTAAACCATCCTGAGAAAACGGGTTTCCCCTGAGATGACGGTCTGAATCCCCAAGAATCTGCGCCCCATCATCCCAAACCACGCACCGGATTGCCGATGAACACAGCCCTACCCCGGCGCAGTCGTCGCGGCCCATTGCCCATTGCGGCAAATTCACCAAGTAGTGCGCTGGTCGTCGGGATAGTCTGGTGCTGGCTGGACCGTCATGTCCCAGTCCGGCAAAGCCTCAACACCCTCGCCCGCCTCCTGCGCACCACACTCATCCCACAGCGGCGGCCCGCGTGCCGGGGCGATGCGCGGAGCTTCGGGGTCCACCCCGATGTGCTCCAGAATCTTGTGGATGTCGGCGCTGAAGGTGATGAACGCAATGATGCGCATCTGACCCCCGCACATCGGACACAGCAGCGGGAATACCTCATAAATGCGGGCAATGAGTGCGGCCCA
>Ga0335395_10002838_pt1 | contig 10783 bp, 8 predicted proteins | sample MAT02_FD_205744 | JGI IMG/M metagenome (GOLD analysis project Ga0335395, IMG submission 205744) | Freshwater microbial communities from Lake Fryxell liftoff mats and glacier meltwater in Antarctica - MAT-02 (spades assembly) (version 2) ...
CTCACTTCGACTCGGTCGAGACCGCCGCCGCCGCCGCGACAGCGATCGGTGTGGCTGGAGTGCAACCCGCCGTGATGGAGCTGATCGCCGAGAGCGGGATGGCAGCACTTTCCAGCTACCTCGAGCTCGGAGCGGTTCGTGGTTCGCAATTGCTCGTTCAGACGGATGGTTCAGGAGCGCAAGCCGAGGCGGATGCCGCGCTCGCGATCATCCGCCAGTTTGGAGGAATCGGGGAGCTCACGAGCGACGAAGAAGAGGGGGAGCGTCTCTTCGCCATCCGGCGATCGTTCTACTCAGCGGTGGCGTCGCTCGGCCATGTCTTGATCGAAGACGTCTGTGTGCCTCGAACGCGCTTGGCTGAGATGTTTGCCGTGATCGCTGACATTGAGCAGCGCTACGGCATCGTGATTCCGACCGTTGCCCACGCCGGCGATGGCAACCTGCATCCGAATTTCATTCTCGAAAGCTCAGAGGTCCCACCGGAAATCTGGGCGGCAGCCGATGAGCTGTTTCTTGCCGCGCTGCGGCTCGGCGGCACACTGACCGGCGAACACGGCGTCGGGCTGCTCAAGCGCCGCTGGATGACCGACGAGCTCGGGGAGGATCAACTCGAGCTGCAACGAAGCATCAAAGCTGCCTTTGATCCGCTTGGGATTCTCAACCCCGGCAAGGTGTTTTGAGCGGGTTTGCTCTGGCCAGGGTCGTTTGGTGAGCAGAGTTCTGGCGAGCAGTAGCCTGTCTGCATGGACTTCTTGGACGCCGCACACCTTGACAGGCTCGACTCCGAAAGCGCGGCGGCGAGCGCGGCGCGGCGCGAAGCCTACGGTGCAGAGCCCGCCCATGTGTGGGAAGCCTTGCTGGGTCACCTTCCGAGCTACCGTGCCTACCTGACGTGGTTCGAGGTGCGCGATGCCGTCGCACCCTACATCGGTGACCGGGCTGTTGCTCTGTTCAGCTACGCAATCTCCGAGGCAAACGATTGCCTCGTCTGGTCCGCATTCTTTCGCCGGGCGATCAGCGAGAGCGGCGAAAATCCAGACAGCCCGAGCGTTACTGAGACTGAGCAACTCCTCATCGACTGGGGGCGTTTAATCGCGACACAACCAGCGAGCATCGACGGCGACTTCTACGACCGGCTGGAGCAAGCATTTAGCCCGACGCTCCGCATCGCCTTGCTCGCTTTTTCGGGACTCACGATTGCGCTCAATGTTGTGACGACGGTGGGCAAGGTGCCAATCGACGACTCGCTCTTGGCCTTTCGCAAACCCGGCGATAGGCGTAGCAACTAGTGAGTTGCCGAGGGCGCTGAGCCGATAGGGTCAAATCATGAGTGGGATCGACCCGACCGCCAGTATCCGGGACTACACGGCAGCGGCAGGTGAATCACCATCGCCACCAACGAGCGCCCCGACAGAAGTGGCGCTAGCGAGCGCCAGTCCGCTCGACACCATGGTGACACCGCCTCCACGTCGAGGTGCTGGCCTCGTGGTCGCTGCTGTGTTCGGGATCACCCTGGTGTCCATCGTGTGCCTGCTCGTGACGGTCTATTTGCTCGTCGGCCTTGGGCCGGCAGCCTTCGCGATCGGGGGAGTGATGGCCCTCGTCCCGCTCACGATCGTTTATCTTGGCGTTCGATGGGTCGACCGCTGGGAGCCGGAACCTCGCGCAGCGGTCGTTTTCGCCTTCATGTGGGGTGCGGGCGTCGCCGTGCTGTTGGCGCTGCTGGTCGGCGCTGAGGTCGACAACGTGATCAACAGTCTCGGTGGGCCTGGACCCGACTACGAGTTCTTCGGCGCCGTCGTGCAGGCCCCGATTGTCGAGGAGGTTGGGAAGGGCCTCGGCATCCTGATCATCTTCTTCGCGGCTCGCAAGCACTTCGACGGCCCGGTCGACGGGCTGGTGTATTCGGCGTGGGTCGCCGGGGGTTTCGCTTTCACCGAGAACATCCTGTACTTCGGTTCGCAGATCATCGCGCAGGAAGGCATCGTCGAGATCTTCATCGTTCGAGGCATCATGTCGCCATTCGCCCACCTCATGTTCACGGCGTTCATTGGCATTGCGCTCGGTCTTGCCGCGCGCCGCGGTGGCACGCTCACAGCAATCGGGTACTTCATCGTCGGACTGATTCCCGCGATCCTTTTGCATGCCTTTTGGAACGGCGCGCTATTTTTCGTCTCAGACTTTTTCGGCTACTACTTCCTGGTGCAGGTGCCGCTCTTCGTGGCAACTATCGCGCTCGTGATCTTCCTTCGACGACAGGAAAGCAAACTCACCCACGATCGCCTCGCGGAGTATGCCAGTGTCGGATGGATCAACTCAGACGAGGTGAACGCTCTCGCGACTCGTGCCGGACGCAAGCAGGCGATCGCGTGGGCGTCTCGCCAAGGCAAAGCCGACGAGATGAAGCGCTACATCGAGGATGCGACGCGCCTCGCCTTCGCACGTCAGCGCATCATCACCGGACGGGATCGGATTGGCGCTCCCGCCGACGAGGCAGAACTCCTGACCAGAATGGTTGCTGCGCGCGCAGCGCTGGTCCCGAGTGCTCAGCGCTGACTGGCTCCAAGCCACGACGAGATCGACACCTAGAAGTACTGCGAAACGATCGGTGCAAACCAGAAGACCAAAAAAGCCACGACAACGATCGTTGCGCCGACCGGGAAGGCGCGGCTGAGGCGCTGCCCTTGTGGAGCCACCATGTTCGCCGAGAATTCCCCGATTCGCTCGTCCAAGTACCGATCCGTCTGGCTGAGCGTTTTTGCTCCAACAGTGTCGACGATGTGCAGGAGCCTCTGGTGCACAGCGGGCTGCGCCATATCAAACGGGGTCTTCGAATAGACAAAGAGCCACCGGTCAACGACCTCGACGTCGAACGGTGCGGCCGTGTCGATGAGGAGCGCCATGAGGTCAGGTGTGAAGACATACAGCGCATCGCGTTCATACTCGCGCGGGCAGTACAGCGTGAAGTACTTGTCGAAGTCGCCCTCGAGGCTCAGCACTTGCTCCTTGCGGAATGTTGCCGGCAGGTTCGACAGACCGAACAGACCGTTGTTAGCCCGTGAGTCGAGCACCATGTGAGGCAGCGATCGCTCAAGCGAGAGGGCAAGGAATCCCCAGTTGCGGGTTGTCCGGCTCCGTCCGCTTCCGGTCGAGTATCGGTAATTGCCATAGTCAAGAAAGGACTCGCCGGTGGTACGAAAATGGTCGAGAGCGCTTCGCGCGTCACCCAATCCGAAAATCGCGCCAGGGTAGCTCGGGCTGGCGCTAGCGGGTGAATAGCCGAGGCCGTTCGACGAGGCGAATTCGGTCAGGCGCAACCATCGTGACCAGCGGCCCCGGTGAGCTATGACGCGTCGTACAACGTAGACAAGGCTAACAACGAGGCCGGCTAAGAGCACGAGCGGAAAGAGTACGTCGGAGATCTCCACGGAACTCCCAGCGGCGATGTCCCCGGTCACGCTGATCCAGTTCAGGATCGCAAATCCGACGAATGCAAGGGTGAACGGCACCAGGAACACCGCGATGAGGACGATCTGAATAAGGAACGCGGTCGAAGCGAACTCGGGCCGATCCCGCATCCGCGATTCGTAGTCTGAGATCTCTGTCTGACTCAGCGGGCGAACCAGAGCCTGATAGTTGATGATGCGTTGCATTCGCCAAATCTAGCGAAGTCGCAGATCGGGCCACAGCGACCGACCCGAAAGTCAGCGTCCCCGTAAAAGACTCATCGCCCGTAGGTGCGGCAATGCCTGCGACTCGACTGGGCGATGAGTTGATCTGTCTTTAGAGTGCCACTGCCATCGCTCGGCGTCAAGACCCTGTCGGCAACGCCCGTACAATTGAAGGCCGGATTTGGCTTTGGTGCAGCAGGGAGAAATGGGATGCCTTCTGGCGAGTTGGCGCGTGAACGCGCCTACGTCAGCACCCTCTACGCCAGACTCGACGCACTGCGTGAGGAAGCACAGCACCAACTCGAGGCCGTTCGGCGCACCCAGCCTGGCGGCACCCATCAAAACCGATCAGAGCGCGACGCATTCGCGAGAATCTACGAAGATCGAGTGAGTCAACTTCGGCAGATTGACGAGCGACTGGCCTTTGGTCGCATTGAGCTCAGCGCGCCGACAGCCGATGGCGCGTTCAACTACATCGGTCGCATCGGTCTCCGCGACAATGACCAGCAGCCACTGTTACTCGACTGGCGAGTGCCACAGGCCAGAGCGTTCTACCAGGCAACAGCCGCAACGCCACTCGGAGCGCGGTCGCGTCGCCACTTGCAAAGCGACGGTCGCGAGATTGTGCGCATCCACGACGAGATCTTCGACCAAGAACTCCTCAAGGGCGACGTGTCTGCATTGCAGGGCGAAGCCGCCCTGCTTGCGACGCTCGCCACCGAGCGCACCGGCCGCATGGGCGACATCGTCGCGACAATTCAGGCAGAGCAGGATGCAATCATCCGAGCTGATCTGGCGGGCGCGCTGGTCGTTCAGGGCGGTCCAGGAACGGGGAAAACTGCGGTCGCACTACACCGCGCGGCGTTCCTGCTGTACTCGCATCGGGAGCGGCTGGCGGCATCCGGTGTGCTCATCGTCGGACCATCACCTTCGTTCTTGCAGTACATCGAGGCGGTGCTGCCATCGCTCGGCGAAACTGGAGTCGTGCTCGCCAGTGTCGGTCAGCTTTATCCCGGCCTGGATACAGCGCTGGAAGACCCGGCCGACGTTGCTCAGCTGAAAGGTTCGCTCGAGATGGTTGGGCTGCTCGCGCGGGCGGTCCGATCCCGACAAGTTGTGCCAACCGAGTCGCAAGTGCTCGATGTTAACGGAGAATTGCTGTCGGTGCCCCCGCAGCTGATCCGGGACTCGATGCAGCGCGCCTGGGATACCAAGAAGTCACACAACCTTGCGCGCGCGACCTTCAACAAAGCCGCGCTCGCGGCGCTTTCGCGGCTCCTTGCTGACCAGCTGCGGTCGCACGGAAACACCATTGAGGAGTCCGATCAATCCTGGCTGCGCGAAGACCTTCGCACCTCCCACGATGTCAAAGTGGCACTCAATACCGCGTGGTTGCCGCTCACGCCCGAGAAGCTGTTGCGTGATCTCTACTCGCGACCGCAGTGGCGAGCATCCCTAACTCCAGGTTGGTCGGATGAGCGCCGTGCGCTCCTCCATCGCGATCGCTCCGCCCCGTTCACGGTGAGCGATGTCGCACTGCTCGACGAGGTGGCTGAGCTGGTCGGGGAACCAGATTCCGAGAGCGCAACGGAGAAGGGGGAGCGCAAGCGCGAGCGTCGGCGGGATTTGGAGAATGCCGAGCAAGCCATTCGCAACATGGATGTCGAGGGACTGGTCGACGCTCGAACCCTCGCGGAAGGGTTCCAAGCGAAGGCGTACCGAGGCACAACGGCGGAGCTTGCGGCGGCAGATCGAAGCTGGACGTACGGCCACATCGTGGTCGACGAAGCCCAAGAGCTTTCGGCGATGCAGTGGCGAGTGCTCGTGCGGCGAAACCCCCTGCAGTCCTTCACGATCGTCGGCGACGTTGCTCAGTCGTCCACGGCCGGTGGCGCCACCAGTTGGGCTTCGGCCCTTGACCCGCACCTCGGCGACCGTTGGCGCCTCGAAGAACTCACCGTCAATTACCGAACGCCAGCGCTCATCACCGAGGTCGCGGAACGCATGGCCATCGCTCACGGTGTGCACATCACTCGCTCCCGCGCGGTGCGCACCGGTGAGAGGCCAGTTCAGGTGGTCTTGGGCGGGGATCCAATGGCGGATGCCACGGCGGTCGTCGCGGCCGATCAAGCAATCTTGGGGCGCGGCACGATCGCTGTCATCGCCGCGGCGTCGCGCATTGATGAGCTCGCGGCATCCCTCGCAGCAGCGTTTGGTCCCGCGGTAGGTCGCGGCGCTGCTGGCCTCAATCGTACGATCGCCGTGCTCACCCCGCTCGAGTCGAAAGGGCTCGAGTTTGACTCAGTCGTCGTTGTCGAGCCTCAAGAGATCGTTAACGAGGTAGCCAGGGGAGCCGCAAACCTGTATGTCGCGATGACCAGGCCAACTCACCGGCTTGCGATTGTTGCCACGCTCGACCTTCCGGCGGGAATCGTCGACCAAAAGGTTCGATAACTTTCCCGACAGTCTCTCTGCTCGCTGAAGCTTGAATCGCCCAGAATGGGGGGTTTCAGGTCTTGTCATCGATCGCCACACTGTACAGGGGATGAAGCTCGGGAGTGCCATGAGCGATGATCGCGCGCTGCGCCAGAGGGTGCCGGGTCAGTCGGCCATGTCGAACGTGGTTCAAGCCCAAGCCGCACGGCCGCCACGAGGTCCGATGGCGCGGCTGCTCGGGGTCAGTCCATTGACCGTCACAGCCAGAGCGCACTATCGCGACGCCATCGCAGAGCTCGAAGTCGGCGACACACTCGCAACTCTCGGGGCACGCTGGGACGTACTGCACGACGTGCCGGTCGGTCCTGACGGGCTCGACCATCTCGTGATTGGACCGGCGGGAGTGTACGCCGTTCGTGCAGTCATGGCTCGCGGTCTTGACGTCGTCGTGACGAGAGACTCGGTGTCAGTGGGCGGGACCGCGGCGGAACTCGCGAGCATTGTGCGCGACGATGCCCGCGACGTAGAGGAAGCCCTGGGTCTCGCGAGTGCATCGCAGCTGACCGTCAAACCGATCCTTGTCGTTGTTGGGCCCCGTCGGCTCACGATCGCGACACCGCCGCACGAGGTTGCGGTCGTGCAATCCGCCATCCTTCGCTCAACCATCGTCAATGCACCCGATGCACTGTCGGGTAGCGAAGTGGCTGCGCTCTCCGACCTCGCTGAGCTTTCGAGAACGTGGTCAGTCGCGTCACCAGTTCGACAGGACCTGCCCCAGCTGTTCCTCGACTTCGCTGCGATCCGCGGCGAAGTCTCAGCAGCGTATCGTCGGCGAATTATCCTGATCGCGGTCGCCATCGCCGCGGCGTACGTGGTTATGGTTGTTGCGGTTGCACAGTTGAGCTCGCTCGTCTCGAGCGGGTGAACCTAGTGCCGACGGTTCGGTTGTGCGCTAGCCAACACAATCGCCGGTGCTCACTTGATTCACCAATGTGGCCGACTGGGCCGCCACCGGTGCAAGCACTGTCATCGTCATCGCGTAGCCGATCGTCGGGCTGGCTGCATCCCTCGCGAAGATGACTCCTGCCACCGAACCATCGAGGGTGAGCAGTGGTCCGCCAGAGTTGCCTTCCCGCACTTGGGCCGCGAGCGTGTAAATCTCTCGAGGTGATGACGCGTCGGAATAAATGTCGTCGACGTTCGCCGTCGAGATTGCGAGTACCGAGGCGGCTCCGGATGTAAACGGTCCGCCGAACGGATAGCCCAAGACCGCGGCATCCGAAGCAACAGGCAGCGTTGCGGAGAGCGGGAGGGCCTCGATGTTCAGTTGCTCGACCGCGATGACAGCAAGGTCATTGACGAAGTCGAAGTAGACGACGGTGCCAGTGACAGTCTGGCCGTTGAGTGCTTCGATGACCGGCTCGACTACCCCGGCAACGACGTGCGCGTTCGTGACGATCCGATTCGGCGCAACGATAAAGCCGGTTCCGGACTGGGCGGTTCCGCAAGCGTAGGCGTTGCCCGTGATACGAACGACCGCTTGCGCCGCGGCATTGAGTTGATCGCTGCCGGTGTTGATGTTGGGAATCAGCGGATCACGCCCACCCGGTACAACGCCGGCAATAATGGGCAGGCCCTCTTCGACAATGACGCCTCGCACTTGGGCAACCCACGCCTCAACGGGGTCAGGAGTGAGAAACGAGATCGCTCGAAGCACGCCGGAGTTTGCAACCGCACGAGTCAACGACGGAAAGCCGAGTTGAGCGATGCTCGATGCGACAACGCTGGCAACCAGCGCCGCGACGACTCCTGCGACGATCGCTCCAAGGAGCCGATCGAGGCCGCTCAACGGTCCCTTTTCGATTCCGCTCCGCGCCAGCCGGCCGAGCGCAATTCCGATGACCTGTCCCAGCACGATGAGACCGATCGCAACCAGAATCGTCGTAATCGGGCGCAAACCGGGAAATGGCACCCACGAGGATGCCATGGGGGCGAGAAAATACGCGCCGACAATGCCAGCGGCGGTGCCGGCTATGACGAACCCGGTCCTCGACAAACCGTTTCCGAATCCCCAGCCGAGGTACGCGATAAGCGTGACGACGAGAATAACGTCGAGAACGATCGCTTCGGTCATGCAGAGAGCATACGCCGTGGACCGGTCGTTCTTGAAGTAATGTCGAATATCGAGCGCCGGTGAGTGGGCCGGATGTTCTCGCTTATCCGGCCCTCGTTGGGCCGCGCCCCGTTTTGGGGACTCCCAAGGCAGAAATCCTCGGCTTAGGCTCTGGATCATCGAGCTTGGGAGGGTTGCCATGACAACAGTGTTGGGGAACGCGTACGCACCTGCAGTTGGGTCTGTGCCGCAGCGAGAATTGAGCGTCGTTCGCGGGCCCGCCTTCAGAGTTATTGCCGAATCGTTGCGGCTTGCCGCGGCATCCCCTCGACCGCGTCGGCTTGCGTCGCTGCTCGGAACACATCCGCTACAGCCGGACGCATACGGCTGGTATTTAAGCGCGATTGGGGAGTTGGAGACCGCTCACGTACTCAACGACCTCCCGAGCGAATGGGTTCTTCTCCACCCAATTCGCGATGTCGAATCCTACGACGGAGTTGACTATCTTCTGGTCGGTCCCCCCGGAGTATTCACCGTCTCGGTTAAGGATCACACTGACCAGCGCGTGCGAGTCGACGGCGATGAGCTCACCGTGAACGGCCGCAGGACCGATCACATCAAGGAAGCCAAGCTTGACGCTGCCAGATTGGCACGCGAACTCGACGTCGATGCGGTGTCGCCGATCGTCGTAATCATCAACCCTCGCTCGCTTGAGCGAGCCGTGGCCCCTTCGAAGGAGTCACCGCTTAACGAGCCGGTCGTCGTCGGCTCCTCGCACTTGGCCGCGCTTCTTTCAGAGCTCGGCAAGAAGAACGCCAGCCGACTCGATCGCGGGTCGATCTCCAACTCGGTCCGAACTGCAGAACGTGGGGGTGCCTGGAAGTCCGCGGCGGCCGTGCACGACCAAACGCTCATGCACGAAGACGAGATTCGGCATCTTCGGCTTGACGTCGAGCGGGCATCCCGCCGCCGCGCGATGTGGCTTGCGGTCGCCGCAGTTGCAACGGCCGCCGCGATCGCGATGCTCGTCCTCCTGTAACCCGCACGCCACTCGAACTGCACCCTCCGGTGCATAACCGAGGAGAGCTACTCCGCGACAGCATCGATGGGAGCCTGCACCACCGGAGTCGCGGGGGTGCTCGGCTCTGACAGGCGCACGATCAGCACGATCAAGCCGGCGATCGGGAGCAGGATCCAGAGCAGCTCTGTCCACTCGCGGCCGGTGTCGCGAAGACGGCGAACGGCAACAGCCAAGCTGGGTAGTAACACAGCGATGCTCCAAGCGCCCGCAAAGCTCACGAAGCCGGTGAAGGAGGTTGCGGTCGTGGTCACCTCAAACACCCGGGGACTGATTGCGGTGAAGGTAAGGCTGTTCAATGCAGCACTGACGAGCACGGTGAACAGGGTGAACCACCAGAATTCGGGGCGGGATGCGCGACCGCCGAACTCGGCGTACTTGCGGAACACGGTCTTGATGGATTCGAAGAATGTCATGGTGTGACGGTATACCCGGCTGCCGGTGCGCAATAGGGCCCAAAGACCCCCGACGGCAGGTGGCAACAAGCCATTAGTGTGAGGAGATGAAAGCTGTTCAAGCATCTCGCGGCATTCTTGTTGCGGCCTTCGCGATCGCATTGGCCGGCTGCGCGCCATCGCCGCTGATAGACGGCGCATCATCCGGGTCGCAGCCCGGGTCGCCCGCGGCCTCGAGTTCCAATCGCCCATCGGCCGCACCCTCCGCAACGCCGAGCGGCGGCGCTGGCGTAGTCACGAGCGTGCAGCCTGACCCTCTCATTGACCTCGACTGCAGCGACTTCGCGGGCGTGGCATCGATCGGCACGATTGCGGGCGTGACCGAACGCGATCCGCGCGGCGTGCTCGCTGAAAATGTGGATGTGGTTGCATTCGCCGATGTCGTGCGCACTGCTGGCGGCATCGCGTGCGAATTCAGTGACGGTGGCGCGTGGCGGGTGATCGACGCCGAAGGCGGGTATGCGCTCAACACGGCTTGGCGTGGAGCCGCGATCTTCATTGTGCCGAACGTTGGCCCCACTGCCGACAATTTGTTTACAGGGAGTGCCTGCGGCGAACCGGTTAGCCGCGGATCGAAGGTGTGCCAAGTGGATTTTGTGGTGGGCAACTCTTGGGTGACGGTGGTGTCCCTTACAAGCAACTCAGAGAAAACTTTTCGGTTGGTGCGCGAGTACGTGAGCGGCATCGTTGCCGGATCGACCTCACGGGCCGGGCCCATCGTGCGTGCGCCGGGCACCTTTCAGCCGCCGCGCGACTGTGCGTTGCTAGTGCCGACGGTAGAGGTCGCCTCCCTGCTGGGAGGATCCGACGTCGTCGCGGACCGCCCAATGTGGCTTATGGTGGCGGCCGAGGCCACCTTCCTTACCGAGAACATTGGCTGCCAGTGGTATCGCGACAACGGCGACAGCTCCGCCCAAGTGCAGGTGTTCCCGGGGGGCGGGTGGGCTGCAGACTTGACGCTTTCGGGGCTCGACACCGCCCCGATCGAACTCGTCGGCCTGCGCGAGGGCGACCGCGCGCTGTCGCACTG
>Ga0335395_10002840_pt1 | contig 10779 bp, 6 predicted proteins | sample MAT02_FD_205744 | JGI IMG/M metagenome (GOLD analysis project Ga0335395, IMG submission 205744) | Freshwater microbial communities from Lake Fryxell liftoff mats and glacier meltwater in Antarctica - MAT-02 (spades assembly) (version 2) ...
AGGAAGAAGGAAGAAGGAAGAAGGAAGAAGGAAGAAGGAAGAAGGAAGAAGGAAGAAGGCCCTTCGACTACGCTCAGGGCGACGCTTCGCTCAGGAACCGGGAAGAAGGAAGAAGGTTATAACGGCTTCGCTCGGAGGGTAAAAAGAGGTGCGAAAGCGAACAAAGCAATAACAGGGCGGAGGTATTGTTAGCCAAGAGTGTGCAATACCAGTGGAAGACAAAAATGCGACTGTAGGCAACCTCCAAGCCCATACAGAATCATTCATCCCCAAATCTCAAATCTCAAATCTCAAATCTCAAATCGACTGACGGGAAGTAAACAAGCCCGATCGCCCCTACGTCAAATTACCGATCGAAACAGTTACAGTGAAAGGGAGGAATTAGTCACCAGCCTATGCCGTTGTCCCGATTCGCCTTTCAAACTGTCCAACAACCCACAAAAATACCCCTACGCTGCGTTCTAGTAGCCTCTTTTGTGCTGCAAATCGTCGCAGCAGTCGGGATTGTCGGGTATCTTTCTTTTCGCAACGGAGAAAGAGCAGTCGAAGAGCTCGCCCAGGAATTGATCGCCCAGACGGGGAAAAGAGTTGAAGAACAACTGACTACTGTTCTCGAAAATACCCACTGGGTAAATCAACTTAATGCTGAAGCGATCGATCGCGCGGAATTAAACTTAAAGTTAGAACAGCCCCAGCCTCGGGCAGAAAAGTTCCTCTGGCTGCAAATGCGATCGTTTAAAAGCATTCAGCGGATGTCCCTGGGTTCTGAAAAATCAGGAGAATATCTCGCCATTTGGCGCAACCCCAAGGACAATAGCTTGCAAATTATCGCCGCTAACAAGTCTACTAACTCTCAGAATATTTACTACGCTACAGACAACAGAGGCAATCGCACGGCCAAATTCAACGTGGAACCGGGAAGCTATGATGCTCGGGTGCGCCCTTGGTACAAAGAAGCTGTCGCAGCTAACAAACCGATTTGGACGAGCATTTATCAGGGTTTTACTCCGGGGACTCTGTTTATGGCGGCGAGTCAACCGATTCGCGATCGCAATGGTAAATTACTGGGAGTTAGTGCGGTAGATTTTTCGCTCTCGGAAATTCAGCAATATCTCGATCGCCTCAAGTTTAGCAAAACGGGACAAATTTTCGCGATCGAACGATCGGGCTTGTTGGTGGCCAGTTCGAGTCAAGAATCACCCTTCAGAAAGATGTCGGGAAACCAGAAACCTGAACGACTGAATGTTTTAGACAGCACAACTCCTGTGATTCGCACCGCAGCTAAGTATTTGTACGAACAGTTTGGGGGCTTTGGTAACATTCAGCAGCGACAACAACTGAAATTCAGCCGAGACGGGGCAGAATATTTTGTGGAAGTGCTGCCGTTTTCCGATAGTAACGGTTTGAACTGGCTGATCGCGATCGCAGTTCCCGCATCGGATTTCATGGGGCAAATTAACAAAAATACCCGCAGTACAATTTTACTTTCTGCGGCGGCGCTGCTGCTATCGACAATTGCCGGATTTCTGACAGCTAGGTGGGTGACGCTGCCGTTGCTGCGGCTCAACCAAGCAGCTAAAGATATCGCCCGAGGAGAATTCGATCATGCTGTTGCTGTCAGCAGGCTTGATGAAGTCGGCTCCTTAGCGCAGTCTTTTAACGAAATGGCGGCTCAATTGAAAAAGTCTTTTCAAGCTTCGGCCGAAAGCGAAGCAAAATTTGCCAAGCTGTTAGAAAGTTTGCCCGTTGGGGTGACAGCCCTGACTCCGACGGGTAGCACTGTTTTTATGAATTCGATGGGAGCAGAGATTACGGGCAAAGGAGCGATACCAAATACAACAGCAGCAGAGCTCCCAGAAACTTATCAGATTTATGTCGCAGGAACCGATCGGCTTTATCCGATGGAAGACTCGCCTTTTGAACGGGCTGTGAGGGGTGAAGAAACGCTAGTTGAAGATATGGAAATTCGCCCAGACGGGAAAAATATTCGCTTGCAAGTGCGATCGGTGCCGGTGTTTGACGCTACGGGCAAGATCCTTTACGTGATGATTGTTTTTCAAGATATCACTGATCGCAAACACGCAGAGCAAATATTGGCTGACTACAACCGCACCCTGGAAATTGAAGTAGCCTCGCGCACGATCGAGTTAGCTGAAATCAATGCTCGCTTGGAGATCGAAATTGAGGAGCGCCACCAAGCTGCAAAAATTATCCGCAAAGAGCGGGACTTTAACTTCAAGATTATTGAAAATTCTCCGATCTTTTTTGTGGCGATCGACTGTGAGGGTAGAATCCTGCGGGCGAATGACTGTATGCTGCAAGTTGTGGGTTATCCTGCCACAGAAGTTATCGGCAAAGATTACTTAGCTACGTTTGTCCCAGAGGGCGATCGATCTTCATTACATTCGATTTTTGAGCGCGTTACAGCCAGCCAGCAAACGGTTAACGAACACCAGATTCTCACAAAGTGCGGTGATACTTTGTTAGTCGAGTGGTACGGTACGCCCGTTTTAGACGACAATGGCAATTTTGACTTCCTTTTTGGATTTGGGATTGATATTGGCGATCGTAAACAAGCACAATTAGCCTTACAAAAAAGCGAAGCTCTGTTTCACAAACTAGCAATCACTGTTCCCGGAGAACTTTACATATTCGTGCAGCATCCCGACGGCTCAGTGAATATGGAATATATCAGTCCGATGTGCCGAGAAATTCAAGAATTAGAGCCGGAGGAAATCCAGAATAACTCTGCTTTACTCTACGAACAAATGCACCCGGACGATCGCCCCAGCCACCACGAGGCAATTGTCAAAAGTGCCACAAATCTCGAACCATTTTCCCACGAATGGCGGATTGTGACAGCATCGGGAAAACTCAAATGGCTCCAAGGCTATTCTCGCCCTGAATTGCGCGAAAATGGAGATATCGTCTGGCACGGCATCATAATCGATACGAGCGATCGCAAACAAGCAGAACAAGAACTAAAACAAGCCAAAGAAGCCGCAGAAGCTGCCAATAAAGCTAAAAGCATCTTTCTCGCCAACATGAGCCACGAATTGCGAACTCCCCTCAACGCCATTCTCGGCTTCGCTCAATTAATGGAACCCAGCGCCAATTTAACCTTGTCGGAAAAAGAAAACATCAAAATTATTCGCCGCAGTGGAGAGCACCTGCTCCAACTAATCAATCAAGTCTTAGACTTATCAAAAATCGAAGCTGGGCGCATGACACTCAACCCCAAAAACTTTGACTTGTACCGCTTGCTAAGCGACGTGCAAAATATGTTCAAAATCCCCGCACAAAACAAAGGATTGAAATTAATTATCAACTGTTCATCCGATGTTCCTCAGTATGTACAAGCTGATACTGTTAAGTTGCAGCAAGTTCTAATTAATCTATTAGACAATGCAGTTAAATTCACCCAAAATGGCTCTATATCACTAACAATATGCCAAAATAAAGAAATAAAAATTAATCCGAAATTAGATAAAAGCTTTAATGTATTTCAAGGTCAAAAATTAGTTATTGTTTATTTTGAAATTGCTGATACAGGAGTTGGCATTTCACCCGAAGAATTAGAAAGTATATTTGAATTGTTCGTGCAAAGTTCATCGGGCAAAAAAGTTCAAAAAGGTACGGGATTAGGATTAAGTATCAGCCGCGAGTTCATCAGATTAATGGGTGGAGACATTACCGCCGAGAGCGAAGTTGGACGCGGCACAATCTTCAAATTTGACATTCAAGTTGTGACATCAACTGACGCAGTTGAATTGATCAATAAATATTTTGAAGTCAGTGATTTATCGGAGAGTTCAACTATAGTAAACGAAAAAATATCTGATAGTGCTGCAATATTTACGCTTGACTCGAAGCCCAAACTTTCCCCCGAATGGACGAGCAATCTCAAACAGGCAGTGCGTCAGGCTGACTTCGACTTGATTGTGACAACAATTGAGCAAATCCGCAGCGAGCATGATATTTTGGCTGAAGTTCTGATGAATCATCTGTATAATTTTGATTATCAAAAAATACTCGATTTGATGACAGAAATTGAGCTGTAGGGTGCTATAAGAGCGCACCAGTTGACTAACTGAACAGTTGATTTTGTAGGGTGTGCACTGCGCACCGGTTGACTATACCTCTTGCACTCATTCGCAAACTATCTGGAATGTATCTGCGTTGATCTGCGTTGATCTGTCTTAAATCTGCGGTTGATCGGCTCTATCAAAGATTTATGCAATCAGTCTACTAACTTTCAGCGTTTTGATTCTGAACCCAAGGAATATCGGACACTTGAAACCGCCGTCTTATCTGGTTTCGGACTAAATATCTGGCCACACTCATTAACCGGTGCGCAATGCGCACCCTACAAACTAATCTTTGTCTTTTTTGATTTGTTTATGTTGAGAAAAAACTCGACAATTATTGAGATCAATAAATAACTGTTCTTCTTGATATTTTTCTGACATATTTACTAAATTATATTGGACATTTTCTCCATAAATAGTTAGAGCAATCTGGCAAACTTCTAAAAAATCAATCAGCCACTGACAATCAGCAGCAGATTGATCTTGATAATATTGAATTAATCGAGCAAAACAAAGTTCTAAGTAAGTTTGAGAATACGGCGAAATCAAAATAATTTTGAGAATTAAAATTGCTAGTGTTAAAGGATTTAGTTTGTTTACGCACATTACAAATAAGGGTGTTGGTTTTCCAGTATTTTCCACAGTCAAGGATTTGATGAGATAATTACAAGTTCTAAGATGCAGGCTATTATTCAATATCTTTTGGTCATTATTGGGATGAAAATTACCTAATATATTGGTTATTTGTTCTTGATAAATATCATTATTCTCAAATTTTTTATCGTAATAGAATAAATACTTGATCAGATATTCTTTAAACTGGCTGTAGGTAATTTTCTGACTCTGATTGATAAAAACATTGGCCAAACTGCGATAGTTCAAGGAGCCTCGATTTATCAAAATAATTTTGATCAAACGCAGGGCTTCATCTCCTAGAAGTGTAGGGTTATTATGTTTTTCAGATTTGAATGCGGCAGACTGAGAACGAGATGTGTACATTGCTAGATCAAATTTGTATTTGTCTTTTAGCTGCTGCGACATTATTCTAGCAGTTTGTCGTTCTTCGGGGGTGTTTTTGGCATCTAGATATTGAGCGACTAGCAAATAAGGCTGATAGTGAGAAGTCCAGTGAATTTCTACCGGATGGTAGTCGTCGTCGTACTTGGATACAGATAACTTTAGGTCTTCATAGTCTTTGCTATTAACAAAATTTGTCAGCCACACTCTCAATATTTTCAGACAATTGTCGGGGTGAGGTTGGCTGATGGCTCTCTCGCTAATAATTTTAATTAAGTCCCGAGCAAGTTCGTATTTTCTGTAGATAATCCAGTTATTTAATAAGATGTAACAGCAGCGTTTAAATAAGTTGTTGAATTCTCGTTGACTGTCAAACTCAATTATTGTCTGTATGGCTTGAGTTATTTTTGGGTTGACTGGAGTAATCAGTTGTATGAATATTTTTTTAAATTGCTGCAAAACTAATTCGGAGGCGGAGTCGTTGATATGATGTATAAAAAATTTGTAAATAATATCTTGCGCTGCTGAAACTGTCAGCTCTGAATTTGTGAATTTAGCTGTCGGTTGAGGTGGGTTCTGCTGGGGCAGTATATTGTTTGTGAGAGCAGGAAGAACTTTTGACTCTTTTGTTTCGGATTTAGAGGAAAAGTCCTGGGATGGCATAGCGTCCTCGCTCACATGATCAATACACTATTATAGTTATCATCTTTGATTTTGCAGCTAATAATTTAGTGTTTGATTTCTGTGAATATATAGTTAACCCCCCCGATCGCCCTTTTGGTAAATTGCGATCGAGGGGGTCAACTGTTATTTGTCAAGTATCTGAGGGTATTAAGCAGGATTAGCTTCAGCTTGTTTCTGTAGCAGGCGGGCGATTTCCGCTTTTTCTACAAGTCCCACGAGGACACCGTTTTCGCGAATGACGGGGAGTTCTTGTACTTTGAGTTGTTCAAAGAGGCTGACGACTTCGAGGAGGGATAATTCTGGTTTGACGGTGGTGGAAAATTCGATCGGCTTCAGGATCTCTTTTACCAAAACTTGGGGCCAGCTTCCGGTGGGGATGGTTTTCATGTCGTCAAGATCGATCGCCCCTACCAATTGTCCCGCATCATCGGTAACTAGGAATCTGCGCCAGGTATGAGTGCTACCAATCACGTAGTTGTTGGCAAATTCTCTGAGCGATAAGTTTTCTGGGACGATCGGGCTTTCGGCAGTCAAAGCATCTGCGGCTGTCAGCCCTGCGAGTTGATTTTGGACTGTGGCATATTGTGCAGATTGACCAGCATTTTGCAGCAAGAACCAACCGATTACTAGATTCCAAATATTGCCGAAGATGCCTGTAGCAATGGCAATCCAGCCAATGATTTGACCGACGCGGCTAGCAAAAATTACGCCTTTGTAAGGGTTGCCGGTAATCTTCCAGACGATCGCTTTGAGGATGTTACCGCCATCAAGGGGCAAACCAGGAATCAAGTTAAATAAGGCTAAAGCTAAGTTGATGGAAGCTAAAAGTTGAACGATGGCTGCTGCGGGGCCTGTGAGGGCTGCACCGACGCCGATCGCAGTTAACAAACCGGATAACAATAAGCTGACTAATGGGCCTGCAATGGCGACCCAAAAGGCTTCGGCTGGGGTTTTCGATTCTCTTTCCAAATTAGCCAGTCCGCCAAACAGAAATAGCGAAATTGATTTCACGCCAATTCCCTGTTTGATAGCTACCCAACTGTGTCCTAATTCGTGGGCTAAGACGGAAGCAAATAATAGTAAGGCTGAGAATAATCCTAGCAGCCACGGCGCTACAGGGCCTAATGTGGGAAATAGGGCTGCTAGTGCGCCGCCGTATTGCCAGGTTACTAAACCGAGAACTAAAAACCAAGATGCGTTGACATAAAAGGGAATTCCAAACAGGTTGCCGACGCGAAATGTACTATTCATATATGACGACCTCTGATATTATGGGGGAGAGTTTTTTTCTCTGTTTCCTTATAGTAACGAAATGTAACTGAGATGTTAATGCTTCAATTAGGGTGTTATCCGTCTGTGGAGGTTCGGTTTGCTGAATAATCACCGCCGGCTGCGGTTGGAGCCGGAGCTGCCAGGGGTTGAAAATCCCTGTCGGGAGAGCGGAAGTCATCTCTCTGAGGACATAACATTATATTTATTTGAGTTTTAAATATAAGTTTTCAGTCGGTTTTAACCGACTTTACCTTTGAGACGGGGAATTAATTCCCCGGCGGACTATTGCACCTGTGGCTGGATATCAGTTTCAAGCAATTTTAGCTATAATTCCCTAAGAATAGTTTTGGTGCTAACAATTATGTCAGAATCCTTTTTGCTCGGTCGCCTGCTGCTGAAATTCAACACCGAAGTGAGCGATATTATTACAGACTTATCGGCTGTGGCTTTCACTCCCGACGGCCATTTGTGGCTGGGCTCCGATGAAACGACTTCCCTCGAATGTTTGTCGCCTGTCGCGCCTCATGTTTTTGGAGAACATCAAAAATTTGCGATCGGGGATTTTATCGATTTATTGGACGACGACGAAATCGATATTGAAGGAATTGATTTCAGCAACAATTGCCTTTGGCTGGTCGGTTCTCACAGCACAAAACGCAAAAAACCTAAAGGTAAAAATTCCGCAGACGATCTCGAAAGATTAGCAACAATTAAGACTGAGGTCAACCGCTATTTGCTAGCAAAAGTCCCAGTGAAAGACGGGATTTTGTACAAGTCAATTTCCCATCCTGAAAATCCCCAAATTCAATTGACAGCGGGATGTCTTCAGCGGACAGAAACGGGCAATCTACTAACAGATGCGCTCCAAGATGACAGCCATCTCGGCTTGTATTTTTCTGTGCCAATTCCGAGCAAAGAAAATGGCTTCGATATTGAGGGATTGGCGGTGCGGGGGGAGAGCATTTTTCTCGGTTTGCGGGGCCCGGTGCTGCGGGGTTGGGCGATAATTTTAGAATTGGAGGTTGAAGAAGCAGAACCGGGAGTTTTAAGGCTTAAGGAAATTGGGGAAGCAGGGAAATTGTACAAAAAACATTTTGTCGATTTGAACGGTTTGGGTGTGCGAGAATTGTGTTTTAATGGGGAAGATTTGATTGTTTTAGCCGGGCCGACGATGACTTTATCGGGGGCGACGAGGGTTTTTCGGTTAAGGGAAATTTTAGGGCGATCGGGCGACAGTATTACTGGGCAAGATGGAGGAAATTTGGAGGTATTGTTTGACTTGCCTTTTCAGGTTGGTACGGACAATGCTGAGGGGTTGAGTTTGTTTCCCTATTTGGGGGAGGAGAATTCGTTGTTAGTGGTTTACGATTCGCCGGCTGCGAGTAGAATGGTTGGGGAAAAAGCGATTTTTGCGGATATTTTTAGGTTGGGTTTGTAGTGGCGCTGTCTTCGCTAAAAAGGTTTAAGATAACAGTCCATAAACTCTTGTAGGCTAGTAAGCTGTCGCGCATTTAAATTGTATATTTAGAGCGGGCGGGACGCCCACCCCACAAGAGTTTGATTGTTTTTTAACACCCAATTTAAGTGCAGAACAGCTTAGCAGTAGTAGGGTGCGTCAGAAGGGGAGATATTTGGGAGAATTAATCAGCCATGAACTGACGCACCATGCGATTAGGAAGGTGCGTCTGATGGGATTTTTCCGAGAATTAATTAGACCTTAACTGACGCACGCTACAAGTGGGGTTAATTGTCGATCGCATCCCCTCCCAGCGGCCTGCTGTAGCGTTTCAATTCATCAATCAATCGAGTATCGTTAGAAGCTGTTCTCGCACCCGCTTCGGCCGCCCAGCGCTTCAAATCTTCAATTTGCGATCGGGCGATCGCAGCCAATGGTACAGTATCCTCGATCGACCTCAAAACATCCTCCGTCGTCAAATCTCGGCGCTGTCCGTTCACAAAAGTGCCAAAAGCCCGGTACAATCCATCAATCACCACTTGCTCAATTTCCGCACCGCTAAAATTCTCAGCAGACTTCGCCAAAACCTCCAAATCAAAATCGCGCAATCTCGTCGGCCGCAAACGCTGTAAATGCACCTTAAAAATATCTTGTCTTTCCGATTCCGAGGGCAAATTCAAAAAGAAAATCTCATCAAACCGGCCCTTTCGCAGCAACTCAGCGGGCAAAATCCGCACGTTATTTGCAGTGGCGACGATAAACACCGGACTGGTTTTTTCCTGCATCCAAGTAATCAAACTGCCGAATACCCGGCGCGAAGTTCCCGAATCGCCGTCGCCGCCACTGATGATGTTGCCGAAGGCTTTATCTATTTCATCGATCCACAAGACGCAAGGTGCGATCGCCTCTGCTAATTGTATCATTTGCCTAACACGACTTTCGCTTTCCCCGACAATGCCGCCAAACAATCTGCCAGTATCCAAGCGCAGCAGTGGTAAACGCCATTCGCAAGCAATAGTTTTGGCAGATAAAGATTTGCCCGTGCCTTGAATTCCTACTAACAAAACGCCTTTAGGATTGGGTATACCGTAGCGACGGGCTTCGTCAGTAAAAGCATCTTGCCGCATCTTTACCCACTGCTTCAAATTCTCCAATCCGCCCACATTTTTTAGGGATTCTCTATAGTTGCAAAACTCTAAAATTCCCGTTTGGCGAATTGCTTGCTGTTTCTCTTCCAAAACTCCGTCAATATCCGACTCGTTAATTTGCTGTTTGGCGGCCAAAGCTTTAGCTAAAACGCGCCCGATGCGAGCGCGGCTCAAACCTTGACAAGCTTTAACTAATTGTTCCTTTGCTAAGCCGTTAACTTGCAATTGTTCCGGCTTTTCCACAACATGGGAAATTAAATGATTGATTTCTTGGATGTTGGGCAAAGGGAAATCAATTACTGTGATATCTTCTTTCAATTCTTCTGGCAATTCCAGCGCGTGAGAAGTGAGGATGATCGTTTTTTTGCTGCGCTTCAATTCCCTGGTTAAATTACGCAATTCCCGGACTACTGGGGCATTTTTTTCGGTGTACGGAGCTCTCAAAATTGGGTGTAAATCCCGCAGTACAAATATGGTATATTCTTCTACAGCAGTTTTGCCGATGCGATCGAGCGCTGCCATTACCGAACCTTTCCCAGAACCGTTATCTTCCCAGCCGCGCACGATATCCCAGAACAATACTCGGCGCGCTGGTGTGACTTGCAGGGCTACTTGGGCGATTACAGCTTCGACTGGTTCCTCTTCTGCGCCGACAATGTACAGCAGCGAATAGCGGGCGCGAATCATCAAATCTAGTCGTTTAATGAGTGCCTCGAAAGGATTGTTTTTACCGCCGTTGATGGCATCTAATTCTCTGGAATGGGGGTAAGTTTCTGTCATTTGATTTGAGATTTTAGATGTAAATTAAACTTTATTAAATATTTTGTTTGTAGTCAGGACTTTAGTCTTTTTCAACGATTTAACCGGACTAAAGGTTTGTAGTCAGGACTTTAGTCCTTGTCAACGATTTAATCGGAATAAAGTCCGTACTACGAACCTTGAAATTATAACAGAATCGTGCACAGTTGGCTATTTAGCAGCTTTTCGGGCTTGTTTTAGCATATCGATGAGAATGTGGTGGGCATCTTCGGCATCTGCTAAAGTGCGATCGAACTTTACTCTGACTGGCACTGTTTCGTCATTGACTTGAGCCGTTAAATCCATGCCGTTGGCA
>Ga0335395_10002842_pt1 | contig 10775 bp, 7 predicted proteins | sample MAT02_FD_205744 | JGI IMG/M metagenome (GOLD analysis project Ga0335395, IMG submission 205744) | Freshwater microbial communities from Lake Fryxell liftoff mats and glacier meltwater in Antarctica - MAT-02 (spades assembly) (version 2) ...
GTGATTTTAGGCTTGAGTTTCATAAGAACTAACTCTGCTTAAATGTTTCGTATGTAATCAATAATTATTCTCCAATATACCATATTCTGCTAACATAAGATTTAGATGCGTTCGCCCTGGATTTTGCACAAAGAGCATCTACCGTTAGGCAAATCCACAAATCCCTACAGATATCATCCGTAAAATGTCGAAAATTACTTTTAACCGGACAGTTTCGAGGTCGCAGCCTCAAACTCTTTATTTACCGGAAAGCCTATAGCGTGCTTCGGCCAGCGCAGCCCTCGCACCGATCCCCTCAAACCCCTATGCTACCGTTGACTGTCCAGAACTTCCGCAGTGTTGCACAAAAATCAAGTATCTTGAGAAATATCAAGTTAGTTTGTAGCTTGCTCGAAAGTGCGATCGCGCCAGCTCCATTAGATATAAAATATTTATAAAGAGCTAAGAATTTTTAGATAAATTTTCGCTATTAGGAATCTAACCGCTATGGACGTCACCGAGCTACTCAAAGACTACGAAAATGGCAAAAGAGACTTTGCAGAGGCCGAGCTCAGCGGAGCCGACCTCAGCGGAGCTATCTTGGACGGAATAAACCTTTCGAGGGCTAACCTTGCGGGAGCTAACCTGAGTCGGGCGCATCTGACCAAAGCAGCACTCAACGGCGCAAACCTTTGCAGGGCAAATCTGAGTTTTGCCAAAATGGGCCTAGCCAGACTAGCCGACGCAGACCTCACGAAAGCCAATCTCAGCGGAGCTTTCCTCGTCAGAGCAAAACTCCCCAGGGCCAAGTTGAGCGGTGCCCAACTCATAGGTAGCAACCTGCGGAGCGCTATTCTCTGGAACGCCAATCTGTGTACGGCAGACTTGCAATTCGTCAACCTGCGGGGAGCAAACCTCACGGGAGCAAACCTCAACTGGGCAAACTGTGGAGGGGCAAAACTCAGCGGTGCAAAGCTTTTTGGCGCTCAACTTACAGGCATCTATCTCAGGAAAGCTTACATCAACGGCATCGACCTCAGCAGGACAGACCTCAATGGTGTCAATCTCAGCGAAGCCAAACTCAACGGGGTGAATTTGGAAGGCTCGAATTTGTTAGCAGCAAATCTCAGCGGGGCTCGGTTGCGGGGAGTCCAGTTGAAGGGCGCAGATTTAACCAGGGCGAACTTGGTGGGAGTTTCTTTGGTGCAGGCAAATCTCGATTGGGCTAGGCTGTGTTACGCAGACTTGAGTGAGGCAGACTTGAGCGGCGCAACATTCCTGGGAGCTAACTTTGAGGGTACTTTGTTAGCTGGCTCGATAATGGACGCATCTGTGAGTCCTGATGTCTACTTAACTGCGACGGGTTGTGTCGCAGCGTAAGCATTCGGGAAAAGTTACTCTGGCATTGATTAGACTTGTATTGCATCAATATTCGATATGTTAACCGCAGATTTCCAGCGGATAAACACTGATGGACACAGATAATTCAATTTTGTCTGCGATGCAGAGTGCAACTCAAGTCTATTGAACTCACCCGATTAATTTCGCGACTCGCAAAGCAGAGGTAATCGCTCCTTCGTGCAAACCATCCCCCAAATAAGCTCCCGCATGATAAGTGTGGTTCTCGCCGTTAGTCTCGATAATTTCGTCTCGGTATCGAAAAGACTCGACATTATACAGCGGTGTGTGATGTTTTTGAATGTGAATAATCTGGTTTTGGTCGATCGACTCTTCCAGTCGAAATGCTAAGCTGTACTTTCGCGGTGACGAGATAGCGCAAAGCTGATTCAAACTCGCATTGTAGCCCCATCCTTTGTCCGTCTCGAAAAAATCAAATTCTGATAATTTGCGGATGCCGTAGCGATCGTACATCGAAGTATCCGAATGTAGCACAGTCGTGGCATAATTGGGTTTCCAGGCCGCAAACCGCTTCGTTTCCGCCTCCGTCGGGTCAGCCAACAGCCTCATTACTTGGTCTGGCGGCATCGCAAAAACCACCTGATCAAATTCCTGAATTTCCCCATTAGCCAGCACAATTTTTACAGCATCAGCACTTCTAAAAATCTTGGCAATCTCCACATTCAGCAGTATATCGCCCTGAAAGCGCTCCAGAATCTTTTCAATGTAAGAATACACCCCCCCTTTAATCCTCACCCAATTAACCAAGGCATAATCGCACAAAACAGGCATCGCCAATTGGGCCGGGAAATCGTCGAGCAATTCAAACGGTATCGAGTAGCTGTACATCGTCAGCAACTTCAGCCAATCGTTGCGGATACACGAACTTTTCAAAATCTGAGAAAGCGCGATATCGTCGAAATCGTGCTGTTTGGCAAACCGCATTTTTAAAATAAATCCAGCCGAACGAGCGTACAGGCTATCAAGTCGCAAATATTCGATCAGGCGTTGGATTCCCGTGAAATTTTTTTTAATTGAAACTGCAGACAAAAAGTGACTGCCATCTTTAAAAAATAGCGCCGAACCAATCTGCACTGGTTCTAATTCAACGCCTAATTCCTGCATTAAAGCAATAAAATTGTAAAACACCGTGGCAAATTCTAGCACCCCATTTTCTAATATTTCATTGCAGTCAGATTGATTTGGAAAAACATTTTTATTTAGCGTGCGTATGTGTCCGCCCAAAATAGGTTCCCTTTCCAAAACAGTGACGTGGTGTCCATGTTTATTGAGCCAGTAGGCTGTGGCCATACCGCTAGCTCCGCCCCCAACAATTGCAATTCTCATGGTTGACTCCTAAATTGATAATTGGATTGCTATTACAGGACTTATGCAAAACCTCTGTATTTAGGATGTACCGCGCACATTACGGCTATTGATTGGTTGGATAGCTATTGATTGAATTCTGATATTTTGGGTAGAAAATCGTAGTGTCTGTTGGTGTTAACTTAAGCAGAAAAACATTTATATTTCAGATTTTAACTGGTTCCCTGGCTCTGACAAAGGAACCGATATACAGAGGCTTTGCCTCGCGATAAAATGGAGGCAGAGCCTCCGGATCTGCGTTACTTTCGCAGAGCCTGGTAACGAGTAAGCTGTTGCTCATATAGATTGTGTATGGCGATTGAGGGGGAGAGGGGGAGAAGGGGAGAGGGGGAGAGGATTTGACGATTTTTGATTGTCATCAAAATATACAATTTAAATGCACAACAGCTTAAAGAGCGGACTGAAGTCCGCACTACGAACTTTACTTATTGCATTCAATCCATCGGACATGATATGATTCCTCACCCTAAAATCGCATCACCGGATAAACGCTGATAAAGCAGCGCCCCCGTCCAAAATGTCGGCGCAAAGCCTGGATAGCCCGAGGAAGCGTTGCAGAAATAGAAATTGTTGAGGGATGTTTCGTGATTTAGCCGATCGACCCCCATGTTTTTCGGCGTCAGCCTAGAACCGTAGGAATTGCCGTTAGGACACCAACAGAAGCGCTCGTTAGTGGTAGGACTTCCGGTAATATGAAAGACCATGTGTTTGCGGAAATCTGGAACATAATGTTTTTCAACTACGTCTAAAATCGAGTCCAAAATTTCTTGTTTTTTCTGCCTGTAAGCCTTGCGATCTGTATCCCACAGTTGCTTAAAATAGCTGTAATTAGCAACAGTCAGAAATTCTACAATTTGACAATCTTCTGGACAATCCCCCCGCGCTTCGGTTAGCAAAGTCGGCGTGGTAATCGCAAAACTAGGACTAGAAAAATCATTTTTGTCGTACATTTGAGCAAAAGCTTCATTCAGATTCGAGTGTTCCGAATGAAATGTATTCCACTTGCCAAATCCGTAATCTCGGAGGTCGATATCTTTGACAACGCAGTACACCATGTAGTTAGATGCAGAATACTCATAATCGAGTTTCCGCCGCACTGTTTTCGAGAACAGTTCCTCCCCAATCATTTTGGCCGCTCTTTTGGGATCGAGATTGCAAATCACTGTGTCCCCGGTGAATTCATGGGTTTGATGCGTGGTTAAATCCATCGCTTCAACTCCAATTACAGTTCTATCTTTCACCCTAAAATTCGTGACTTCATGGTTTAGCGAAACTTTCCCGCCGTTGGATTCAATGACTTTAACTAAAGAATTGATGACATCTTCAAAATGCTGCGTCGGGTAAAATGCACCTTCTTGATAGCCTCGAAACAAAGCAATCCAAGCATAGAAAGAAAGCTGGTTCGGAGGTAGCAAAAAGTCCGGCCATTGCAGGGCTAATAGAGTTTGGGCGGCTTGCGGGAGTTGGAACTTGTCGAAAACGTCCTGAAGTGTACTATTGAGGTGTTGGATGGCGCAGAATACGTCACCGAAATTTTTGAGCAATTCAATTGGTTTGACGGGAGGAGCGAGTTTTCTGAGTCCCGCGCCGGTTTGCTCGACTTCGTTGACGAATTTGCGAATGTTCTCGCCTGCTTCGGGAAACAGCGCCGACAATCTGCGGATTAGTTCCTCTGGTTCTGAGGGAATATCCAGTGCGTACCCAGGCATTCTCATATGGTCGTAGCCATTCGGATCGTAGCGCTCAAAGGTGACATCGCGATCGAGACCGAGTTTTTTGAGCACTCGATTGACTGTATGTCCTTCGCCGCAGTCCCAAACGTAGTGGAATTGAGCATTAAACGTGTATTTGTTGGCCATTGTAAAGGTGTGGCCAAAGCCTCCGGGGTGTTCGTGAGCTTCGAGGATGTGTACGGTTTTGCCGGAATTGGCCGTCAAGGCTCCGAAAACCAGTGCTGATAAACCACTGCCGACGATGAGGTAATCTGTTTTCATGGTAAATTTCCTCGATCGATTTAATCGGGCGATCGTTATAGAAGGAAGAAGGAAGAAGGAAGAAGGAAGAAGGAAGAAGGAAGATGCGATCGACCACATGGGTTTCAGCAACTAAGAACATTCTCACCTACTTATATATCTAAGCTAACTCTCAATTCTGAGGAAAGCGTGAAGTCAAGCAACAAAATTACTAATCGCACTGGTTAAAGCATTGTATTAAAGCTGTTTTGCGGTTGCTGTTAAGATTAATTAAGCTTTCTCAATCTAACTTATAGTTTGTAGGGCGAGCTTTCCAGTTCGCCCCACAAGGAAAAAAACGGGTTTATACCTTTGTGCGTAAGTCTTAAGGTATAGATTTATTTACCTAATTAGGATGATGTTAATGGGAGCATCTCATTTTTGTAAAAAGTATTTTTTATTTGAGTGCGAGCGTCCCCGCTCGCGTATTGTACAATACGCGAGCGGGGACGCTCGCACTATAAATACAAAACTGAATCCGATCGCTTATTTGTGCGGTACAATGACATCAAAAAAAGCGTCATCTAGAGCATAACCAAACATCTGCGACATCGCCATCAACTTCGATTTGCTGGGAATTCCCTGCTGGTTCAACCAATCAGTCAACACAAAAATTTTGCTCATCAAAAACATTTCTAAAGCTTCAGGATTGTACTGAATGCCTTGGGTGCGGTGGAACTGGTGCGGCACCAACATCGCCGCATAGCGGGCTAATTCTCCACCTTTCCAATCTAGCAAAAACGGCAGCCAAGGATAACAAGCATCCAAGCGGATAAACCACAGCCGCACTTCGGGAATTTCGGATATTTCTCGCGGATCTAATTCTTCGCGCGGATACTCAATTTCAAATTGTACCTGTTGTTCGTTTTGGGCGATCGCCCCGGATGTCAGCCACTCTTCAATCACAGTCCGCACCGGAGACAAATCTAAACTGTTTATGCGATCTGCATCAATCGATATCATAATACTCATAAAAAGTCAACCTTATAACATTAAGTCATTATGTATAATATCACAAATTAGCTCGTTATCGCTAAATTAAGTTGGTTCGTAGTGAGGACTTTAGTCCGCATTTAAGAAGGACTGAAGTCCTCACTACGAACCTGATAATCGTTAATTATTCTGCAAAATATCACCCATTTTTCCCAAACTTGCCATCCTGCAAAGAATTACCAATTCCCTGGATAATTCCCCGCCCGATCAAACCAATTCCCCGCCCGATAACCTGCGTCAAAACATAAACAACAGCAGCACCCAACAGCGAAATCACCGCGCGAACCCTAGGCGCGATCGCATCCCTAGCTTCCAGCAGCAAAGTCAACACCAACTGCAACCCAGAAAGCTGTGCTAACTCCAGATTTCTCGGAGCATAAATAGAAATTCTCTTAATTCCCGAATCGCCCAAAACAAACAGCCAAAATCTGCTTTCAAAAATAGCTTTTGGTTCCACAAAATAGCTATCCCAGCGATATCTCCAGGATAAATTATTCCGAAACCGCTCTATTTCCCGCGTTGAAATCAACTTTCCATCGTAAAAATTTTGCTTGATTTCCTCAATATTGGCAAAATTATTGAGCAGGGGCTGCACTACTCCGCTAGCAATTTGAATTGCCAAATTTTCTAACAAAGCTTCCGCTCGCTGCATCGCTTGCGGGCTGCCAGCAACACAAGAAAGATTGTCAACTGTTAGCGGAATTTCAAATAATAAATGGGCAAAAAAATCAACAGTCATCGGTATTTTGTCAAGGATTTCTGCCGCAACTGCTGTTTCTTCTGCCAGCAGCACCGGCACCATTTCTACGCTGCCGTTTAGTAGATTAGCAGCGCTTACCCCTTCACTTTCTGGCCGTTTCAAGCTTGTTTGACTGTTGTCTAAAGGCAGATTTTCTTCTGTTTGCAGCGTATAATATCTGCCAAAAAAATCTATGATTGTTGCTTCCCACAAATCCCGCAAAATAGCAGGCATTTTTTCCGACAATTGAGTTGGTTGAACTTGCGAAAAGCGCAATTCCTCCAGCAAATCCTCTAACTTCCGCAGGATGGAACTCATCAATTCGCGCTTTTGAGCCGATCGCAAAATATCGATTTCCAAAGGCACGCCAGTCAAATTCACCAAATCAAACTGCAATTTAGCAGTTGCCGAGTCAAACAAACTCCCTTGCCAATCATTTGCCACAACCAAAAATTCCGTCGTAATTTGAGATTTCGCGACTTGCAACTGAGAATTATTCAACAAATTCTCTGCTTTTCCTTCTGCCTTCTCTCTTCTTTTTACCTTAAGCGAAGCCCGATCGCCCTCTTGCTTCTTTTTACCTTGAGCCGAGCCCGATCGCCCTCTTGCTTCAAATAATAACTGACTGACAATCCAGCGAGCAGCCAGCAATTCTCGGCGGCGTCCGCTGACTACAACCCCATCTAAAATAGAGGGCAAATCCGTCGCATCTCCCGCTCTCACCCCTTCTAAATCAGCTTTGACAAGCGCCAAAGCTGCGTCTATTTCCCGCAATCCAGACAGACAAGCATCAGTCAGGATGTTTTGGCGTAAAGGGCGATCGACTATCGAATCATCTGGATTTTCCTCTGCAGCAATTGCTGCAGAGTTTTCTATTGCTGGAACTACGGCTGAATTTAGTTGTATTTTCGAGTTAGCTGCCGCATCCGCAGGCCAATAAGTGCTGCCCGAACCAACTGCGCGAATAGCTTCCATTGTCAGGGAAATATCTCTACCTTTAGGACAATAGCCATTCGCGCCCGCAGCTTGTACTACCGCCAACAACTCCGGTGTCAGCGGTTCGCCTAGCAGCAAGAGCGGCAGGTTGGGGTACAAACTTTTGAGTTCGCGACAAACTGCCAGCGCCGAATTTTGACCCGATCGCAAATTTAAGGTTTCAATACCCCAAATTGCCAAATCAGGAGGCTTCTCGGCCGCTCCAGAGTCAAGGGAGCGAGCTTCTAAAACCTCCACGGCCTCCGAGACAGTCGAAACCTCTGCGACAACCTCCAAGTCTGGAGATTGTTCGCAGGCGACTCGCAATCCCAGCCGGAAAATGGGGTCGTTATCGATCGACAGCAGTTGCAAATTACTCACTCGATTTTAGATTTGAGATGTTAGAGCTCGATCGCCAGAAAACCCAATTACTCAGGGAGCAAATTAGCATCAGGAGGCCCAGCCGATTCAGGAATCGACGGCGGAGCCGGAGCCGGAGCCGGAGCCGGAGCCGGAGCCGGCTCTGGAGCCGGAGCCGGAGCCGGAGCCTCTTGTCTGGCGGGCGGATAGTAAGGTTCCGGCTCCCTCGCTGGAGGATAATAAGGTTCCGGCTCCCTCGCTGGAGGATAGTAAGGTTCCGGCTCCCTCGCCGGCGGATAGTAAGGTTCTGGAGCCGGAGCCGGAGCCTCTTGTCTGGCGGGCGGATAGTAAGGTTCTGGTTCAGGTGCTGGCGCGTACTCCTCCTGTCGCGGTGCTGGCGCGTACTCCTCTTGTCGCGGTGCTGGCGCGTACTCTTCCTGTCGCGGTGCTGGCGCGTACTCGCGAGCGGGCTCCGGCGGTGGTGCAGTGTTCGCTCTGAGTTCAGCACTCCAGCGCCCGATCGCCCCTGCAGCCTCTGAATACAGCGCTCTACCGTAACCGATTTGAGAAGCCATATCGATCGCCGCTGACAGACTGCCGCCAGAAGCCAATTCTGCAGCTCGATCCAGAATCGGTCTGTCTCGGGCAACTTGCAGTTCGCTCACCCACTGATAGACATTATCCTGAGCTTTTGCATACAGAGTCCTACCGCTCTTAATTTCCGAAGCTTTGTCAATAGCCGCGCTAAGTTTTCCTTCCTTCGCCAGAGCGATAGCTTCATCCAAAAAAGGCTGATCTTCGATCACTTCTATGCGTTTCGTCCACTGAGCCAAGAGAGTTTGCGCCTCTATTCTCCGGGGGCGGTTGAGAGCGACCAAACGTACCTGAGCCATGCCGCCCTTGAGTCCGTCAACCGTTCCCTGCTCTGCCAACTGCTTCGCCAGAGTCACAAAAGATTTGTCTTCGATCCGTTGAATTTCCCGGCGCCAAGCAGCCACCAAAGTTTGAGCGTGAATCCGCCGCGGCTGAGAAGGCCCGATGGTTTGCGCTTGATCGATCGCTGCCTGAAATGACCCTATCTGACCCAAACCAGCGAGCGTGCTCGCCATTTGCAGCCGCACCAAATCTTGAAACTGCACCTGCAAATTTTCAATTTGAACTTGAGCCTGCTTGTACAGAGGGCGGCCCGGAGCAATTTGGCTAGCAGCGCCCTGCCCTTCGAGCAAACTAAAAATATGTTGTGGCAGCGGTGTGGATATCGACTGGTTCCACGTCACAGCCTGAGCCCTACCCAACTGCATCAAATCTTGAGCTTCCGCAAACAGTGGCGTATTTTGCGGCACCACAGAAGCCGCCTCGATCGTCCCCGGCAAGTCTTTCGCCTCCAACCGCTTAGTAGCCATTGCCAGCAAAGTCCGGCTCCAGCCCTCAATTTCCTTTTCTGCTTTAGCGCGCGCAAAAAGCTGCGAGTCTATTTTACGAGCCAGGACGATCGCTTCAGCGAAATTTTGCGGAGTGCCATCCTGCGCCAAATCTCTCGCCTCTTGCAAGCGCTGCCAGCCGTTTCTTTCCAAAGAAATCTGCTGGATTAGCTCGTTGTAACGCTTCTGACTCCAGAAAATATTTTCCAGCTTAAACAGAGCTTGAGCGTAATCCCAAGCCTTCTTTAAATCCTCGCTTTTCAAAGCTGTTAAGGCTGTATCGTAGAGTTTTTGACCCTCCTGCCAATTTTTTTCCCAAGCAGCAACAGCATCCTCTACCTCTGGGTAAGACGGACTGGTTTTGGGGATTTTCGCCACAATCTCCAGAGCGCCCTTCAAATCCCCCTGCTCAATTTTTGCCCTGGCAAAACCCAGCATGGCTTTTGACCATTCTCCGATCAACTGTTGCCCCTGCGAGTATAGCGGGTGTTCTTTCGGCCAAGCCTGCACCAGTGCAATTGCCGATTCTAGCTGTTCTAGCTTGCCCGACTTAGCCGCTTGCTGAGCGCAGTAAAGTCGCTCTCCATCCGCGGCCAGCGGCGACAGTTGTTGGCAATTGGGTGGCGGAGGCATAGTCAGCAACCACAGGAATGCGGCCGCACCGGTGACTCCAAATCCCACTAGGAGACTCAGCCAGATGAGCTGCCACTGCCAAAAAGTTCTTTTGCCCTCGTCGCTCGGCAGCACCCTTGTTGAGGCACTCGCATCGCCTACCGCCTCTGCACTCAATTGTGCTGTCGGCTTGGGGGATGAGTTGTACTGCGGTGCTGTGTGGAATTGGTCAGATTGTCGTCTCGCCATTACTTCAGCTTGTCCTGTAATGCGCTCTCTGCGTGACACTCCCACATCAAATCCATAGATTGTGATGTGGGATTCTGACTCCTGTTAAGGAGATCGAGAACTTCCTTCAAGGTACTGGTAATCTTTCCCTTTACGGCATTTTATAGTGAGGTTTGTGTCCCGCCCCACTGCTGGCTTTGGAGTATTTTAGGCTCTATAAGCACGTAGATCATACCAGTTATCCAACTGTTATTCACAGCTCTCGCTGGCAGTTTAGCAGAAAAAACACGATTAAGCCCCGTCAGTTGATTTTAGATTTTAGATTGTTGATTTTAGATTGTTGATTTTAGATTTGACTCTGCTGTTGAATTCGGTAGTTTACCTAAAGTTTCTACTTTTTTATCCCCAAAAATGGGTGGGAGCATCTCAATTTTGCATTTATAGTGCGAGCGTCCCCGCTCGCGTATTGTACTCACGAGCGGGGACGCTCGCACTATAATAAAAATGCTTTTTGCAAAACTGAGATGCTCCCCAATGGGTTTAAAGCCCTTGTCATTACCCACATATATGATAGTGAACGAGTAGTGCTGTAGATTTAATTTATGAGCGTTGAGAACTTCACAGACCCCGAAAAATGGGCATTACAGCAATGGGGAGACGTAGACCTGGGAG
>Ga0335395_10002843_pt1 | contig 10774 bp, 10 predicted proteins | sample MAT02_FD_205744 | JGI IMG/M metagenome (GOLD analysis project Ga0335395, IMG submission 205744) | Freshwater microbial communities from Lake Fryxell liftoff mats and glacier meltwater in Antarctica - MAT-02 (spades assembly) (version 2) ...
GCCCGAAAACGCGAGCTATTATGTTGGCTCACACCCTTGGCAATCCCTTTAACCTACAAGTTGTTATGGATTTTGCCAAAACCAATAACCTGTGGGTGATAGAGGACGACTGCGACAGTCTGGGAGCAACTTTTCAAGGAAAGAAAACCGGGAGTTTTGGCGACCTCGCCACCGTATCATTTTATCCGGCACACCATATTACCATGGGCGAGGGGGGCGCAGTACTCATCAACTCATTCGCACTGAAAAAAATTGTGGAGAGCTTTCGGGATTGGGGCCGCGATTGCTATTGCGAACCAGGCAAAGACAACACCTGCCTGAAGCGGCATGCGTGGCAATTGGGTGATTTGCCATTTGGCTACGATCATAAGTACACCTACTCGCACATTGGGTTCAACCTGAAAGTAACCGATATGCAGGCAGCCATTGGGCTGAGTCAACTACAAAAGGCGGATCATTTTGTACAACGCAGGCGCGAGAACCACCGGTTGTTGCACCAGCTACTCAAGCCTTTTGAAGAACATTTTATATTACCCGAGGCGACTGCCAACAGCGAGCCAAGTTGGTTTGGTTTCTTGATTACCCTGCGAGCCGGAAGCCCCATTGACAGGAATGAGTTGGTGAAATATTTGGAGGCCAATAAAATTGGAACCAGATTGTTGTTTGCCGGTAACCTATTGCGCCAGCCCGCCTACCAAAACATTCAGCACCGGGTGGTGGGCACGCTGCCCAACACCGATATCATCATGAACCGCTCTTTTTGGTTGGGCGTGTGGCCGGGGCTGTATGAGGCACATTATCAATATCTAACACAAGTCATAAGAGAATTTTTAGGTCAAAAGAAGAACTGAAAATGTAAAAGGATATTTAAGGAACACTTGCATAATTTTAGTTTCTACAAATGACAACAACTGAATCTTTGCTAAATAACTTATCTAAGTTTCATGATAAAAGTGGAAACTTATCTTTTGTTGAAGATAGTAATATTTTACCTTTCTCAATTAAACGAACATACTGGATTTATGATGCGCCGGGTTTGGAAAAGAGGGTAGCCATGCCTTTAAAAAGGTGATGAGTTTATTGTGGCATTAAGTGGAAGTTTCGATGTTGTAACTAAAAACGGTAGTTTAGTGAATAGACATTTATTCAGTAGATCATTTTATGTACTTAACAGCATAGGCTGAGTTTGATCCGCTTAAAGAATTTGTTTTATCGTTACCATTAATTTAAAAAACAATCTATTCGATGATTTTCTGGGGCTCAATAAAAAAAACATTAGGCGATAGAAGAATAATTTTATGGATATAAAAATAAGAGATATTTATGAGCCAGAGCTACTCGACTTTAAACGAATAGGGTCAAGCACACTTGGCTACATATCTATTGCTGAAAAGCTACCCTTCGAAATCAAGCGTGTGTATTGGACATACTATGCACCGCATGAAGTTATACGTGGTCACCACGCACATAAAGAACTAAGCCAAGTGATTTTTGCTGTTAGCGGAACTATCAAATTTGAACTTGAAAATGTGCGAGGAGTAAAACAGTTATTCACTCTTGAGCGACCCGAGATGGGTTTGTACATACCACGGCTTCATTGGCGAACGATGGAGTTCTCACACAATGCTGTTTTGTTATGTTTAGCATCAGAGGTTTTTGATGAAAGTGATTACATGCGTGATTATAATGATTTCAAAAAGCTAACACTGAAGTGAAAAAAATATTAATAGCCGGAGCAGGAGGAGCTCCCTCGGAGGGCGTAATCAATTCTTTATTGCTATCTGAGCGAAAGGAGGAAATTATCGGTATGGGCAGTGAACCAACCGATTTAATTTTGTCCAATGCGATTCGAAAATATTATGTACCCTATGCAGACGCTGCGGATTACAAAAGCGAATTGCTGAAGATATTGAGAATGGAAAAACCGGATTTAATCCATTTTCAAAATGACTTAGAGATCTTTTACGCATCCCTGTTTCGAGATGCGATTCATGCAGAAGGAGTCCGCACGTTTATGCCTGATCATGACGTAATAGACACGTGTGTCCATAAGTATAAAACGTACCTGAAGCTGGAAGAGGCAGGTATTAAAGTTCCGAAAAACCTTATGCTGCACAACGAGCTTGACCTTGCTCAAGCTTTTAAGTATCTTGGTGACCGAGATGGGAAAATATGGTTACGTGCATCTTCAATCGGTGCGGGTGGCAAAGGCGCACTACCGACCAATGATTTTGAATTTGCTAAACATTGGATAGCCCACTTTAAAGGCTGGGGAGATTTCTGTGCTGCACAGATGCTTTCGCAAAACACGGTTACATGGCTTTCTATTTGGTTCGAGGGAGAACTGATTGTAGCACAGACCAGAATTCGTAAGGGATGGGTTCATGGAAACCGTACACTTTCTGGTGTTACTGGGGTAACCAAGGTTGGACAAACTTACTCAGATCCGTTGGTGGATGACATTGCCATCAAGACAATACAGGCAGTTTCAGAAAAGCCGCATGGTATATTCGGTGTCGACATGACATACGACAACGATGGGATTCCCAATCCAACTGAAATTAATATCTCAAGGTTTTTTACAACAGTTCTGTTTTTTACCAAGGCAGGACTCAACATGCCCGAGATTTTTAAGAACATTGCTCTTTATAATGAGTTTCCGAAACTGGAGAAGAAGGTCAATCCGTTGCCGGACAGCCTTCTTTGGCTACGAGGAATGGACACCGAACCCCGACTTATGATGCCGGACGCAGTTGAAAAGGAGATCGAAAATTTGTTGTGATTTTAGTTACAGGAACTTCTGGGTTTATTGGAAAAAAATTGCTGACTGCGTTAGTACGTGAATATGGAGCTGATCATATTTTGGCTTTCACCTCTAAGCCAACCTCTGAGTGCCGTTACGTTCTTCACAATGACTACAATTTTGAAAGTGACTACCTTCTGAGGTTTGGGTATTCTCGTATTACTACCATTATCCATGCCGGTGCATTTACGCCAAAGAACGTTGTCGAGAGCAACGATTTGGTCTCGTGCACCAGTAACATCAGTAACACACTCAAGTTGCTGCAATTGAAATTGCCAGAACTGAAAAAGATCATTTTTCTAAGCACATTAGACGTTTACGGAAAGAGTGATGTCATTAACGAGCAATCTCTAGTCCAGCCTAATTCCATTTATGGGCATTCGAAATTGTACTGTGAAGAAATGATTCACCGGTGGGCAAAGACTAATCATAAAGTGTTTCACTTACTTCGGGTTGGACACATTTATGGGCCGGGTGAAGAAGCCTACCAAAAGTTGATTCCTGCGACCATAAAAAAACTGTTGGGAGGGCAGCCATTGCAGGTATGGGGTACGGGTAATGAGATTCGATCATTTCTGTTTATAGACGACTTGATCCTTGCTATTTTGAAAGCCTTGAAGTTTGAGGTTGATTTAGGTATAATAAATCTGGTGAGCGGCTCAATGGTTACCGTGAGGGAATTGGTGGATATACTTGTTGAGATTAGCGGTATCAACGCTTCAATCGACATCTTACCCATGACTAGTGAAGGAAAAAATCTTGTTTTTGATAACTCAAAAATGAAAATGAAGTTGGGCAATATTGAAACGCCTTTGCGACAAGGGTTGGTTGCCGAGTGGAAGTACATGGCTCGTTTGCAATGAGGATATTTTTTGATTTAGACGGAACGCTTGTGGATGCTAGTGATCGCCTGTTTAGGCTTTTTCAGTTTTTAGCGCCCGTTTCCAATCTAAATAAAGAGCACTACTGGAAGATGAAGCGAAATAAGTTTAGTCACCGCCAAATCTTGAAAGAACTATTTCAATTTACGGATCAACAGATTGATTCTTTCGAAAACGCTTGGCTATCGATGATTGAATTGCCAGAATGGATTGCATTTGATAAGCCGTTTGAACGAATTACTCCATACTTAATCAATCTTAAAAAAAATCATTCCCTGTATATCGTTACCGCCAGGCAACTCGAACATACCGCAATAGAGCAAGTACATCGTTATGAATGGTCTGATATTTTTTCCGATATTTTAGTTACAGGTCATCGTTGTGAAAAAGCTGAATTGATAAATAAACGCGTAGTTACATCTCGAGAAGATTGGTTGGTGGGTGACACAGGAAAAGATATAGAAGCTGGAAAGCAATTAGGGTTGCGTACAGCTGCAGTCACCAGCGGATTCCTGAATTTAGAAAAGCTGCTTGAATACAGTCCTGATATGGTGGCGAACAACGTTATTGATTTGAAGTTCAAAAATTGACTAATATGGATCATTTGAAAGAGAAAGTAGATCAAGCCGCTGATTTTTATAGCCAGTCATTTTTGAATTTTGACTACCAATTAGCAGACTTTAATTTTCAATCACTAAAACCATTTTTTAAAGGCAAAAAAGCGTTGGAGTTAGGGCCGGCTTCCGGGTACATGACGAGGTCGCTGGTAAATGAGTTTGACTCATTAGATTCGGTGGAGGGGTCAGAAAGTCTACTCAAACAAATTCCGGACTATCCGAATGTGAGGAAGTTTCATGCCTATTTCGAAGAATTCGAAACAGCTGAAAAATACGACACTATTATCATGAGCCATGTGTTGGAGCATATTGAGAGTCCTGATTTGGTACTGAGCAAGATTTACAATTGGCTTCACCCTGATGGTGTGTTCTTAGTCTCGGTTCCAAATGCAAAATCTATCCATAGAATGGTGGCCGTTGAAATGGGATTGCTAAAATCAGTTTACGAATTAAATGCACGTGATCATGAATTGGGGCATTATCGAGTGTATGATATGGATACCCTAAAAATACATGTAAGAGAGGCGGGGTTTACTGTTAAGGATGCTGGAGGTATATTTTTAAAACCAGTATCTAATGCACAAATTGAGCAAAACTGGACGCAAGAAATGATTCTTGGGTTTTATAAAGCGGGTAAACTTTTTTCTGAAAATTGCGCGGAGATATTTTTGGTATGTACAAAATAGTAAAATGAAGGTCCCGTTTCTTTCCTTTGAGCCAGCAAACCAAGAAATCCGAAAAGAAGTTTTGGCAAGCTTTGAGCGTTTCTTTGACGATGGTTGGTATATTCTCGGCAAACGACTAAAACAATTTGAGCAGGAATATGCAGATTTTAACAAAGTAGATCATGCCATTGGTGTGAGCAACGGATTGGATGCATTGCATCTGGCATTACAATCACTAGAGATCGGGCAGGGAGACGAAATAATCGTTCCGTCAAATACATTTATTGCTACTTTGCTTGCCGTTTCATATGTAGGAGCAAAGCCTGTATTTGTGGAGCCAGATATACAAACGTATAATATTGACCCAGCAAAAATCCAATTTGCCATCACAAACAAGACAAAGGCAGTAATGCCCGTTCACCTATACGGGCAGGCTTGCAATATGGAAGCAATTGAAAAAATAACAAAGGCCAATAGTCTTTTTATTATAGAAGATAATGCACAAGCACATGGCGCTGAATTTAATGGCAGATTAACGGGTAGTATCGGTGATATCAATGCAACCAGTTTTTATCCCGGCAAAAATTTAGGAGCCTTAGGGGATGCCGGAGCTGTAACTACAAACAATCTAGCACTGGCAAAGCGTATCTTGTTGTTGCGCAACTATGGATCAAGCAAAAAATACGTTAACGAAAGCATTGGTTACAACATGAGGTTGGACGAACTACAGGCCGCCTTTCTTTCGATAAAATTAAAATGTTTACCGGAGTGGACTCTACAGCGACAAAAGATTGCGGGTTGGTATGGGCAAGCTTTACGTGGCGTTGGTGACTTAATTTTACCAACAACCTTGGCAGGGTCCACGCACGTATATCATCTATATGTAATCCGAACAAAGTTGCGAGATGCCTTGCAAGATTACTTAACGTCAAAAGAAATCGGTACGCTCATTCACTACCCAATACCTCCCCATCTACAGGAAGCTTATCGGCAACTAGGATTTACAAAAGGAGATTTTCCGATTGCGGAAGAGATCGCGGACACATGCCTTAGTTTGCCAATTTGGCCAGGTATGACAGAGGAGCATGTAAATTCAGTTACGACCATGATCGTTTCTTTTTTTATTTTAGAAAGATGATACAATGAATACAAGTAGGATTTTTCAAAATCCATTTGTGTTATTAGGCGGAGGGCAAGTGGTTTGAGTATAGGAAGTAACAGGACGATAACAAGTAGATCGGAAGTATCAGACACTCAATTACGGGACATTGTACTGATTGGCGAAGTCTCATCAGTTATCAAAATAGCCATCAATTGGAGGCGTAACATTAGATAGGATCGAAAATCAATCTTCATATCGGCAGATTCTTAAATCAACGTCAATTTTTGGAGGTGTTCAGGCTATAAACATCGGTATAGCACTAATTAGGTCAAAGTTATTAGCGGTTCTTTTAGGGCCATCTGGCGTAGGTTTAATTGGTCTTTACAACTCTGCTATCCAAATTGTCGCCAGCCTTATAGACCTCGGTATGTCCGCGAGTGCAGTTAGAAGTGTTTCAGAAGCAGTAGCTGGAGGTGACACGTTAGAAATAGGCAAAACCAAAGCGGTTGTTAGAAGAATGGCTTGGGTGAGTGGCTTAATTGGTACTATTCTCACATTCTCATTTTCAAACTATCTCAGTTTAATCACTTTCGGGAACGCTGAATTTAGCGTTGCTTTTCGGTGGCTTTCCATAACGCTATTATTTACTCAGCTATCAAACAGTCAATTAGTAGTTCTTCAAGGCTTTAGGAAATTAGCTTTCTTGGCAAAGGCAAACGTATTCGGGAATGCTCTTGGATTAATATGTTCGTTGCCCATGTATTTTTTTCTTGGAAAGGATGGCATTGTCGGATCCTTATTGATTAGCTCGTCTTTGTCTTTGTTGGTCGCTTTGTATTATGGGCGAAAGGAGTCAATCGTGCCTGGTCAATTGACCATGGAACAATTTTCAAAGAAAGCAAAGCATATCTTGGGGATGGGTATAGCATTAAGTTTTAGTAATATTCTTGTTTTGCTTGGCGCCTATTTTTTCAAAATATACATTGGCTCAAAAGGAGGGATTTCAGATGTGGGTTTGTACAGTGCCGGATATGCTATTGTTAACACATATGTGGGGATGATTTTCACTGCAATGGCAACTGATTTTTACCCGCGCCTTAGCGGCACTAAAGAAGAGCAGTCTTTTAATAGCATAGTTAATCATCAAGGTGAGATCGCGATTTTAATAGTCGGACCCCTACTCATCGGGATGATTGTTTTTATAAAGTATTTAATATTATTGCTGTTTAGTAGTGAATTTTTGCAAATAATTGAGATGATTAAATGGTGTTTGCTTGGTATTCTTTTTAAAGCAGTTAGTTGGCCTATTGGGTTTATCATATTGGCTAAAGGAGAATCTAAGGTGTTTTTCTTGAGCGAGTTAGTAGCCAATATCAACATGTTGGTGCTCGGTTGTATAGGGTACTATTTTTTCAGCCTGGAGGGTATTGGTATCTCATACCTAATTGGGTATTTTCTTCTGGCTATTCAAATATCGATCATAGTTAAAAACAGGTATAATTTTAGATACAACTACTCAATGATTAGGATCTTTATTGTTATGTTTTTGATGCTCGTGTTAGTTCTTGTCGTGCCAAAATTCATACCTGCACCTGCAGATTTTGTAGTTAGTCTGATGATTTTGGCCATCTCTATCTCTGTTTCGCTTAGGCTAATAAACAATCGGTTCTCGTTTATAGACCTAATAACTAGTAAGATTTTTTCGAATAGGAGAAAGTAATAATGACTGAATTTTTAGATTGAGGGAAGTGAAGTATCAAAATGTAATTTGTTAAAAATGAATAAAAAAATTAAATCAAAGTTGCTGAATGTAGTAAGAGCATTTCTTAGGTTGTTTCCCGCAAAATGGCATTCGTCTATAGTGGCACAGATCGAGGCTGTAAGTTTATATAATAAGTACGTGAAGACGGGATCATCTTACAAATCAGAAGTAGGAACGATCGAAAAAATAATTCAGCCTTCAATTGAAGAACAACGACACCCAAGAGAAGAAGAACTGATTGGTAAAGTGATTGAAAGTTACAATTCTGCAAAAAAAAAGCAGGATTCAATTAGTAGTGTTTATCTCCCTAGTAATGAGTGGAAAAAGATTGTTCAGTCTAGTTGGGCTAGCTACAGTGGGGCCTTGGCTAATGGTGACAATGATGAAATGAAGGGTTTATTGAGAAATTTCTTTAGAAATGAAGGGATTAACGGCCTTTGGGGATACGATAGAATGTTCTTTAATTTTTCTAGACTAAGGGGCTTGTCTGAGTTGAGAAGAATGGATATTATGATCAAGCAATATAAGGTTTGGAGGAATTTCTCTCAGAAAACTCCTCTAAAAATTCTAGAAGTTCCAAACATTGGCAATCCTTGGGGCTATTCAATTGATGGAGTGAGACTATTTGAGCCGGTTTTCGAATATCATTTTCAAGCAGCATATCTCACTCAATTGATTGATAAGATTGTAGCTCCAGTTGTTCTAGAAATAGGTGGCGGTTTTGGCGGCCTTGGTTACTTTCTTAGAAAAATGAAGCCCACAATTAAATATATTGGCATTGATCTCCCGGAAAACATCTTAATACAGACTTATTATCTTTCGACTGTTTTTCCGGAAGCGCGCATCTTTACATATGGTAAGGATTTTTCTAACTTAACTGCGGATATTGTAAATTCTCACGACATAATTTTACTTCCGAATTTTGCTTTGCCTAAGATTGAGTCATCAATTGCAGATTTAGTTGTTAATGTTAGGAGTCTATCGGAAATGTCTTTGGAAACTATTTCTACATATTTAGCAGAGATTGATAGAATAGGACGTTTATTCTTTTTCCATGAAAACATATTTGAACCACGACAAGATGGATATCATGGAATACCAAGTACCATGTATCCAGCGCTAGGAAATTTTGTCCCAATTGCCTCATCGGAAAGTAGGTGGCCGAAATACAATAATGCGTCCACTTACCCCTGTCATGAAAATCTCTTGATTCATAAGAATGCTATTGCTTCAAGTGTTTCTCTAACGTAGATGTTTAGAATGTAAAGCCAGAGCCATGAAGTGCTTTATTTCTGTTTTTGGACTCTATTCGGGCAAATAGGCACTGTGAAGGTAGCGTGCCCAAAAAAATGATGTGCTTAGAAAAAGAAGGGAAATATGAGTCTTATCAACCGAGGGTAAGTGTAATCATTCCTAGCTATAATCACTCGAGCTTTGTTAGACAAGCAATCTTGAGTGTTGTTACACAGACCTATAAAAATATTGAATTGATTGTTGTCGATGATGGTTCAACAGACGAGTCCCGCGCGATAATCAGAAATCTCAGAAATCAATACAATTTTAAATATTTTGAACAGAAAAACTCTGGTAGCCCCGCTGCCATAAACAATGGTCTCAAAAACTCAACGGGGGATTATATTTGTTTTTTAGCATCGGACGATTTTTATCACACCGAAAAAATTGCAGCCCAGATTGATTTCTACAAGGCTAATCCTGAATTTGGATTTATACATTCAGGTTGCGTTGTCGTAGGCGAACTTGGAAAAGAGATTAGCAGGACTGATTTGAACAAAACCAATTGGGATATGAGAAATTTGTTTAATATTTTACTGGATAGTTGTTTTGTTTCAGCACCAAGTGTTATGATCAAACGATCGGTAATCGAAGCAGTAGGTAACTTTGACGAATCAATTGCAATCGAAGATTGGGACTTGTGGCTTCGAATTGCAAAGCATTACGAGGTGGGTTTCCAGCCGGAGTATTTTGTTTACTATCGCCAACACGGTGCGAATACATACTTTTCAAAAAATAGGCAAAAGGTTTTAAGAATGTGTAAGGCTGAAAAATCCATTTTGGATAAATGGGTAACTGATCCGCATTACAAGAAAATTATTGGAATGAGGAAACTAAAATGGTTCTACCGGCTAAGCCAAGTTAGTAGAATCGATGCGCTACCGTACTTTTTTCCATCTTCTAGGTATTTTTATAATCAACTCTTTTATAAAGGGTTGTTGTTTTTTTTCTTTGGAGCCAAATTGGTTCAAAGGTTGAGAGTTGTTCGAGATTAAATAGAAACACAGAATCTTTATGTTGAAATCCGGGCTTTAACAACAGAAGTCTAAAGACAGATAGCAAAAGTTTGGTTTTTTGAGATCTCGGGGTATTTCTTATGATAAAGTTCGCTGTTCAAATTCTTTTTTATAATTGTGACCAGTTTATTCTGCGCACCATCGCAAATTGTGCGGCTCACGTAGATTGTATCTTTATTTTGTACAGCCCCCAGCCATGGAATGCATACAATCGGAAGGCGCGCAGCAGTTTCCCAAACAAGTCAAATCCGGAATTGCTCAAACGATCTCCCCATTTTGAGAAAATACAAATACTTGAAGGGATATGGAATACTGAAGAAGAGCAACGTGAGCACTGCAGGCAATTGGCAAAAGAACAGGGTTTTAATTTTTTGATTGTGCAAGATGCCGATGAATTTTACTCACCCGAATCATATCAAGACAACTTGCGTGTGATGCGCGAGCATCCTGATTACGAAGTTTATCAAACTCCTTGGATCAACTTCTGGAAAAACACTAAGTATGCGTTAGTTCACAGGTCTCATCAGGGTGTAAAGAAAACGATACTAAGCACGTGCCCTTTGTTTGCCATCAATTTGAAAAAGCCTGTTCGGTTTGAAAGTCGCAGAGTGCCGCGCGCATCTGGCAGCGTCTAT
>Ga0335395_10002844_pt1 | contig 10772 bp, 5 predicted proteins | sample MAT02_FD_205744 | JGI IMG/M metagenome (GOLD analysis project Ga0335395, IMG submission 205744) | Freshwater microbial communities from Lake Fryxell liftoff mats and glacier meltwater in Antarctica - MAT-02 (spades assembly) (version 2) ...
AGACATATTCCAGTTGACCAATAATTCCTCTCCGTTTACTTCCAAAATGGATTGTTGATAACCTTTTCCTAAATCATTTTTTAATTGGTCCCGCTTTATCCCATGGCCAGCCAATTCAATAAACTGGTTTAAAACCTGCTCTATATTTTCTGCATTGAATAGCGAACCTGGTATGTCAGGTAAGGTAACCAATAAGCGGGCAATATTATTCAAGGCATCATATTGCGTTTCCGATTCAATAGCTGTTTCTATTTGCTGCTTGGCGCATAGGGCATTACAGGCCGATTGATAGGTATTTAATTCAGTCAGCAAATGATCAAGCAATATGGTTGCATCCGTTTTTACCTGCTGACTATAGGTTTTCGTTTTTACTATTTGTAAAGGGTGATGATGAGGATGGGGTAGGGAGGATCCGGCTACCTGTATTTCATTGGCTAAATCATTCCATTGTATTACATCCGTTTTGGTTAGGGTTTCCAGCGCAGCATACGTAAACTTTACTGTTTCGGGCACTATTTCAAGCTGCGCATCTCCCGAAAAACAATCGAATAACGAATAGCCAAAAGGATACTTTTTATGAAGTGCCTTTACATAGCCGTTTAATTCTGATCGCAATGCATGAATGCGTTCTGCCTCCGACCGAAAGTTTTCGGGTGGGTTTGTTCTCGTTATTTCAGAGGTTCTTTTTAATTGCTCCAGTACGGAAGACTTCTTCGACTTGTTGGAATGTAGTTCGAGGCAAAATGGACCGAGACCAATCTTTTCCATCCTGTCTCTTACCACCGACAATGCCGCCATTTTTTCTGCTACAAAAAGTACTTTCTTCCCATTGTACAAAGCATTGGAAATAATATTTGTAATGGTCTGCGATTTACCGGTACCCGGTGGTCCGTGCAATACAAAACTTTTATCCAAAGCAGATTCGGTAATAGCTTCCAATTGGGATGAATCTGCACTGATTGGTAACAACATGGTGGCCGGGTGGTACGATGCATCAAAGTCGTTTGCTGTATGGGATGGTTCTTGTATTTCCCACTCGAGCTTACCTGCAATCAGGCTCGCTACAATTTTATTTTCGGATAACTTATCTGAGTTTTGATGAATATCATTCCACATGATAAACTTGCTGAAGGAAAAAATACCGAGGAAAACCTGCTCTTCCACGTCCCATCGGGAATGGGACATAATGGACTGCCTGATAGTATTAAAAACCTGTCTTACGTTTAATCCACTTTCATCTTTCGGTAAATTTTCTAATCCACCAATTCCTATGCCAAAATCCTGCCGGAGCATTTCCAGCAAGGTAATATTCATCATGGTTTCCTCTTCGCGGTTCCGGATGATGTATCCCCTTTGTGCCGATTTTCGAACAATCTCTACCGGCATTAATAAAATGGGGGCGTAGCGGGGGCGTTCACTTTCGGGTGTTTCATACCACTTGAGCATACCAAAAGAAACAAACAACGTATTCGCACCATTTTCTTCCAACGATAAACGGGATGCTCTGTAAAGCTGCGTCAGGCTTGTATTCAGCTCATTTTCCGGCAGGTACGACCGTAATCGCTTTTGGGTAAACTCATGTTCTATTAAATCAGCAATAGGATCGCTTGCATGAACCGATTGGTAAACACCGGCGCTTCTGAGTGGATTATCCCAATCTGTAGGTTTGGCCAGTACCTGAAACTCTACCCCATCCGAAAGCGCATCTTCGAGTTTTGGAAGTTGCGGAAAAACAAGCTGAATGGTATTCCGGGTAATTCTGAGAGAAAGCAGGTTGTTTCGCAAAGTAAGGTCCAGCAATTTCCTTTCCCAGATCTGCTTTTTCGATACTTCAATGGCAGCAACATCAAGCAGTTTTGCTGTTGATACAATTTCTTCGGGTATATGGCTGTTTCGGTTCTGCGATGGTTGTTCAACAAATTCAATACCGTTGACCGTTTGTACCCGAAGCGGTAGTGGCCTGATGCCACTGAACCGGCTACGCCTGATATCAATAAAAAGGATAAAATCATCCTCTTTCAGCAGTTTAATATTGGCATCCCGTACCGCCTCATCAAAACCAGCCGTATTGCCGGAATTCATAAAAGTGGCTTCTACCAACATAATATCATTTATGCCATCTGCCGTTCTTTTGGTAAGTAAAGACACATCGTCATTTACAGGGTCGGGAAACGATTCGTTCACCAGCCAGCCGCCAACAAAAGCATGGCCTTTAATGATCACCATCAGTGCATGAATGCCTACAGCTTCGAGGCAACTCGCATACAACAGAGAAAGGTCAAGGCAATTGGCCATTTTCTGCGAAAAAATGGTATCGCACATTCTTACTCTTTGACCAGCATCTTCAAAACTCGCAGGCACACTCACATACACAAGGTTCAGTTCGGCAATGGCTTCATAAATGGCCGCCATTTGTTTGCTCACCCTGTCGGGGTTCAGGCTCTGGTATTCATCAAAAGAAGGCTTGCCAGTCCATTTTTGCAATATCTGCGAAGCCCGTATAATCACTTTCGCAATGTCCGGATGGTTGGGCGTTACAAAGGCTGCGAGCATTTCCGGCAATACGGCAATACCATTCCACTGATCGAAGGCCAACACCTTGATGGGGTAAATGGCCTCATATACAATAACATCTCCGGCTTTGATGGTCAGGGTAAAGCTTCCTGCCATACGTTCGGTCAGTTCGGCTAAGTACTTAGTGATGGTTCTTATGTCAATAGCACCTAAGTCAATTAGTTCCTCTTTAGGCAGAATATCAATCTTTTTTGTCCATACAATAGCAAAGGCAGGTTCAGGATTTATTTGAACATTGATATTATGCAGGTCGCTCTCCCCTATATTTTTAATAGTCAGCTTACGAATAACAGGCACATGATTTTGCTGCAAGGCGAAGTTTATGATGGGGGTGTAGATGAGGTCAACTTCTAAACTTTCAGACATTTTATCCATAAGGGAAAAGAATTAGGGTGTTATATAGCTGTTTTTTTAATGATTTTATTATTGCTTTATGCTTCTTAAGCATCCAAATGGTTCCTGATGGTTGAAAGATATTCTGTTCATTTTTTTGAGAGGTTAAATGTACATAGAACAAGTAATATGCAGGTATTCAAAAGTTGGAAAGGCTTCATTTTGTTCATATAGCATTTTATGAAGACTAGAGAGAGTATTGGCATCTTAGTGTTTGCGGTACTTTTTATATGCGTATCGCTTCGGGCTTAGGTATTGAAAAATTTGCAAATAGGGTAGCATGCAGGCACCGTACCAGAGATATTACCCGGTTACGCCTTGCAAGGTTCCGTTCTAAAGACATTGTTTGGAAGATGCATACACACACATTGCTGTAAACCTGTTATATAAGTAAGAGGTTACTGATCCAGGCCTAAGGTAGCTACTCTTCGCCGATGGGGGAGTTCCATTTGATTTTCCGTAGGAGTTGTAATAGAAAGAGCGAAGCCAGCACCCAATTTGGATGGCGCTACCTTGACCGGGCACAGGAAATTGGCACTGCGTGCAACGAAAGCTCCGCCCACCAAAAGGCTTGAAGCCCATGATGTCTATTATCAGCTTCGCGATTTCCTGAACGCCTATAGGTTGATATTGGACCCTGTTTCCCGGCAGGATGTCTATTATCAGCTTCGCGATTTCCTGAACGCCTATAGGTTGATATTAGACCCTGTTTCCCGGCAGGAAGTTCAATGAATCCAAGCCTACCAGCAAACTTACTACGTGTATGTCTTGAGTGATACCCTGTCTAATAAAAATAGAATCGAATCACATCACTCAGTTTTGAGAAACCCCACGATTGCTCATATGTTTTTCCTATGAGGGAAAATGGAGAAATTAGGACGTGGACTTTCTCTTATTAAAATGCCATTTGATGAATTGGGACTAAAATCTCCTGAATGGACATTTCAAAGTGGATATACAAAACTTACTATGTTTGGCATAAAAGAAGAAATAAAAATAAATGACCGAATGATTCATTTTCTTTCCGAAATGCATCTTGATAACGCTTATTCCAGTGAAGACTATTTGGAGTTTTTTAAGGGTATTATAAAAGAAAGGACTGCAAGAACGGATATTCAAAAACTAACCAAAGGAGGTTGGCTTAAAAAGATAGGAGATGGTCCTCAAACGAGGTATTTAAAAACGAGTAAAAAACTGCCGGATATTGCCGGATAATACAAGCATATTGGTGAAAAACATTGAATCACAACGATTTACTGAATAAATCAAATAATAAATATTGCCGGATATTGCCGGATAGCATATTGGTTTTAACAAAAAGGATAACTGCCGGACTTTGCCTGATAACTGCTTTAAAATTTGAAAAACGTCTATTTACCAACTGTTCACAGCAATTAGAGTTTGCCAGTTATTGCCGTATAGAACCAACTTAAGGGTACGGACCACCCACCAATCTTTTTCTACGGCAGTTGAAGATAAATTAATATGAGCTGCTACTTCATTATAAATATCTTGCCTATCGGTAATGGTTAGCTGTTGCCAATGGCTTAATGCATCTCTATTCATGGGATTTCTTTTTTAATATATTTGAATAAATAAACATAAAATACTTATTATTGCTTGCTTATACAAATGGCTTCCTCCATAAAGCTACGTTTCAAATCCCTTATGTCTCATTGATACTTAGATTTTAATTTATGTAAATTAATCATTCCCCCATGTGGCCTTTTTCATTCAAATCCAAATGGAGTATCAACGAATCCCTGGTAGATCACAATATGTTCTTTGACCTTGCTGGTCTTAGGTTTCATGATCTAAATGATCAGCTATTTACACAATTGAAAGTAGGGGATGTACTTCTTGCTAAGTATGACCCAGATAATGAGTATGATTCAAAAGCAGTAGCTCTTTACGCTCCAAAAATGATTAAGATTGGCCACCTTCCCAGGGTGATTTCTGCCCGGTACTTAAGCCAGTTTAAAAATAGTGAGCATTATGTTTCTATTTCTAAATTGGAAAAGACTACCTCAGAACAAGATGGCAAAATAATTGATTTTGTAAATATTGGGGTTAGATTCCCTATCTTGTTTGGTTGGGCTCAACCTATTATTATTATAAAGCCTCATGGTTTTCTTACGAATTATAAGGGCTATTATTATTTATATACTGACTCGCAACTGACTGCTGAACAAAATGTAATACTTGATAAAATAGTCGGCGTAAAAACCATGGAGAGTATTGGGATTATTCTATTAGAGATAGAGCCTGATAAATTTCATGATTTTAAGTTTAAGTATAAGTTTCCCGAAAGTGCCATTTTGGGAAATATCGATAAATTTATTTGGAAGGTAAATGATGAGGTAGGAATCTCCTTGCCTTTGATTGCTCAAGACATTGAAAAAAGCACCAGAGAAGAAGATTATACTGTTTTTGGAGAACTCGCTGACAATGAGGATAGGTTACGGAAAAATATAGTCCAATTGCAAGGACAGCTTAGTCGGTCATCAGTGGATTCTGAAAGATTATCCATTGAAATGGCAGGATTACAGGAAGAAATTACCGTCCTCGCCATTAATGCAGCTCATAAGAAATCTGGCAATAAAGAAGCTTTAGCGTTATTGGCAGTTTTTTTGCCCAATATTATTTTCTTGCACGATTCGGTTAAGACAATACTTAACTTTCGTAATATGGCTCCCGTTGTAGAACTACTTTCCACTATTAATGCTGGCCCACTACCAAATGGGGAAATGCTGCATGTAACCAAAGGCCAGTGGTTTGAATTAAAATTTGCCACTGGAGACAGCACCAACAAGCCCGCTGGGAGGTTGTATTATCACCGGATGGTATATGAAAAGAAAATTGAATTATTAGTAGGGGATAAGGAATCCCAAGAGTCGGATATTAAATATTTGAAAAAATGGGAAAAGGGCTAAATATGATTGATCTGGTTCCTCCTGTAACATAATTGTAGTTTAATACCACCCATAAACGCATAGCATTGCCGATCACTATTTTCTTTTTTCCATTCCTAAACCCCAAATTAAATTCTACTCCCTCTCCGCCCACACATCCATTTCCTATTCTTTAATAACCAAGGTCATACAGTCACCTCGTAAGTAGTCATCATAAAAGTTGGATAGCCAGAATACTGATCCAGGCAACTTACTATATTTTTCTTAGAGCTCTTTTATTTTTAGAGCTCCGGTTTTTTAGCAGAATGCCTGGCATAAAAGCCCGGCGATTCTGAATATATTTATTGCAAGAGGTACTGTAGAAGCACTTTTTAATTGTGTATGACGTATCGATACAGCAGCGCTTGAGGAAGTGAAACCATTAATAGTTGACCGGGAAAAGCCTGGACAATAGTAGAATTAAAGCGGCAATTATTAAAAGTGTGTCGGTACAAAATAATTCGTCCAACATCAAAAATACAATTGATTTGGTTGGTGACACCCCCCGCATCATTAATATAAGGCAACTGGTAGGGGCCAATGGTGATGATCTTGAAATAAACGGTGATTAACTTTGTATTTAAAATAGTACTGGTTAATTGAGGAGTATTTATATACCTGACCTTTAGGCAAGTTCCATCAATAGTTGTATCTCCGGTGTAAGAAGATGCATTTATCCAGCCCGAAGAATAAACAACTCCTATTTTGGAGGACCAGGAAGCATTGCCTACTGCATCAGATATCAACACATGATCTAATGCTGCACCATTTGGTATTACCAACGAGTCGGTTATAAAAGCCCCTCTTACCTCAAGCGATTTGCCTACCTGTAAACTGTCTCTAATAATCGCGGTACCCGCCACATCCAATTTTGCAAGTGGTTGGTTTGTACCAATGCCAACTCTTTTCGAATTGTCTATGGCTACATCGGGTACCGTTTCCGAAGCGCAGATAAATGCATTACCGCTTGCATTGGACATTTCCGTTGTACGCATCAGCCTAATATAAATGGTTGTACCTACCGTTAAGCCGGTTAATTTTGTTTCTTTATTGCCGAAAGGAGCTATGTAAGAGCTGCAATTAACTTCTGTAAAACTTAGAGAATTTGCACAATTGCCTCTATAAACTACCCAAAATAAGCCTTTGTCCGAATTTATGGTAAAGCGGATTGCGCCGGAGGAAGGGACTTTCATTTTGTACCAAACATCTCTAATGTTTGAAAATCCTGAAACCACGCAGGTGGGATTTGGTGTTGCCGGTGTTAATGTTGCAGCATTCCAAAGATAATTTTGAGATGGATTGCATGGATTTCCCAAAAAATCTGCAGGGCCTACTGGTATTTCAATGGCGCTACAGGGGTCATCATTTGATGGTTGGGCTATTCCTTCAATAAACAAAGCCACAAAAAACATACATAAATATACTGCTTTCATAAAATAAAATTTTGTATATATCTAAAGTGATCATTTAAAGAAAACGGAAAAAAAGAAAAATACTCCACACTAAAAAGTGCGGTAAATCGGCTAAAATTAAACAGTACTAAACACTCAAAGAAATATGCTCTAATATAGTATTAATTTAGAAAAATTTATAGCAAATATGTATAAATATTTTTACTATTCATACAAACTGTCATTTTTCAGCGTGGAAGGAGGGTATATTTCATTATTTGTATCAAAACTGAAATGCTGTTTGGGTGGATTTTTCCTGCACTTTCTTATTGCCTTCTGGCGAAAAGGCTAAAAAACGAATGCTCTTGGCTTTAGATATGGATGTTGAAAATTGCCAGGAAACTTAATACATATGCATAAGCGGCGTAAGGGCGGTATAATCCCCAACTCAAAAAGAAGCGATTGGAAACCTTGAAAACTTCCGATTGGAAGTAACTATATCTGTCGCAAGTATTACCAATGATCCAGGGGTCTGCCGGTAGTTTAGCTTTTCAAGTGCCCCCATTTTTATTTGTGATATGGCTATCTGCAAAGGCAGGTAATCGGCATTCATTTCTGCACAACCGTGGAAGCAAAAATGTTACTGTTATCAAGGATCGAATGACGATTTTCTTTAGAGCTGCTCTGTATTCGATTGAATTTATTAGGAAGTGCAGGGGAATACCACCACTCAAAGGCATAGCTTGAACTATCAATATTTCCTTATGCTTTTTCCTAAACGCTAAATTAGATTCTATTGTTTACCTGCCCATACATCCATTTCCGCTTCTTTAATCACCAAGGGCATACAGCCACCACGTAAGTAGGCATCATGAAAGTCGGATAGCTTGAATTTTGATCCGAGCAATTTGCTGTATTTTTCTCTGAGATCTTTTATTTGTAAAGCTCCGGTTTTATAGCTAAGTGCCTGTGCCGGGAAAACCATATAGCGCTCTATTTCTGCAATAGCTCCTTCAAGAGAGATGGCTTCATTTCCCGTAGAGTAGGCAATGGCTTCTTCCCTTGTCATTTTACCGGTATGCATCGCCACATCTACCACCAACCTGATGGCACGGTGCATTTCGTCGCCAAGTGCCCCCATATATTGATAAGGGTCGGTATATAAACCGAGTTCTTTACCAAGGCTTTCGCAATATAAAGCGTACCCTTCGCCATAGGCACCATACCAAAGGAATCTGCGGAATTGAGGAAGGCTGCTATCTTCGCTTTGAATACTCATTTGGTAGTGATGGCCGGGAATGGCTTCATGCAGAAACAAGCTTTCCATACCACTTGTGGTATTAAAGGTAGTGGCATCTAAAATGGGGATGTAGAAAATACCGGGTCTGCTGCCATCTGGTAATCCTGGATAATATTCGGCACTTGCACTTGCAGCCCTGAAGGCTTCTGTTTGCCTGATTTGAAATTTGGTAGTGGGGCGCAGGGTAAACATCTTTTCGAGATTGGGTTTCATTGTTTCCTCTATTTTATAAAAGGCCTGCAAAACCTCTTCCGGTGTTTTGTAGGGCATGAATTTCTTGTCTGTCTTCATAAAAGTAAAAAAGGAATCGAGGGTTCCTGCAAAACCCACTTCTGTTTTTACCTGCTCCATTTCCTGCCGGATCCGTTTTACTTCAGACAAACCGGTTTTGTAAATTTCTTCGGGTGTTTTTAAGGTGGTGGTCCAGTATTTAACAAGGTAATTATAGAGTTTGTCGCCCCCAGGCAAGGCGTCTATTCCGGTGGTGTTTCTTGCTGCTGGCAGATAAACTGTTTGCAAAAAGAGCCCCAGCTTTTTATAAGTGGGCAAGATGTCTTTTTCAATCAGGTCAATATAAGCGCCTGTTAGTCTTTTTTTATCTGCATCGGGGAAAGTGGATGGCATTAAAGTAACCGGGCCGTAAAACAGGCTTTTGTTAGCCGTGCCACTCATCATAGCCTCCATTTGCGGGATCATTTTTATAACTGCTGCTTGTGGCAACACAAAATTAGCAGCCATTCCTTTTTTGAAATATACGATTGCACTGTCAGCCCAGGCAGGAAAGGCTCCGGCTCTCTGCAACCAATTATCATAATCGGCCACCGTTTTAAAGGGTTGGTTGCCGGTACCGCTTCCCATTTGTCCCAACATCAGGGGTACGGCATTAAACTGATCAAAAGGAATATAAGTCATGTTGTTCACGGCGCTGCTCCCCAAAAACCCGATTTCAAGCCCTTCCAGCCCCATACCCGTTTCATAATTCAATATTTCCCAACTTACTTTATCCTTTTCATTCAATTTAGCATGGTCAAACCCATTCAACTCATTTTTGTAATGACGAAAAAAGTTTTTCAACCGGCTTCGATAGCTATCCGTAAAATTGGCTGGCAGCAGGTTGTTGTATCGGGTATCCCCATTTAGCGTGGCTTCCAGCGGCAGGAGTTCCATGCGTTCATTATAATACTGTTCCAATACCACCGATAATTTTGGGTCGGCAGTGTTGCTTTCTTTTTTATCTGAGCCACAAGCGGCCATCAGAATGACTATTGCAATGCTTGCTATGGTTTGTTTCATAATATCTGTAAAAAATGATGGAACCTGTTGTCAAGAGGAACTCCTCGTAAAGGGCAATGTAGTTATTTTATAGTTTACTGGAGTAAACGAATGAGAAAGGTTTAGCTGATAGAAGAGATCTTCGCCTCAGGGAAATACTACCTCCAAATCTTCCGAGCGACATTTCCTGCGAGGGGAGTTACGACCCTAAATGCCAGGTCACAAAACGCGACGCAAGAAATAATACGTCAACAAACCGGCAACGACAACCGCCATCGGCAGTGAGAAGTTTCAAGAAAGATATTCGGCATAGGAAACTACCAACACCAAATTATTTAAAACGACGTCTCTTGAAGGGGACGTTGCGCCCACTTCCTTTTTACTAATGGCAGCATCCTACGTTTACAAACACAGAAATCTCTATTAATTGTATATTGGTAAGGATAGGATGGGATGAAAAATCAATTAGAAAAGTTTACTAAATAAATCCCTACATCCCTTGTAAACAAATTCGGAATAAATTTTTTTAAAATTAAAGGTGCAATCTTTATTGATAAGATGGCACCTTTAATTCAGTTTATATTTGAGCAGATAAAAGCTATTTTTCTTCAAGAGAAAATATCAACTGTTCTTCTCTGTCATTTACCTTGATTTTTCGGATAAAATCATCGTATTTTTCATCATGATTTGTATATACACCATATGCATCTAGGCTATAACCTATCAAGCCATCATTTGCTTCAATTAAGTACAGGATTGCATTATCTGAAGGATCTGAATCACCTTCAAAACGGTACGTTTTAATAATAGCCAATTGGTCAGAAGCATATTTCTTACCATTTTTGGCGGTAAAAAATTCCCCTTCCATTATATACTCATTATCTTTCCTGT
>Ga0335395_10002846_pt1 | contig 10768 bp, 9 predicted proteins | sample MAT02_FD_205744 | JGI IMG/M metagenome (GOLD analysis project Ga0335395, IMG submission 205744) | Freshwater microbial communities from Lake Fryxell liftoff mats and glacier meltwater in Antarctica - MAT-02 (spades assembly) (version 2) ...
TAAACCTAGTTCGGACGCACTTTTGTACTCCGTTCTTTTTTCTTCTGCGGTTCTTGTGAAGGTTTCCTTGAATGGCTCGATTGACGGGGCGCGTAGCCCACGACCAAACGCTTGCTGTATAAACGGGAGTAATGCTTGCTCTTCTGCCATATTACTTTACTTTTCGCTTCCGTTCTCGTCCTTGTAGTCCACCAAACTCTTCGGGGGTATTGTACATTTCGTAAGCCATTGAACCCGCTCCTGCAAAGCCGTCTATTCCGCTTTGGATGTTTTGCTGCCCCGCACTCATTCTCGCGAGTGATGCCGCTTGCATATTTAACGCTTGACCATATTCCCTACCCGCTTGGTTCATCTCTATACTTTGTACGTTTTGACGTTGAGCAAACATTTGGTTTCTGTTGGATATTCTTTGATTAGCGTCCATTGATGCTAGGCTTCGGTATTGGTCTGCTAGGCTAGTGGCAATCCCACCAACGCTTTGTAGCCCCCTTAAACCGCTTACTGAGCTAAGTGCCGCTGCACCGCTCCTGCCTATCATATCTTCCTGAAAGCGCATTGTTTCTTCGGGCGAGCCTTCCTGAGCAAAGCGTGTAGCCATGTTCTCGGAAGTCTTTGCGGTTTGGTATGCACGGGAGTCAAGGATGTTCGGCATATTCTCATTCTGCCTTTCGAAATCCTTTCTCGCCCTATTTTGTTGTATCATTCCACCAACGGTCTGTATTGCGCTCAGTCCCGCCATTGCAATAGGTATAGCTAACATGGTTTAATATTTTCAGCTAAAATAGCCTAAATACAGTCAATGATAGTTACCTAATTAAATCCCGAGATAATCAAAGTCCAATCGCTACATCAGCATCTCTGAAATAGTTTCGGGTTTCTTCTTGTTCGTTCCACGACCTTAAAGTTGCCTCGACGATCTTAACCCTGCTTGTTAGTTCGGGGGCGGAAAAGTGAATCCACTTTCCTTTGGGTGTATCGCGATAGCATAAAACCCGATTAATAACTTTTTCTTCGTAATACATAATTTAAGTGTTTGTTAGCCTATGCAAATATAAACAAAAAACCCCCCACGATTTACGTAGGGGCTTCTTTTTTGTGAATAAAATCTAATATTGCTTAAATCATATTAAGCTGCGCTATGATTTGTTGTCGCACAACGTCTTCGGATTCAATCGCGGCAACAGCACTCTTCTTGGAGATTCCCCCAACTTGGTAGTCTGTGTTCACAATCTTATAACCGTGTCCTGTTCGATAAACCATTACACCATGCTCAATTGAGAGTCGGAGTAAATCTTCTCCGTTCATGTCAGTGAAGTCAAAACTTGTCTTGTCTTCGCCGATTGTTCGTAGCGACCTACCCTCTTTAACTGCTACTTCGTTAGAAATAGTGTTAGCCCACTGCGGCTGATTCATCATGTAAGCAGTGAGTTCTTTGTAACTATTCTTATTGATACTCACTTTCATTATTGGAACTTCATTGAACTTCCATGTTTGAAGGTCAAATTTAAGTAGTCCCAATTCTTCTGCCCGAGAAATTGTGTCGATGTAATCTAACTCGGGGTCTTGGTAGGCTTCTTTAAACTTAGTTAGGTTTATTTTCGCCCACTCAAGTAAGTGGTACTTCCAAATCGCGGGTTCCACACCATGAGTAGAGAGTCCGATTGAGTTTGCAATTGCGCGGATTTTTTCATGCGGTAACTCCCAAAATATAGAGAGTTCTTTTATGATAGACTCCTCTTGACGCAAAATCGTTTCTGCTTTCTCATTTCTATCTACACGAATGTATTTCGCGGTTACTTTAGTATCCCGCCCTTTCTTTGAACCATTAATATCAAGAAGGTCTAAGAGTAGCTTCTTTTGCGGTTCGCGTTCATCGTCAGCCAAGCAATACCCGTCCCTAAAACGAATCTTTTCTAGCTTTGATTGGGGGTCTACAAATTGGTCAATATAGATTGTGTTTTCGTTAGGGCTATAGCCTACTCGTTTTACAACCTTTCGCGAGACTCCATTGATGTCCTTTTCTTCTTCGATTATGCGGTGATATAGCGCTAAACTTCGATTATACGGAAAAGGTTTGGAGTGTTCGCCTGTCGTGCGATACCCAATATTTCCGCTCATCTTCTGTCCTGCTAATTGATAGACTGAACGTGCCATGTTTAATTATTTATTTTTAGTTAGTACTTATTTTAAGGTAGAAAGGGGGCGCTACTTTAGCGTCCCCTTTTTGACCTTTTTACTTTTAACCTTGCATTGTGAACATTTGATTGGCTGCGTAAGTTTCGATTCCAAACTCTGATAAGAGTGTGTGTTGGATTCGGTCTTCACCAGTTATGTCAATTCCACGAACACTTTCTACTAGGCTTCGATCTCCACCAGAACCATCTCCTTTGTAAACAACTGCTACCGAAGGAACTTCTACGTGATCTCCACCAATTTCTTGGTAGATGTTTGTTGTTCCCATAGGGAGTCCAACGCAGAAGTTTCGGTACTTAGCCACTGCTCCAAGTTGAGTTGGGTCAGAGAATGTGCGCTGCTGACAGATGTTGTACTCGAAACCGTTAAGTTTCATTACATCCAAGTCAAAGTCAACCGATTGCACTCCGCCATTCCATTCAGCAAACACGATTGATGCTCGGTTAGCTTGGTTGAATGATGCGCCATCTCCTTGTCGTGCAAGAGCGTTAATGTCCTTACGGAAATTGTGGCTGCAAAGCAATAGATATTGGTTTGGTGCGCCCTGCTCCATTAATACATCCGAGATGTTAGAGAAGTCCGTTAGAGTCATTGCTCCCGGAACATAGGCTTCAACGCTACCAGACTCTTCGATTGTTGGAACAAGTCCGAAGGTTTTCTTAACCGTTTCAAATCCAGCAATTCCAGCCAAGGTTGTGTTGGTGATTGACTTGCCGAAAATTGCCGCCATCGCTTTCGCATCCTTAAAACGTCGGAAGGTACGATCCATGTCGTAGTAGAACCAGTACTGGCCGCTTCCGTATTCGCCGCCGGGGGTAAACCAAATGGCCTCGCCGCGAGCAGAATTTGTGCTAGAGTAGTCTTCGCGAATTATCTGCATGTTGTTCTCGTAAAGAATAACGCGAGATGATTTAGCTTGACGAACTCCTGAGCCTTCCTGAACCGCGTTTGTAGTGATTACAAACAAGTCACCATTCAAGATGGCAGGAATATTCTCGCCAAGTTGTGTAGGTGAAACGGTAAATGAAGGAGTCGCGGGATTGATTGCCGTTACGATTCCTTCTACACCATTAGGGAAGAAACCAACATCATTCACACGTGGAACGATTCCTCTGGTTGTTGACGCTCCAATGTAGGGGTTTGTTTGTCCGAAGTCAAATATGTCTCCCGCTGCGATTGTAATAATAACTCCAAGATTGGCTGCGCCAGCGGCTCGCGCCACCATTACAACGGGTGCGTGGAGTCGGTCTTCTTCGTAGTGACGAAAAACAGTTGAGTTAGAGAGTCGCCGTACCATTCCGAGTTTCTCGAACATGGTAACGATGTCTTTCTGATCGCCATATCGCTTGGTTAAGTCCGGGTCAACGTCCGGGTTTAGTACAGCAAAACCATTTAAGGTTTGCGCACCGATAAAATTGTAGGTTAAAGGGGCTCCAACCGCTTTTGGTATGTTTCCCGCTTTACTTGCTGGGGTATATCCTGCCATGATTTCTTATTGTTGTCTTTTAAAGTTTATATTCGCAAATCCCGATTTGCTATTTGATCCTTGGTTTGGTGCGATTACCGCTCTTGTAGTTGGTTCTGAGTCCATCTCCGCGAGCATTTCTTTTTTCTGCGCACTCTTACCTTGCATGAAAATAGCTTTCTCGATTTTTTGCCTGTTTGCCAAGTAGTACACCTCAGTTTTTAACTTGCCGTAGTCCGTTTTGCCTTGTGAGTCTCTGTATCGGTCTATGAAAAACGTCGTCTGATTCTCAGGCTCGGTAACTATTGACCTTGCAAACTTTTCGGCTTCACCGGACATAGGCAATCTTAACTTATGCTCCGCATCTATTTCTATATCCAAGTACTTGATTTCATCAAACTTGGAAGATGCTTCTGCACGGTACACGTTAAGTTGCCGATCATACTCTTGTTGTCTATTATGATCTACATTTGGAATTTTAGCTTTCTTCTGCACCTCTTCGAGTTTCGGCAGGGCTGGCTTTACTTCCATCCGTAGTTTCATTCGTTCATCCCGCGTTTCACTGTCGTCGTCAGCTTCCTGTACGCCCGATAGGATTGGGTAATTCTTTTCTAAGTGATATTTCACTTCTTCTTCATCTAAACCATCTACATATCGTAGTTTGTCTGATAAAGCGTCTAGGCTGCTTTGGCTGTCGCTAAAGTTTACCTTTGTATAGTCTTTGTTTTGTAGTTCCCAAAAGTTCTTGTTGAATTCCCCGCCGCTTTTTAACCAAGCGTCAAGTTGTTTTACTCGTGGGTCTAATTCGTCCCGTTGGGTCAGTGTTTCTTTCTCATCCAAAAGGGCTTTGTTTTGCTCCTTTAGTTGAGTTATTAGCTTACTGTAATCTTCTTGCGGTTTTTCAGACTCTCCATCTAGGTCGATTACGGTGAATCCATCTTCGGGGGTTTCTGCCTTCTCTGTTTTTTCGGTTTCTTTGTCTTCCGAAACTATTACGGGGGCTTCGGTTGTAATTTCTTCAGCCTTCTCTTCCTTAATTTCTTCGGTAGTTGTGACTGGTTCTTCTGCCACGGGCGGAGCAGACTTAAATAGTCCTGCAAATCCAACCTTAGGCTCCAATACTTGTTCTGACATGAATTAAAATTTTGTTTGTGTGCAAATATTGATTATATTTGCGATAAATTTGTTACCTTTTTATTTAGACCTATGGAAGAGAAATATCGGGAATCAATAGATTTGAAAACTGACCTAATAGATTTAGGCATTTTAATTAACCGCCTTCGGGAGTTTAAGGGATTGACGCTAAGAGATTTGTCAGCTATGAGCGGAGTGTCTGTGGGGAAGATTTGCGAACTTGAAAATGGCAAACTATCACCTAGTTTCTATACTCTGAGTAAGTTGTGTAGGTCGCTTGGGTATAGTGTTGCTAATGCTTATACGCTAATCGAAGCGTCGCATAGAGACTTGGATGATGTTGGATAAATAAAGCTAAACGCAAACCATGAGAACATACAAAAAGGAGTTGGAAATTATCGCGAATGATATTTTAGAGCAGAACGCAAGTGAAAATGGTGCTGAAAAACCAAATTATAGTAACAGAGATTTTCTGAATACCCTACTCATATTCCAAAATGCGTTAATGGACAAGATGTATAATAATCAAGATTACGACAATATGGATATTAAAAACCGTATTGAAATGTCTGAAAGCTGCGGCTTAGAATTACGCAAGTTAATACATACCTATACAGGATTGGACACCCATAAGATTCAGGACTTTTTGTAAACTAAACAACCAAAAATGGAATCACAAAAAATTCGGAGTATTGCGGGGCAATTTTTAATTGGAACGCTCATGGTGGTAGTATCAATTAATTTAGGTAAACTACTTGGGCTTTGGACGTTCAAACTCATAATGTGGCTAGGTATCTTGCCTTATTTAGAGAAGTTTTTTGGATGGTTTGTTTTCTAAACTACTTCTTCTGCCCCGTGAACTGCAACATAGCTCTTGAACTAATATTAGGCATCCAATCTTCTGGATTGAATAGTTGTTGCTTCTTGGGTGATGGCGCGTTCATAAGGATGATTGCTAATCCTGCCGCCATAACTAAGTCATAGGGAGTTCTTTTCTCAGGGTCAAAGTCCATCCATTGTTTTATAAGATCATTAAAGGGGCAGAAACCATGCTCCTTTTTTTCGTTTATACCAATGTTATCTAAGATGTAAGAAGCACTCATTGAGATTAGATTCTCGACACTTTCCTTCGATGTGGTAGCATAACCCTTCAATCCCCTTCCGCGCTTCCTTAAATCAGTCTCTAAGGGGTTGTATTGTACGTAGCCATCGTAGCCTTTATCTTTGAATCCGTTTACCGCTACACTCACGTTACTCTCGATTAATGCAGGGGATGAATAATAAACGCACTGCATTATCATATCTTCTATCTGAACGTTCGCGTCATCTTGGCGGCAGTTGTAAACACAGACAACACCCTGCTTTATCTCGCTGCCCGGGTAAGACTTCAAGATTGTTACCGCTGCGCCATTTGATCCTTTCTTTTCATCCACAACCTTGCTGTGTGAAAAGGGGTCAATTCCCGTGAAGCAGTAATTCCTTGTGGGCTTCTTTTGCATCCCGTGGGGTTCCCACTTATTCCTATCTTCTTCTCTTGGTTGCCATGCGACTAACCACCTTCCTTGAGAGTCAGGGTAGAAGTTTACTTTGCTCCACTTGATTCCGTTCTCCCACATGAAGTTACCCTGAATGATGTCTTGGTGTCCCGTTGAATCATTCCATATTTTTTGTTGTAGAAGTCTTGCGGTTGAGAAGTTGTTTTTACCATCGGTTGTTACCCATACATCGTTTATTGTGATTGGGTACTTCCTTTGGTAGGACATTAAGTCTGCCCCACTGAGTGATTCGTAGTATTTCTTATGGAAGTTTTTTGCGCCTTCGATGTTAGAATAGCCCCACTCGTTTATGAAATGCTCTCCGCTATTTTCTCCAACGAATCCGTAGTATGCGGGAAGAAAGAACTGATACATATAAGAGTGGGTCATTCCGTTTGGAAGCCTACTGTTTGAAGAGCTTCTATCCCATAGAACTTTAAAACTCTCGGAACCGTACTTGTCCATGTCTTCCACGGTCGATAACGAAACGCCGAATCCAATTATGTCTGACCCATCGAGTACGCACTCGCGGTTAATGTTCCATCTTTCGTTGATGTCTATCCCCTTCAACGTTTTGCCGCACTCCTCGTTCACTATGTAACTGAAGTAGTTACCGTCTAGCGCAGACTCTTTTGCGTTGTATGGCCGAATGAAAGAGTTTATAACATCTTTGTTCTCCCGCTTGGCAAGGTCTTTTATATTCTCGGTTGGCTCACCGAAGACAAGTTCAGACTTGGATGATGTAAATCCCTTGTCGACTGGCTTAAACCATATCGGGAGCCACTTCCATGAATCAACTAGCTTAGTGAATGTTTCGATTGAGTCGTCCTTTGTCTTGGACTGAATGGCCATTCTTGACTCTCGGTTTCCCGTAGTGTCCCAATAGCCATCTGACAATATAGCGGTTGTTTTACCTGCGCGTCTATTGGATATGTAACATAGCCCCGCGCAGGAATCATCGGACCTTGCGTATGCTAAGGCGTAAAATAAGTCCCTTTGGCTATCTCTGAAATCAGGTTGGCCGCGATACTTTCTTTTTACTCCGTTTATCTTTACGGTTTTCGGTATCTTCCAATACTGCAAAGTACAATAGTTGGCTCCCGTGATATATTCTAAGATGTCTTCGTTGTAAAAGAAGAAGCCTTCATTCCTTCTTCTCCATTCTTCGTCTAGGAACTTTTTGTATATGAGTCTTTCTTTTGGGTTGGAATCATCATGCTCCGATAGTTTAGAGTACTCGGTCATTTCTTTAATGAAGTCGTCCGAGTAGTACGTGAACTTTCTTTCCTTCTTAGGCTTGCCCCAATTAGCTATCTTCTTTGGATTAGACGGGCGCGGGGGTCTTATGATCTCGAAATCCCATATAGCATCGGGTACTCTGTCCTTTATTTTATACCCCCGTAAATACTTATCGTATGCTCTTTGGCAATCAGCTATATCAGTCGTTGTACTCAATAAACCCTAGTTAGAAAGCTAAGTTAGTGAGTGTTGATTGTTTAGTTGTTACCTAAATCAAGTAAGTAGTTTATCGTAGCACATTTTAATTACCCTTGCATCCCATAGGGCGTTGTGTTTTGGCATTTCCGAATAGACTTCACCGCATCCAAATTTTTCACGACTCACGTCGGGGTCAATACCCTTCATTTTAAACACTGTGCAAATATCGAAGGGTATGTAATAAACATTTTTAGGTATAGAAAAAGCGTGTCCCCAAATTTGATTAAACAGCACCCAATCATAACTAAGGCAATCGCTCCACATCTCTACTTCTCCAAATTGAGAAAGCCAAATTTCAAGTTTCTCTTTTATTGAGTTTGTGTTAGCCTTCATTTCAATCGAGCTACTATTGTCTCCTAGAATAATTCCGCTTTCAGGATATTCTTTTAATATAAGTTTTGCAATTACATTTTCCTTTAACCAATCATCTACTTGCGTAACCGCATAGTCTGTAAATTCAGCATAGAATGTTTTACCACATTCCGAAATAGCGCCTAATGAAATTAGCGTTGTACCTTGGTGGAGCCCCGTAAACTCCGTGTCGAAGAAAATTTTTGTTTTTGACATTTTATTTGCTTTAGATTATTTAAAAAACACATCATTGAAAAACTCGTAATTATCTTCATCCCCAAGTTTAGGAACCCATATCCTGTATGAATGTTCCCGCCACCTGTACTCAAATTTTATTGGACAATCTCTCGCGGTTTCATTGCCGCCGAAAAGTTTCTTGCTTCTCACTTTGTCTATAGCGAAGTTTACGGTGTTTCTTACCGAAGGGTCTTTGTCTTTGTAGTCCCTAGCCATTGTTGTGGTTATGTCTGCCGCGTTGCTGTAAACCGCACCGAACTCCGCGTCTAAATCTTTAGGTTGCCCCCCTGCTCTCTGCGTGCTTCCGTTGGGGTGCATGGATATTATTAGGGACATTACATCAGTCGCAAAGGGTTCACAGTAAGAAGCAATTCGTTTGTTTTTAGCGTAGTCGTCTGTTTCAGGGACTTTAAATAGGGGGTCTATGACTAACTGCGAGTGCGTTCCTTGGCTGTTTAATTGCGCGGCGTAGTCAGTTATCTGAAAGAAGTTTGTATCAGGCGGGAACTTTAGTATTGTGAAGTGGTGATGAAAGAACTCATTAGCCTTATTGTAGGCTGCTCTATCTTTCTTGTAAGCCCACTCTGCATTGTCCCCGCACAGAAACCCTATAACTTCGTTTTGAAGTTCCATAGCATCGTTCTCGTAAGACCTGATAAACCTGCGCGTCCCGTTTATCCATGAATCTTGAGCAAAGAGATAAAGCATGAGTGTTGTTTTCCCCGCGCCTTTTCCGCCCGTTACCGTCTGAAAGCAGTTGTCCCGCCACGGAAGGTATGCGTCTAACTGCGGCAAACCTAAACCGCGCCACTTGTTTCCTTCGCTGTTGAAGTATTCTTCCGAATCAGCGTCTATTGATTTTGCGCTCACGATAAACTTCGAGAGATCAACCGTGTCTATCCTACTTATTGATTGGGTGTAGGAAAGGTTTTGTTGGTTTACCGTCTTGTATATTGGTTGTGATTTACCGTACTCAAATCCGTCCAAGATTGCTTTTTCAGCACCAGCCATGTCCTTTACTCCCTTAGCTTGTATCTCGCCCCTTAAAACCATAAACGCTTCATCTTCGTTAACCGTTCCTTCCGCGAAAAAGCCACTCAAAAGTTTAGCTGCTTTAATTAGGGTGTCGTGTTTTATTCCGTCGTAACTTGACCTTACCATGCTCACCGCAGTGTCAAATGCTTTGTAGTTTCTTTTTGACGGAACATATTCTTTTATTTCTTTAGGCTTCCTTGCTATGATTACATCTTCCCAAACCTTAGAGTCCTTGTTGACGTAGATGTCGGGGTCGTAGCTTTCAAAGCATAAACGGCTCACGCTTTTTGATGTCGTGTCTAGTTCGGGGTATCTTTCGAGTATTGCGTCATAAAAGTTGTAGTGCAGTTCTAAGTCAGGCGCGCATCTTATGAGTGCCTTTACTCCGTTACCGCTCGGTGAAACCCAACAAGCGTATGTGTAGGGGTCTGCTTTGAGTTGGTTGACTTTGCTAATCGTATCGCACTTATCGAAATCTAGGACTAGAAAGCCGCTGTGCTTTGTGATGCTCTCATCTTCCCGAAAACTTTTGTACTTCTCTCCCTTTCTTCTCCCGCTCTTGTACTCCTTCTCTACTTCGGTTTTAAACTCTCCGTGGAATAGGACTGATGGGAGCGATAGCTTTAGCTTATCTCTTTTGCTTCCGTCGGTTTCTGATCTGATATTTAAGGTTGTTTCTTTTGACTTCCCCGACTTTATCCTTTCAAGGGCGGTGTCAATTGATATATAATGGGGAGATGTGATGTTGTAGCCGTCCTCAAATATTGTAATCATAAAGAAGTTTTCTTTTTGTTGTGGGTTGTGTTGATTCGGCTATCTTAAAGACGGCATCTCGCCAGACAACATATAGTGTAAATTTTGAAGTTCATGGACGTATTTGATGGGGTGTTTTGCATTTCGGTAAAAGAAGGTTTTATCATCTAGCATTTCAGTTATGTCTACTAGCCAATCGTGGGTGATGTCGTTTAACCCATTCCACCATTGATTACAAACAGAACTTTCTTTTTTTGTATATCCAAACCCGACAAGCCAAGCTGCGGTAAGTGGGATTTTATCTAACTCAAAATATTGGCCTTTAACTTGTGAATGGATATAGCCTTGCACTTTAAAATCAATTCTATTTTGAAGCACTTCTATTCCTTGTATTTTATGGTTGCCTTTCCAACACCTAGAAGTAATGTAATTGCCGATTTTAAAGTCTTGCGGCAAGAAATATGGATTAATTACATCGCCTAAAATAGATGATTGGTTCAGTTCTTCGTTCATGGCTTTGTAGTCGCGTTCATCCATTGTCAGCTTTTTATTGTTGGTAAATATTAAG
>Ga0335395_10002847_pt1 | contig 10763 bp, 4 predicted proteins | sample MAT02_FD_205744 | JGI IMG/M metagenome (GOLD analysis project Ga0335395, IMG submission 205744) | Freshwater microbial communities from Lake Fryxell liftoff mats and glacier meltwater in Antarctica - MAT-02 (spades assembly) (version 2) ...
TGGCTTTTAACAACTGCAAAAATCCCTGTACTTTCTGGCATGGCTAACAAACCAATAGAACAAGACGATACGAAAGCATTAGTCCAAATGAAGAATAAGCTACCGCTTATTTTCCATAAAAAAGGGACATCACTGCTAACAGCTTAAGAATACAAGACAAATTTATAGCATCCCGCTGCCTGGGACGCTCTTGTGGCTCCTACTTTGAGGGTGAGAAAGGCGCTTGCAAAAGAACGAGCGAGCAATCAATAACTAATCTGGATTTTGTTAGACTCGGCTGGCCTCCACTTGATAATATTACGTTTTATCTGCTGGACAAAAGCAGCCCTCGTCACCAGAAAGTGCTCGCTGCCGTGTCTTGCTAGCAGTCAACTAATATCGCTAGCTTTTCAATTCTTTGCAATAGCAATCGAGCACGACCAGAATTTCTAGCAGCAGGTGAGAGGAACATCGGCCCGATGTCACACAGATTTTCCCGCTCATTTCTAAACCATGTTGATAAAAATGCTTTCACTTCTTCGTCAGCTTGCTGCACTTCCTCGAACAAACTAAAACGCCCGTCAAGCAATGCCACGATGTCTTCAATATCAGAACTAAAATAAAAGTTACCCCCTCCTCTACCAATGAAAGCTTCTATTTTGGAAGCTAGAAGGTAAGGCGTTGAAAAAATTAGAATTTGTCTACTACTTGGGAGTTGGTAGCGAATAGAGTTCGCAATGCCCGGTCTGTACCAGCGATTGGAAAAGCCTAATACAGAGGAGTCGCACGGCATGACATCAATTAAAATGCCCTCATACTGCCAGCGACACAGCGGTGCGCCCGGATCTGTACTCTCTTGAAGTCCGAGAGTTCGCAACAAGTCTGAGAGCCGATAATATTCAGCTCTGGATATGATTTCGACGACACAATCAACATCATCAGTAGGTCGAATGTCGGGGGCCGCAGCTTCATCCAGATAAAGCGATATTGTTGCCCCTCCTGTGAAGACGATGGTAGTGGGTACTTGAGAGAGTACCTGGGCGACTGTTTCCAGCATCCATATCTGCTGGTTCATAGAGTGACGAGCCTGTTTTCAAGTTCACTAGCAGCCAAGCGTTGCTCCCGCACTCGACCTACCCTGAGTGCGTCAATCAGGCTAAGCAAAGCGTAGAGTTCTGGATCGTTCTTTGCCGCTTGGGGGACACAGCGGTACAGGGGCGCGATCGCCTGCCCCCTCACCATACCCTCTGGATCTGGCCATACATAAACTTCCAAAGGTGAGGCAACCAGCTTACTTTTCAACGGTTGGGCCGAATGCGCTGTTGGCATTCCCCGACTTAAGGGGCCGGGTTGGGTGTAGAACACATAGCGCAGTCCATGCACCAAGAACTCTAGGAGTGCTTGCTTCACAATTCTCCTATTTTCGCCATTATAGAGACCTGCTGCCTCACATCGAGAAAGTGCTGCATGAACTTCAGACGCGCTCATGCCTAAGCTTTGGGCGAGGGTGCTGTAAATCCAATCAGAGTTTTGCCAAGTGTGGACTTTTAGTATCGCAACTATATCTTGGGGTTTTAACATCAGTTTTGGCGATCGCTCACTTTCCTTCATTCTACATTCGCGAATAGCGAATAAACGAGATGTACCAAATTAAATTTGCCGCGAGGCTGAGTTTTTTATAGCCCAGTAATTCTGCCAATACTGTTTCGCGCTTGGTTAGCAAAGCTTGGGTTTTTTGGCGTTGCTGTCGGCACGACATCGATCGCTTCAAAACAAACAGCTATACTGTATCAACATTTTCATTTACAATTAAGACCAATAGTTGAGACACTTTGGTTGAAATCCTGATTTTTCCTTCACATTGAAGCCTGAAATCCTTATTTTTTCGTAGAGTTACTCAAAAATTTCCTAACTATTGATATATAGGTTCTTTTCTTTAATTCCACCTTCAGCACTTCAAGATGTAATATGTAATTATTACACTCGTTTGGTAGTTTTGCAAACACCACAACAGAAAAAGTAAGTATTTGTACGCAAAAAAAACGTCAAGTAACTCAGAAATTTCGTATTACTTGGCATACTACAATTTGACGTGCGGAATGTCGGTTTAATCCATGCCAGCAACGCAACAGCCAAATATCGGTATTGTGTCCTGGTTGTGGCAGAATAGACAACCCAAAACCTATCCCCGAAGTTCCTGAACCGCAGAAAAGAAGCAATGGCAAGTTATACAGAATGGAACCAGGCGTTAGTATCTTACTTTACCAGTGGCGTGCCACGCGGTACTAAAATCTATCTGAGCGTTAACGATGATGTACTCGATCGCATTGGTCGAGAATTCAGAAAAAATGCGATCGCCGACAGCGGGAGCGATGACTTTCAGGCTGCCGTAAAAACAACAGTCATTATTGATGGACAAGTTAATTTGAGCAACTTGCGAAGCCGCAGTTATGACGGTTTACCCAAAGGTATTGCCTTTCTCGGTGCAACAGTCCTAGCCGCTTATCAGATGGCTGAGGAAGAAAAAATATCAGAACTAAACTATTTCCGGCGATTGCAGAAAATTTTAGGTCTGTCCGGTACTGGTCGTCCACGTGGCATGGAATCTGGCTCCCTTGCTGAAGAACCATTATGGACAGAATGGAATCTTTGGCTAATGCAACAGGGATTTCTACCTTCAGCAAATCGGGGTCGCGGTGGCCCAACTACCTATATAAATTATCCTATTTCACAATCTCTTCTGCGTCACGCTGATCGAGACAGACTGGTAGACCTATTTAACGAAAAGCAATGGACATCCCAATGGGATGCTCAAACTTTATTTACTCATGTCCGCCACGAGAAACCAAGGCTTTGCCAACACTTAAAAGAGTTACTGACAGAAGACAGACAACGCTATGAAGCCGTTGCCGAAGCAATTCACGAAGTTTACGAGCAGTGGCAAAATGAGGGGAAACCAGTAACGCTTAAACAAGGAGTAAGCGCTTGGAACCGCCACCTTTTTGCAGGTTTGTACCGCACTGAAGACCCATTTTCAGGTCATGTTGATTATTATCTCTATCCCAAACATCTAAAAGGACGGCAATTAGAATCTGTACAAATTCAGTACAGAAACAATGTTTATAAGTTAAGGGATGAACGCCCTGGATGGTACTTTCCTCTAGATTGTCCGATCGAGGTAAGTGAATTACAGCGCGGTGCTAGATATCAGATTACTTGCTCTACAGACCTGGATTCCATAATTTTACCCGCTCGTGACTTTTGGATATTAATTCCAGAGCCCAATAACCCAGATTTAGGAGCCTACGCATCTTGGGGAACGCCATCCCTCGGTACGCCATTTATACTACTCTGCAAACAAGAACTGCTCTCAGATATTCAACGTTTGCAAGATGAGCAGTTATTAAAATGGCAGGGTGAACCACAACCAGTATTTCAACAATCAAACTGGATTGAAATTCACCAGTGCCTAGTTATTTCACAGGCTTGGGATGGAGTTTTTATTAACAATAAAGAACTTAAAGATGCTTTGCAACCGACTGTCCGGTTATCTATAAGTTTTTCAGGTGGGTTGCGGGTTCCTCAAATGAGAGCTTGGCTGTTGAACCATAGTCCGCAAGTGACTATTTTTGGCTTCCACCCCACAGCTAAGTTACAAATAACTCGATTATCGGATAATTTGCAAATACTGGATAGGTCGCAGAGTATGAATACTCCTACTTCTGTAGAATTTACCAGTGTGGGCGACTACCTTGTAGAGGCTTTTTGGGGAAGTGAGTTAACCCAAAGTTTTGTCACAATTGTTGATTGGAGTACGTTGCCAATCGAAGAGCCTACAAGTCGTGAAATGATGCCTGTCAGCTCACTATATCATATTTGTGGTAGCACAATCAAAACATTTTTTGAATCTAGTTAAAATCAGGAGATATATAATGCGATTACGTTGGTATAAAGGATTTTCTTATCGAGGCAATCCAAAGCAACTTGTACAAGAAATTTCAAAACAAATTCAAGAGCAAAATCTTAGCAAATTTGTGCCGCTTTTACGACTGGAGAAAGGAGTAACATCTAGTAGAAGACCATTTTACTTTTTTCTGGGTATAGAGAGCATTACAAAAGGAGAAATTCCTCCAGAAGTTATCAGTTCAAATTTGCTAAACTTCCCATATTTTAAAAATCCAGCAGTCCCAGGTAGGAATAATTTTACTTACGAACAGATAAAACCTATGGTTGGTGTAGCCCATGATGTTCATGATTACACTAACCCAATTCCTTACCAGCCTTTAGAGAAAGATATCTATGACAACCCCTTTGAATTAACAAGCACAAGTTATATCAATCAGTTATCATCAAATATTGAGGCTATCTCCTCTCGTTATGAACAACTTTTATACTGGTTGTCTGCCATCGGCAACGGAACGTGGGAATCTTTCAAAAAATCCTGTGAAGCATTGAAACTTGAGGAACCTAAACGTATTTTACGTCGGCTGAAGTTACTCGGACATATTGAGTCTTCTCAGGACGGTTCGCGATGGTCTGTTGCTCCTATTGCTATTGTAAAAATTCAGTCACAATCTACAAGTTCACAACAATTCATCCTGTGCGGTCAACGGAGCGTAAATTTACTGAATGAACTCAAAATGCAGATTAAGATTGAATTGATCAACCAGGCAAGAGGAGAAGCCCCGCCTCGTGTGTTTTTTAAATTAGATGATTCAAAGTTACTCTATGATTTAGTAGAACAATTAAAGCTAAAATATTCGATTAATTATGTAGAAGAAGTATCAAGTCAGCTAACTAGAATTTTGCCAGAAGTTGCAGCTTGGAAACAGAGTCTCAGTACCTTACAGGGAATTGTGCCGAGTTTCTACGAGTGGAAGCGTTTTGATAATAATGTTTTTGTTGACTGTATCTTCTGTTGTGAAACAGGTTTGTATCAGATGTGGGTGGCAGGGGAGAGTTTACGACCCCGCCGTACACTCTTCTACGATGCTGAGAGTAACAGTTGGCGACAGGGAGATTGGTATGGTCTGCGGTTTTTGGCGTTGCAACACAGTGGGTTTGAATGCGTTGCACGTTACGATCGCGCTAACTGGCGTTTAGCAATACCTGTCTCCCAGCGTTGGCCTGAAATTTACGAACGTGCGCTAGTGCTGGCATCTGGACATCTCCCAACTTATCAAAACTCCTGGCTACTGTACGAGAACGTGCCGATAGAAGTAATGTCTCTGCTAACTGATAAACTTAATATAAACTGCGAAGAGGTATCTGCCAGTGCATGATCTAGTTGGGGCGTATCAAAGACTCGATCGCATTTATCAGCTATACATCAAAAGTGCCTTTCCCCTGCGTTACCGTGCTTTAGCTGATGAACGGGATGCACTTCTCCAGCAACCAGGCATCTTGAGTCAGCCTCCCTTAGTTGAGCCTGTCCCCATTTATCCATCATCGGGGATGAATTTGTCAGCCGCAGCCAGTCAATTGCCCTCCGAATACCACAACTTGGCACAACTTGGGCAAATGATTTTCGATCCGGGAGTCCAGCTTTACGAACACCAACAGGAAAGCCTGCGGGAAGTGCTGGTTAACCAACGAGATTTAGTCGTGACTACTGGTACGGGTTCCGGTAAAACCGAATGTTTCCTCTTACCGCTTTTCGCACAGTTAGCAAAGGAATCCCAAACTTGGCAGGCTAATCACCAACCGCCATCAAATCATCGTTGGTGGGATAAAGATGTAAATTCTAATGGAGATCGCGTATCTCAATTGGCGCATACACCCCGACCCAAAGCCCTCCGCGCCCTAATTCTTTATCCTCTCAATGCTTTAGTTGAAGACCAATTGCGCCGACTGAGAAAAGCACTGGAAGCACCGTCTGTACATCAGTGGTTGGATCAAAATAGAGGCAGAAACCGAATTACTTTTGGTCGTTATACCGGACAAACGCCAGTTTCAGGAATACAAAAAGACGATAGCATCAAACGACTGAGAAACGAATTAAAAGAAATTCAACAGCAGCGGCAACAGATAGAAACTGCTATCCAAAACAATCCGTCCTTGCTTCATGATATGCCAGATTTGTCTTACTATTTTCCGCGACTTGATGGCGGCGAAATGTGGTCTCGGTGGGATATGCAAGAGAGTCCGCCCGATATTTTAATTACTAATTACTCGATGCTCAACATTATGATGATGCGGAGTATCGAGAACAATATCTTTGATGAAACTCGTAATTGGCTGGAAAGCGACCCAGACAACCAATTTTTCCTAATTATTGACGAACTTCATGCCTATCGCGGTACGCCGGGGACAGAGGTTGCCTATATCTTGCGATTGTTGTATTCGCGTTTGGGATTGACACCTAATTCCCCACAATTACGGATATTGACGACTACAGCAAGTCTCGAAGAAAATCAACAGGGCAAAGATTTCCTGCGCGATTTTTTTGGACGCGATAATTTTCACTTCATCACGGGGCAACAAACACCACCTACTTCTGGAGCGCGATTCAATCTTTCGACCTATCAAAGTGCGTTTGCTCAGTTTGCCAGACTCGGAAGGCCTGTCCCACCAGATCCATTTCAGCCAATGGAGCCACCCGACCCAACTTCCAACGAAGTTCGGACTGCCATGTCCGACTTGGCTAACGGCTTTGGGCAGCCTGGGGCAGGACTAGCTGCGGAGCGACACCTTGGTGAAGCTCTAGCTACCGTAGGTGCTGCTGATGCTCTGCGGGATGCTTGTGTGGCTGTTAATGGCAGTGTTCGGGCGACGAACGTGCAAGCCTTGAGCGATCACCTTTTCCCTAGCGCTATAGGTACTGGTTTTGTGTCTGATGCGATGCGCGGACTGCTTCTAGCACTGGGAATGTCTAAGCAAGGGAGTCCGGGGCGATCGCCCCAACCCGTGCGCGGTCATTTATTTTTCCACAATTTGCAAAACTTATGGGCTTGCTGCAATGCTAACTGTACCGATTCAGCAGTTGATCACGATATCAGGCAGAACGCTCCAAATCCTCCAACTGTTGGTGCAATTCATGCTACTCATCGCCTAAGCTGCTCCTGTGGTTCCCGTGTTTTGGATTTAATTATTTGTGAAGTGTGTGGAGAGGTTTTTCTTGGTGGCTACAAAACTACTCAACGCATAGGAAACACAAATGTAGAAATTCTTACACCAGATCAACCCGATTTAGAAGGAATCCCTGACCGTATTACTCTCAATCAACGCTACGGAAATTATCGGCTTTTTTGGCCTTTGCCTGGAGAAACACCTGTTTGGGATACGCAGCCACAAGACCCAGAATGGACTGTTGACAGAATAAGACGCAGGTGGGTTCGCGCCAAGCTGAACCGGACTACAGGCGCACTCATACAGAATGGCGTTCAACCACAAGTAGATTATGAGATACCAGGGTGGCTGTATCAGGTAGTAGGCAATCATCCAGAAGAACGAGCATTGCCTAGTAAATGTCCTCGCTGTGATGCTGACTACGGAAGACGAGACAGATTTCCTACTCCCCTGCGTTTCCACCGCACCGGATTTCAAAAAGCTTGTCAGGTACTTGCCAGTGGACTCCTGAGAGAAATGCCAGCACCACCAAGTTTATCTCAACAGCAAAGCCAGTCATCTCGAAAACTGGTTATCTTCTCCGATAGCCGCCAAGATGCTGCAAAGTTGGCAGCGGGGATGGAGCGAGATCATTACCGTGATATGGTTCGCCTGTTGCTGATTCAATCTTTCCAAGATTACTGGAACGATCTTGTAGCCTTTCTCCGCATCGCTTGTGCAAATAACCAAACAGCACTGGCTAGATTGCAGGCTTTAAACCCTAATCTTAACACGGCGGTAACATCACCTAGTCGCCCAGATGATATGGAAAGGCGCAACCGATTTGGCAATGCCTATTCTACCCTAGTAAATGAAGCTGTGTCGTGGGTGATGGATTCACCCCCATTCAACCCGCAAGCTCGCAACCAATGGCTTGATTTACTCCAGCGCTACCCAGAGCGAATTCCGCTGTTGAATTTGCGGCGAACAGTTCGAGATGCGTTACTAGAATATGGGATTTGTCCCGGCGGATCGGATTTTCGGGCTTTGAAGTATCGAGTTGGACAGGGAAGCGGTCAAGAATGGCAAGCCTGGTTTGAATGCTACTACTGGGCGGACAATTCAGTGACACAGATTGTTTCTCCCACACAGCAACAGAGCAATCATATTAATCGATTAGAAGATATGCTAACTGCTGAGTTGATGTATGCTATTTTCCCACACATCGCTCGGACAATTGAAGGACTCGGACAGGGTTGGGTTAGCTATCAACCTCAAGGAAATCCATCGCCAAGGCTGATTCAAGCAACTGAGGCAGTTATCAGACAATTAGGGACTCGGAAATTGCACCGCTATTTCCCTTATTTCCGCCTTGGCAATGACTCAAATTTATCAAACTTTGCTCAACGTTACATTACGAGAACGGGTTTGGCACCAGCCAACGTGCAGCAGCAATTAATTCAATCGCAAGTTGGCATACCTAGCGGTGGAGGACTGGCACTCAATCCAGACCAACTCTATCTTGTTCTACCGCCAGAAGCCAATCCAGATGGTTCACGCCCTGGATACCGTTGTCTGCAATGCAATACTTTTTTTCTTCAGCCTGCGGCTGGGGTTTGCCCTGAATGTAACAGCGATCGCCGTTTTGACCATCCCAACACTCCCACAATTCATCTAACACCAGGACAGACCACCAGCGACTTTGATTACTATACCTATCTTTCAGAGCAATCGGGTCAGCCCTTCCGCATGAATGCAGAGGAATTAACGGGTCAAACTGACAAAAAAGAGCGAACTAAGCGTCAGCGTTGGTTCCAAGACATCTTTATCGATAATGAAATTGGGCGGGTTCAGGGAATTAATTTACTGAGCGTAACAACGACAATGGAAGCGGGGGTTGATATCGGTGCATTGCTAGCAGTAATGATGGCAAATATGCCACCCCGCCGATTTAATTATCAACAACGGGTAGGTCGCGCTGGTAGACGTTCTGCGGGAGTTTCATTAGCTGTTACCTTCTGTCGAGGCAGAAGTCACGATGATTTTTACTTTCAGCGTCCTGAAAGTATTACAGGCGATCCACCGCCACCGCCCTACGTTGATATGAGGAGTCAAGAAATTTTTCAGCGTGTCCTGCTCAAAGAGGTGTTAAGGCAAGCTTTCACAGACACAGGAATCACTGCATCTTTAGGTGGGACTGACAACGTACACGGTGAGTTTGGTGCTGTTGCTAATTGGGCTAATTACGAAATTGCGATCGCGGATTGGTTAAATAATCCAACCAATGAGCCAAATATTTTATCAGTTTTAGATATTTTGCGGGTGCAAACAACATTACCGAATGCTGGCAATTCTCAAATGTTGAATTATCTCCGCAATAACCTGATACCTAATATCCAAAACGTTGTAAATGACCTCACATATACGCAGGACGCACTGAGCGAACGTTTGGCAAATGCAGGATTATTGCCGATGTTTGGTTTTCCGACGCGGGTGCGTTTGCTGTACACGCGCTGGCCCTCACCGGGCGCTCAATGGCCTCCAGAAACGGGAATAGTCGATCGCAACCTTGATGTCGCTATTAGCCAATTTGCACCAGGGTCGCAGACTGTTAAAGATAAAGCCGTTCACACTGCCTGTGGTGTAGTTGAATTGTATCCTCAAGGCAACACAATTGCTTCAGATTCAGGGTTTGCCCCAGCACTACCACAAGGCAATCCATCTCTCGGACTCTGTAGTAACTGCCAAGCCGTAATTTACCCGCACGAACTATTAAATCAACCACTCCGAGGCGGTCAAACACCGCAACCTACTCAATGTCCAGTTTGCGGTGTAAATGCGCTGCGTTGCATTGATGCCCGGGAACCCAAGGGATTTTTTACAGACTTGCAACCAGAGGACTTTGATGGGCAATTTGAGTGGCAACCGCGATCGACTCGACCTTCTTTGAGTATCGGTGCAAATGTTGGCACGCCTGCATCTGTCCTCAACGCTTCTGTATCTGCATTTAATGACAACATCATTTCAGTTAATGATAATGGTGGCGCGGGGGGATTCGACTTTCAGCGGGCAACTGTCTTTGGACAGCAAAAAACCGGAGCTTATGCTGTGTCTCCTGACCCTAATAGCCCGGTTGGTACGGCTGGATCTGCCTACCGAGTGGCGCTATTGTCTCGCCGGAAAACGGACATTTTATTAGTCAATCTCAATCAATGGCCTGCTGGTATATTTGCAGATCCCACGACTGTTGCAGGTCGTGCAGCTTGGTATTCATTTGCCTTTTGGCTGCGGGTAGCGGCTGCTTCTCTCCTCGATGTGGATGCACAGGAGTTGCAGGCAGGTTTTCGTTCATTAGAGCAGAATGGAGCGATAGTCGGTCAAGCTTTTCTGTGCGATCAATTGGAGAATGGAGCGGGATATTGTCGGTTTCTAGCCAAGCCGAACGAGTTTCAACAACTGATGAATCGGGCAGATCCAACGATTCAAAACAGTATTGCCAGTCAGTGGATAAATCCTCACGGACATGGAATCGATTGTGATACTTCCTGCAATTTGTGTTTGCGAGACTATCAAAACCTTGCCTATCACGGTTTATTGGATTGGCGGTTGGCTTTGGATATGGCACGGTTAGTGTCTAATTCTGAATCCGCAGTCGATCTCAACTCTTCTTGGGGGAATTTCCAGAATCCTTGGCTTAACCTAGTTCAAGGCCCAATTCCGGCCGCGCTCCAACGCTT
>Ga0335395_10002850_pt1 | contig 10754 bp, 8 predicted proteins | sample MAT02_FD_205744 | JGI IMG/M metagenome (GOLD analysis project Ga0335395, IMG submission 205744) | Freshwater microbial communities from Lake Fryxell liftoff mats and glacier meltwater in Antarctica - MAT-02 (spades assembly) (version 2) ...
CAGGTGGGCGGCGGCGCCGAGGACCCGCAGTACGCCGCAGCGGGCCTTCCCTATGGCGCCAAGGATGACCTGTTCGAAAGCGTGGCCGAGGTCTCGCAGGTGCTGGGCATGACGCCGGGCCTGTTCGCCTTGCTGCAGCCGCACCTGACCATCTACAGCGGCCGCGGACTGCCCGACGCCAACTACGCGCAGGCACCGGTTCTGGTGGCGATGGGCCAGGATCCGCTGGCCTGGGAGGCACTGCGCGCCGGCGGCACGGGCGCCAGCGGGTTCGTGGCCCCGGGTAGCGGCACGTATAGTGTCGCCAGCCGCGCGCGCCTGGCTGACGGTCGCCAGGCGATGGTGCTCAGCGTGGTGCGCGCAGGCGGCGGGGCGGTACCCGGATCGGTCTACACCGCCTTGCGCTGGCAGGAAGGAACGGCACCACGATGACATCGGCAGGCACACCCGCCCTCATGCACCAGGTTCGCCAGCGCTACGGCGCCGGGCTCGGCAGCTTCATCGCGTGGTGGAAGCAATCGCTGCTGGCCTGGTTGCCACTGCGATTGCGTACTTTCCTGGGCCTGGCCCGCGAACGCCTGCTGCTGTGCCGCGCAGGCGGGCAGTGGCTGCTGCAGCTGGAGCATGCAGGTGGCCTGGAAGAGGTCGCGCTGCTGCCGTGGGGCGTGGACAGTGCGGGGCTGGACGCGATGTTGGGCAAGCGCACCGCCAACGTGCCGCGCTGGCTGCTGTTGCCGGCGGCAGGGGTACTGCGCCGGCAACTGTTATTGCCCGCCGCCGCCGCCGAACGCCTGCGCGAAGTGGTGGGCTACGAGATCGACCGGCAAACTCCTTTCACTGCCAGCGCGGTGCGCTTCGATGCGCGCGTACTGCGCCGCCGTGCCGACGGCCAGCTGGAGGTCGAACTGGTGGCGGTGCCGCTGGCCACGTTCGAGCCGGCGGTGGCCGAGCTGGGCACACTGGCCGGATCATTGGCCGGGGTGGACGCCGTGGACCAGGCCGGCCAGCCGCTGGGGGTGAACCTGCTGCCGTTGGCGCAGCGTCGGCAGCGGGTCGATCCGCTGCGCCGCTGGAACCGGATCCTGGCACTGGGCGCGCTGGTGGCCTTGCTGCTGGCTGCCTGGCAGGTGCTGGACAACCGCCGCGCCGCAGCCGCTGCCTTTGCGCTCGAGGTCGACGCGCGCGCGGCCCAGGCGCGCGGCGTGGCGGTGCAACGCCAGCAGTTGCAGGACCTGGTGGAGGGCGCGGCATTCCTGGACCAAGCCCGTAGCAGCCGACCCACCACGGTGGAGGTGCTGGATGAACTGAGTCGCCGGGTGCCGGACGGCACCTACCTGGAAAAGGTTTCCATCGACGGCCGGCAGTTGCTGCTGATCGGCTTCAGTCCCGAGGCGGCCGGGCTGGTCGGCAACCTGCAAGCCTCGCCGCTATGGCGCTCGCCGGCCCTTAGCGGGGCCCTGCAGCCGGAACCGCGGCTGGGCCTGGATCGCTTCAGCCTGGTCGCCGAGCTGGTCGAAGGCGCAGATGCTGCGCCAGCGGAGGTTGCCGATGGCACCGTCCAGCCTTGAGCGCGACCGCTGGCTGGCCCTGGTCCTGCTGCTCGGGGCCATGGCCATCAGCTACCTGGTGCTGGTCCACCCGTGGTGGACCGCGCCACTGTTGCAGGTGGACCGCGAGCTGCAGCAAAGCCTTGAGCGCGACCTGCGCGTGCGCACCCAGCTGCGCCAGGCGCCGGAGGTGCAGGCGCGCCTGCTCGAGGTGCGCGCGGCGCTGCAACAGCGGCCCGGGTTCCTGACCGAATCCAGCGCCGAGCTGGCCACCGCCGGGCTGGTCAAGCGCCTGGAGACGGTGGTGCTGGAGGCCAGCCCGGGCAACCGCAGCTGCGCCATCACCCAGCGCGCACCCATTGCCCAGCCGCCGGGCGAGATCCGCTTCGCCGCGGTGGTGGTGCAGGTGCGCCTGCAATGTGGCGCGGCCGAACTGGGGGCGGTGCTGCACGCGCTTGAGAGCGGCTCGCCACGCTTGTTCGTGGACAACCTCAACGTGCTGCGCACCCACTATGCCTTCCAGGCGGCGCCCGGCGACCCCAGCCAGAATGGACTGGACGTGAGCTTCGACCTGTATGGCTACCTGCGCCCGGCCGCCGTGGCCGCGCCGCAGCAGCAGGCCACTGCGCAAACCCCCCAAGGTGCGAACGATGCGTCCTGACGCCGCCGGCCCGCGCACCTGGATGCTGGCCGTGGTGGCCGGCTGGGCCCTGTCGGTGCTGGTGCTGGCACTGGCCGGCCTGGGTGGCCGGGTCGATCCGCTGCCCGACGATCCGGCCCTGGTCCAGGCCTTGCCGCAACTGGCGACGGCCGCGCCCACCCGGCTCGGACCGCTGGACGGCTATGCCCAGTTGCGTGACCGCCCGCTGTTCTACCGCGACCGCCGGCCGCAACCGTTCTTCATCGGCGGCAACCCGGACGAGGCCGCGCGCGGTTTCGACTTCGTGCTCAGCAGTGTGCTGATCACCCCGCGCCTGCGCATGGCGATCCTTCAGCCCACCCAGGGCGGGGAATCGGTGCGGGTGCGCGAGGGCGGCTCGCCGGATTCGATGCCCGACTGGCAACTGCTGGAAGTGCAGCCACGCAGTGCCTCGTTCATTGGCCCCGACGGTCCGCGCACCCTGGAGCTGCGCGTGTTCGACGGCAGCGGCGGTGCCCCGCCTACCGCGCTGACCGCAGCACCGCCCGTAGCGGCCCCGCCGATGGGCGGACGGGCTGCGGCCAGGGCGTCGATGCCCGGCGCCAATCCCGCCGCCGGCAGCGCAGCGCTGCCGATGCCGGCCGACCAGCCGGCGTCGATGGCCGATGCCGTCGACCCCGACGCCGCCAATCCAGGTGCGCCCAGCAACGAACCCTCGCTGTCCTCGGAAGAGCAGATGGACGCCATCCGGCAGCGCATCGAAGCGCGGCGCGCGCAGCTGCGCGAGCAACAAGACGCGCCCGCCACCCCCGACCAGACCCGTTAGAGTGCAGGCATGAAGCCACGTTTGATCCTTTCGTTCCTGTTGGCCACGGTGCTGGCCGCCTGCGCCAGCGCGCCGGTGCCGGACATCCGCCGCAACGCCGACGGCCGTGGCGTGGCCGCTGCCGATGGCGCCCGCACCTCGGCCCTGCAGACGCCCGAGGCACCCGAGTCCGGTCCCCAGGCGGTGGTCCGTCGCGGCACCGGGCAGATGATCAACCGCAGCGCGGCCGCCGCGCCGCTGCCCAGCCTGTCGGGTGCGACCAGTGGCTCGGCCACCTTCAATTTCGAAGGCGAGTCGGTACATGCGGTGGTCAAGGCGATCCTGGGCGACATGCTGGGCCAGAACTACGTGATCGCCCCGGAGGTGCAGGGCACGGTGACCCTGGGCACGCCCAAGCCGGTGTCCCCGTCCGAGGCGCTGAGCCTGCTGGAGATGGTGCTGGGCTGGAACAACGCGCGCATGGTATTCAGCGGCGGGCGCTACAACATCGTGCCGTCCGATCGCGCCATCGCCGGCAACGTCGCTCCGCGCACCGGCCCGGCCAGCGACGCGCGCGGCTTCGAGGTGCGGGTGGTGCCGCTGCGCTTCATCTCGGCCAGCGAGATGCGCAAGGTGCTGGAACCCTACGCACGCCCCAACGCCATCGTCGGCATCGACTCGGCGCGCAACGTGATCAGCCTGGCAGGCACCCGCAGCGAGCTTGAGAACTACCTGCGCACGGTGGAGATCTTCGACGTGGACTGGCTGGCGGGCATGTCGGTGGGCGTGTTCCCGCTGCAGTCGGGCCGGGCCAGCCGGGTGGTATCCGACCTGGAGAAGGTGTTCGGCGAACGCAGCAACACCCCCAGCGCCGGCATGTTCCGCTTCATGCCGCTGGACGGCGCCAACGCGGTGATGGTGATCACCCCGCAGGCGGCCTACCTGGACGACATCCAGGACTGGCTGGAGCGCATCGATGGCGCCGGCGAAGGCAGCCAGCTGTTCTCGCACGAGCTCAAGTACGTCAAGGCACGCGACCTGGCCGAGCGCCTGGCCGAGGTGTTCGGCGCCAGTGGTGGTGGTGCGCGCCAGTCCGGCGGCGATTCCAGGGTCTCGCTGATGCCCGGCACCGATCCGGTGCAGATGCGCGGCGGCGGCATGGACAGCAACACCACCACCATGGACTTCGGCGGCCAGGGCGGGGCGTCCTCCGGCAGCCTGGGCGATGGCAGCGCGCTGGGCCTGTCCGAGCGCAGCGACGGCAACGCCAGCATGACCCTGCAGGTGGAAGGCGACCGGGTCGGCGTGTCGGCGGTGGAGGAAACCAACACCCTGCTGGTGCGCGCCACCCCGCGCGCCTGGCGCTCGATCCGCGAGGTGGTGGAGAAGATCGACGTGATGCCGATGCAGGTGCACATCGAGGCCCAGGTGGCCGAGGTAACCCTGACCGGCGAACTGAGCTACGGCGTCAACTGGTTCTTCGGCCAGACCGCCGCAGACCTTGGCTTCCCGGTTAACACCGGTTCCTGGCGCGGGGTCGCCGGCAACCTCACCGGCACGCCGATCCCGGGCCTGGCCACCGGCCTGGCCTATACCTTCCTGGGGCGCGACGCGGCCGCCATCATCTCGGCCCTGGACGAGGTCACCGACGTGCGCCTGCTGCAGACCCCGTCAATCTTCGTGCGCAACAACGCCGTGGCCGAACTCAACGTCGGCGCCGAGATCCCGATTTCCTCGGTCACCGTCACCCCCGGGCTGGGCTCGGACACGGTCAGCCAGGTGCAGTACCGCGCCACCGGCATCACCCTGAAGGTGCGACCGCGGATCACCCGCGAGGGCATGGTGTTCCTGGAGATCGTGCAGGAAGTCAGCACCCCCGGCACCATCCCCGACCGCAACGGCAACGTGCGCATCAACACCCGCAGCTTCCAGACCGAGGCCGCCGTGCAGGCCGGCGATACGGTGATGCTGGCCGGCCTGATCAGCGACAGTGCCGGCCGCGGTTCCACCGGCTTCCCCGGCCTGAGCCGCTTGCCGGTGGTGGGTGGTTTGTTCGGCCGCCAGACCGTCAACAGCGAACGCAGTGAAGTGATCGTGCTGCTGACCCCCACCCTGGTGCGCAACCCGCAGGAGGCGCGCGATCTCACCGACGAATACGGGCAGAAGTTCCGCGCCCTGGAGCCACTGCGGGAGCCGCGCGGGCAGTGACCGCAGCCAGCGTGCTGCCGGTGGTCCTGCTGCCGGTCGGGGTGGACGACGATGCGCTGGATGCGTGCCTGGGTGCGCTGGAGGCCGGCACGCCTGCCGCCACCCGCGTGTGGCTGGCAGACGATGCCCAGGCCGGCCCACGCGGCACCGCGATCATCGAGCGCTGGCTGGCGCGCACCCGGCTGCAGGCCGATTACACCCGCCGCCATGCCATGATCGGCGAGGTCGCGCACCTGGACGAAATGCTCAAGGCCTGCGCCGGCGTGGACGTGGTGGTGCTGGCACCGGATGCGCAGCCGCTGCCCGGCTGGCTGCAGCAACTGGTCGCCTGCCTGGCGCGCGATGCGTCCATCGCCACCGCCACGCCGTGGTGCAACGCCGGCGAGGCGGCCGCGTGGCCGCGCCTGGGCGAGATCTCGTCGGCGCCTGAGGATTTCGAGCGCACCGCCCAGGCCTGCGCGGCGATGCCGCCACTGCATCCCGAGTTGCCCGCCGCGGTCAGCCATGCGGTGGCCCTGCGCGGCAGTGCGCGCCTGCGCGTGGGCGGGCTGGATGCCAGCAGCTATGCCTCCAGCTACGCGGCGCTGATCGACCTGTCGCTGCGCCTGGCCGGCCTCGGCTGGCGCAACGTCCTGTGCGAAACCGCTTTCGTCGCGCGCGGCACCGAGGGTGGCCCGGCCGACGGCGACCTGGACACGCTCAACGCGCGCTGGCCGGCCTGGCATGCGCGCCTGGCCGGGTTCCTGATGGAAGATCCACTGCGCGCCCAGCGCGAACAGCTGTCCGTGCTGGTGCAGCACGCAGGCGCCCCGGAGCGGCAGCGTGAACTGTTTTCCTGAGGCCGACGGGCTGGCCGTGGTGGTGGTGACCCACCAGAGCGCCAGTACCCTGGACGCCTGCCTGCAGCGCGCGCGGGCGGCGCACGGGGTAACCGAGATCAGGGTGGTCGACAACGCCTCCACCGACCAGACCATGGCCATCTTGCAGCGCCACGCGCTGGCCGATGCGCGCCTGCGCTTCGTCGGCAACCCGGACAACCCGGGCTTCTCGGTTGCCTGCAACCAGGGCGCCGGCGAGTCGTCCGCGCCATGGCTGGCGTTCGTCAATCCGGACCTGCTGCTGGAGGCCGACACCCTGGCGCGCATGCTGGCGCTCGCCGCCCCACTGGGCGACTGCGTCCTCGGCGCGGACCTGGTCGACGTGGACGGCGTGCGCGACCCGGCCGCGCGCCGCCGCGATCCTGACTTCGCCGCGATGCTGACCGCGCCCCGGGCAGCGTCGCGGCTCGGCGTCGCGGTCAAGGACGGGCTGCCGCTGCAACCGGTGCAGGCGACCTCGGGCGCATTGATGCTCATGCCGCGGGCCCTGTTCGAACGGATCGGCGGGTTCGACCCCGGCTACCGCCTGCATGCCGAAGATCTCGACCTGTGCCGGCGCGCACGCCAGGCCGGCGCCGTGGTGGCAGTGGCCAACCAGGTGCGGGTGGTGCACCTGCGCGGGGTCTCCTCGCGGGCGCGGCCGCTGTTCGTGGAGTGGCACAAGCACCGCGGCCTGGCCCGCTACTTTCGCCGGTTCGAGGCCGGCAGCCGGTCCTGGCCGCTGGGCCTGGCCGTGCATGCGGGCATCGCCCTGCGTTTCCTGCGCGCAGCCGCGCGCAGCCTGCTGCGCTGAATTCCCGCGCGCAGGACTGGCTGCCCCTCCCTGCGTGCTGCCTCGCCAGCCACGCCTGCGCCCGCAGGCGCTGGCCCACGCGGCTCGCTACCGCCTGTCGGAGCGTGACGCGACCGCTGTCACGAACCGCCAGATTGCCGGCGCCGACGAGCGCCAGGCCCGGAGAACGGTGCTATCGTTCGCCCGCTTGACCTGCCGCTGGGGAAGCGGTGACCGCCGGGGATTCAACATGAAGATGGTCCATCCTGTTCGGCAGCTAGTCGGCGCTTCGCTGTTGCTGGCGCTTGTCACGGCCTGTGGTGGCGGAGGCGGTGATTCCGCCGGCGTCTCGCCTACTCCCACCGCGCCGCCCCCGGCACCCGCCTACCCGGACATCCCGCCCACCGACGGGGCAGCGGCCCGCTTCCTGACCCAGGCCAGCTTCGGCCCCACCCCCGCGGAAATCGCCCGCGTGCGCCAGATCGGCTACAAGCGCTGGATCGATGAGCAACTGGATCCGGCGGCCACGCCGACCACCCTGATGCTGCCGCACCTGCAGCAGCTGGTCGCCAATGGGGTCCTGCGCGAGGAGCTCAATCCCCAGCACCGGCGCAACTACTGGCTGTGGCAGGCGGCCACCGCGCAGGACCAGCTGCGCATGCGCATGGGCTTTGCACTCAGCCAGATCTTCGTGGTGTCCGATCGAGAGACGGCCGACTCCAACCAGACGCTGTACCGGCTCAGCGACTACCAGGACACACTGTCCCGCGGCGCTTTCGGCAGCTATCGCGAACTGATCAAGGACGTGTCGCTGCATCCGGCGATGGGCTACTACCTGAGTCACGTCAACAACCGCAAGGCCGACCCGGCCAGGGGCACCACCCCTGACGAGAACTATGGCCGCGAGGTCATGCAGCTGTTCTCCATCGGCCTGATCGAGCGCAACCGGAACTACAGCCCGGTACCTGCGGCCGGCGGGCAGACCGTGCCCACCTACGACGAGGCCGTGGTCAGTGGCATGGCCCGCGCGTTCACCGGCTGGACCTATGCGCCCAACACCGAAGCCCAGTTTGGCCGCAACGAGAACTTCAGCATCGAGCCGATGCGCTGCTATCCGCGCCACCACGACGACCAGCCCAAGACGATCTTCAAGGGCATCGTGGTGGACAAGGGCAGCGATTGCGTGGCCACCATGGCCGCGGTGATGGACGCGCTGGCCGCGCACGCCAACGTAGCCCCGTTCATCAGCCGCCAGTTGATCCAGCGTTTCGTTACCAGCAATCCCAGCCCGGCCTATGTCGATCGCGTCGCGGGCACCTGGATCAGCAGCAATGGCAACCTCGGGCAGGTGATCCGCGCCGTGCTGCTGGACGTCGAGGCGCGCGTGCCCCCGACCACCGCCGACTTCGGCAAGGCGCGCGAACCGCTGGTCAAGGTGGCCACCCTGTGGCGCGCGTTCGGTGCGCGCTACGTGACCCCGGCCAATGGCGAGGTGCGGTTCCGCTATTCCAACGCCGGCGACCTGTCCACGCCTCTGTCGCAGGAATCCATGCGCTCCCCGTCGGTGTTCAACTTCTTCGATCCCGACTTCCGACTGGCCGCGGCCGGCGGTGCGCAGGGCATCTTTGCGCCCGAATTCCAGATCCTCACCGAGGCCACGTATACCAGCGCCCTCAACCAGCACGACAGCCTGGTGTGGAACTACGCCGGCGATGCGCCCACCGTCAACACCGTCGCACCCATCCTGGACGTGAGCCAGCTGGTCACCCTGGCCACGGCCAACGATCATGCCGGCATGATCAACCAGGTGGACCTGTTGCTGTTCCACGGCAGCCTGTCCTCGCCAACCCGCCAGTCCATGCTGAAGATGCTCGACCAGCTGGGCACGGCCCGGGAGACGCCGTCCGGACGCGCTCGCTCGCTGGTGCTGCTGGCGCTGGCTTCCCCCGAATTCGCGGTTCAACGCTAGGAGCACGCCATGGGTCATTCTTCAAGCGAGGAACGCCGTACTTTCCTGCGCCAGATGCGCGGCCTGATCGCCGGTGGCGCGGCGGTGGCGCTGCTGCCGCAGCTGGAGCTGGTGGGTCGCGCCATGGCGGCCGAACCGCTGCCCGGCAACGACTACCGCGCGCTGGTGTGCATCTTCCTGTTCGGCGGCAGTGATTCGTTCAACATGCTGATCCCGCACGAGGTTGGTGAACACAACGCCTACCTCACCAGTCGCGGTGGCGTGTACGACGCCGCGACCAACCCGCTCGCCCTGGGCATCGCCCGCAGCGACCTGGTCACCGTCCGCGACAACGCCGGCAAGACCTGGGGCCTGCACCCGGCCGCGGCGGCGATGAAGCCGCTGTTCGACAGCGGCGAGCTGGGCTTCCTGGCCAACGTGGGCACCCTGGTCGAGCCGGTGACCAAGCAGCAGGTGAACAGTCGCACGCGCCTGCTGCCCCCGTACCTGTACTCGCACAACGACCAGCAGCGCATGTGGATGCGCGGTCATTCGGGGCGCGCCAGCGCCACCGGCTGGGGCGGCATGTCGGCAGACCGGCTGCGCCCGTCCAATACCGGGGCACTGCCCGCGTTGCCTCCGTCGATCAGCCTGGCGGGCAGCAACCTGTTCCAGTTTGGCGAAAGCACGCTGCCATTCGCGATGTCCACCGGCGGGCCGCCGGTGCTCAACCGGTTCCGCACCGATGTGGCCGGCAACGACCGCATCCGCGGCGAAGCCTTGCGTGCGCTGGTCGAAGCCCCGTACACGCCGGTCATGAGCGACCAGTACGCGGTGATCGGTGAGGGCGCGATCGTGCTCAATGACACCCTGCGCAACACCCTGGCCGCGGCCAACGGCGGCGACATCGCCACCGTGTTCCCAGGCGGCGGGCTGGCTTCGCAACTGCGCATGATCGCGCGCATGATCAAGGCCAGCCGTTCCTCGGCCGTCGGTCATCGGCGCCAGATCTACTTCGCCAGCCTGGGTGGCTTCGACACGCACCAGAACCAGATGGCGGCCAACAGCCACGCTTCGCTGTTGGGACAGCTGGGTGGTTCGCTGGCCGCGTTCCGCCAGGCGCTGGTGGAGATCAACTCGCTCAGCAACGTCACCAGCTTCACCATGAGCGACTTCGGCCGCACCCTCAACAGCAACGGCAATGGCACCGACCATGGCTGGGGCGGGGTGCAGTTGATGATGGGCGGCTCGGTGCGCGGCCGCCAGGTGTGGGGCGACTATCCGCTGCTTGAACTCAACGGTGCCCAGGCCGTGGGGCGCGGGCGCATGGTGCCCACCACCTCGGTCAACCAGATGGGCGCGACCATGGCGCAGTGGATGGGCGTACCCTCGGGCGAGCTGGCCACCATCTTCCCCGGCATCAACAACTTCGCCACCCCGCGCCTGGGGTTCATGGGCTGACTGGATCGGCGGATCGGCGGACTGGCCCTGAGGGGCCCCGCCGCAGCCGGCAGGCGTTCGCGGCGAATGTCCCCCGGCACCCGCCTGCAGGCGGATGCCTCCTCCTTTATTTCGCCGCGAACGCCTGCCGGCCACGACGGGGCTCGGCTTGTGGGGTGCGTAAGGGGAGTCATGCGCAAAGCCCCTTGCTTTACTTCCTGAACCACCCGTATTCCACCACGCGGGGTGCCGATGCCCTTGAGTGCGAAATAAAGGAGGAGGCGATGGCCGCAGGCCAGCGCCGGGGGCGTCGTACTCAAGGGTATCGGCACCCGTGCGCTACAAGAGTCGTCCCCGCGCCGTGCCTTCCCACGATTGGAAGGACAAGCTTATTTCAGGGCCTTGAAGCGCAGGCGCTTGGGCTGCGCGCCTTCGGCGCCGAGGCGACGCTTCTTGTCGTCTTCGTATTCGCGGTAGTTGCCCTGGAAGTACTCCACGTGCGACTCGCCCTCGAAC
>Ga0335395_10002851_pt1 | contig 10745 bp, 7 predicted proteins | sample MAT02_FD_205744 | JGI IMG/M metagenome (GOLD analysis project Ga0335395, IMG submission 205744) | Freshwater microbial communities from Lake Fryxell liftoff mats and glacier meltwater in Antarctica - MAT-02 (spades assembly) (version 2) ...
TATCTCAGTCTTCAGCAGTACAAAGACTAATTCGTGAATACAAAAACCACGGTGACTAAAGTCACTCGTGCCGCTTTCCTCCCAGCTTTGAAAAGCTGAGTTTCCCGCATCCCGTGTATTCCTATGATACAATATGTCTATGCATCGCCACACGCAGATATTTTGACCTAGTTTTCAAGGGATAATCTTCTTATACAGCAGCCTACACGGAGAAATTAAGATGACATCTCCAGAAACGGTTACATGGCTACAAGAACGCAGTACTTTAGGAATTCTCTCATCTGAAGTGTTAAGTGCGATCGCTCAAGTAATTGAAGAACAAGTGGTGCCAGCCAAAACTGACTTAGTTAGCGAAGGCACTCCTCCAGAAGCCCTTTATATTCTCCAAGAAGGTCAACTCGAAAGCAATAGCACCAATGAAACCAACCCAGCCTTAGCTTGTGGATTCCTCCCCGGTGCAGTGATTGAACTCAAAGAATTACTGTTGGATGAATTAACTCCATTCACAATTACTACGGTGACAGATTGTCACTTATGGGTTGTGCCTGGTGCTAAATTCCGTGAATTAGCCACCCAATACCCCGAAATTGCTCAGGCTTTTTCCCGCCAATTGGCTCAAGAATTAGCTCAGGCAACATCTGCACTTAGCTATGAACAAGAACGTTCCGTAGCTTTGCGACCATATTTAGTTACCAAAGCCCAACGCGGAATTGTCGGTACAAGTCGCTATGCTGTGCGGTTGCGAGAACAAATTCGTTTATCGGCGGCTGACCGCAAATCAGTGGATATTTTTGGAGAACCAGGGTTAGAAAAAGACAATATAGCAGCCCTCATTCACTTTGGTTCTCCAAAACGACGAGAACCAATTATTAAAGTCAATTGCGGTATTCTGCAAACTAGCGGCGCAGATTTATTCGGTCGCGCTGGCGGTAAACCAGGATTGTTGGAATGGTTGGGAGAAGGTACTTTAGTTCTCAACAACATCCAAGAATTGCCGCAAGAATTATTATCTCCGGTGACGCAGTTGCTCAAAACTGGCACATATACCCCCATCAGTCGTTCAGGAGAAGCAGCACCTGAATCTCGTCCCAGTAAAGCCAGAATTCTGATTGTTTCCGAAAAAACTCAGCCGACAATTGAACGTTGTGTTGGTCACATTATTAAAGTACCACCGCTACGGGTGCGAAAAGCTGATATTCAGGCACAGGTTGAATATTATACTAGTCTCTACATTCGATCTAGAGGCATTTCTAAACCGCGCATCACCCCAGAAGCTTTACGTCGCCTCCAGTCCTATGATTTCCCTGGCAATCTCAAAGAATTAAAAAATCTGGCAGAAAGAGCGATCGTGCAAGCGGAGGGTGCTAATGAATTAACAGAAGAAATTTTCTGGCCAGCCGAAACGAAGAAAAAACGATTTCGGGTGAATCTATTAAATGCCTATCCTAGTTTGCGGCGGTTTTTACGTAGTCCTTGGTGGCCCGATCGCATTAACTATGGTTTTACTGCAACGGCTTTTGCCATCACAGTTGCAGTATTATTTATTGGCCCGCAAACCCGCGATCGCAATTTCGTATTAAATCTATTTTGGGCTTGGTGGTGGCCTTTCTTCTTATTTCTCTTTCCCTTTTTAGGGCGTATCTGGTGTTCTGTTTGTCCCTTCATGATTTACGGCGAAATTACCCAAAAGTTATCTCTCTGGCTGTGGCCTCGGCAACTCAAACGCTGGCCAAGACAGGAAGCTGAGAAATGGGGCGGATGGTTCATGTTTGGTTTGTTCACCCTAATTTTCTTATGGGAAGAACTCTGGCATTTAGAAAATACTGCCTACCTCAGCGCTTGTTTGCTGCTGTTAATTACGGCTGGGGCAATGATTTTCTCTGCCATTTTTGAGCGAAGATTTTGGTGTCGTTATCTCTGTCCTATCGGCGGGATGAATGGTTTATTTGCCAAACTCTCAATGACGGAACTTCGCGCGCAGCAAGGTATTTGTTCTGCCAGTTGCACCACGTATCAGTGCTATAAGGGTGGGCCACAAAAAGGCGAAGGGATGGAAACTAATGGATGTCCTTTATACTCCCACCCAGCGCAATTAGAAGATAACAGAGATTGCGTACTGTGCATGACTTGCCTTAAAGCCTGTCCTCATCGTTCCGTTGAGTTCAACTTGCGTCCCCCTGGTATTGAACTGTGGACAACTCATGTACCCCGCACCTATGAAGTAGCATTATTGTTTTTGCTGTTGGGTGGAATATATCTGCATCGCTTGCCAGAGTTGCAATCTTGGTTGGGGTTACAACTGGATTTAACTCAGTTTTGGCAGCATTTGGGATTATCGCTGCTAGTGTTAATTATCCCAGCGATTTTTACTTTTGGGGCTTATGGCTTGCTGCAACTGTTCAACTTTAACCGTAAGCCTCGAACATTTGTAGAACTTGCCTATGGCTATCTACCATTAGTGTTAGGGGGAAACTTGGCTCACTATCTGCGTTTGGGCTTAGGCGAAGGCGGACGGATTTTACCCGTAACTTTTGCTACTCTTGGACTGAGTGGTGAACAATTGCCAATATTAGTTGCTCACCCGGCTGTGATTGCCTTTTTGCAAGGTACAACGATAATATTCTCAGTGTTAATGACTATGTTATTAACACAAAAAATTGCCAAGCAACCAGTGCGTACACCGAAGGGGTTAGCGAAGCTATCGCTCATGCCGCAACACCTAGCAGCGATCGCCTTAGCAGTTAGTATGTGGGCGGTTATCGTGTTTTGAGCTTTACATATAGCGAGCGATCGAGTCTGTAAATTTGATTTTGAGGGATTGTTTGTACTATGCAAAACCTTGTAGAGACGCAAAATTTCGCGTCTCTACATCCGTCATTTTTATGTTGACAGACTACTAAGTAGAGCAGCGTTAATAATTCAAGGTTTGTAGTGAGGACTTTAGTCCTCATTTGAGGGCTGAAGCCCTCACTACGAGCTAATTCCAATTTAATTTACATTCCTTAACATACCTTGACTTTTTCTCGCCTACTTACTTAGGGCGTTTAAAAGAATTAGTTGATAACCCAAAAATCAAGAGGATCTTAATTTTTCCGTTTTCGGGAAACCCTGAGAAAACAGCTTCTAGCTTAAAAAATTCGATGTGATGCTCTGCAAATCTTCTGGTTGGGGAAGGAAGAACAATGAAGAAAGCATACATAATAAAAAGACCTATAATTTTCTGCGTAGGCTTTGCCTGTCGCAGGCATCGCACCTCTGGGTGAAGAAACTGGTAAACCTGCTCCCGGTTTTTCTCGTACCCAATCGACACACGTAGTCCAATTTCAGATCCAACTTGCCTAGTAACTTCTATGCGATCATTCTTGGTAGGTGTATTTATTTGAGATTATGGAGTGGAATCACAGGTAAATCTTATGCTTAATCAATTACCGAATGACATTACCAGTCCTTCGTGGTGGCAACTTATACAATGGATTGCCGATCCGATTGGATTTCAGCAAAAATATAGTCAAAAGTATAGAGACATTTTTTCCATGCGCCTGAGTGGAATCGGTTCTTTTGTAATTCTTAGCCATCCCCAAGCCATTGAAGAAATTTTCAGTCAAGATTCTAAGTTTGATATTGGTCGTGGTAATAAAATTGCAGAGCCTCTGATTGGGCGAAATTCTCTAATGTTAATGGATGGTACCCGCCATCGACGAGAACGAAAATTATTAATGCCTCCCTTTCATGGAGAAAAGCTACAAGCTTATGCAGAGCAAATTTGCTTAATTACTAAGCAAATCGCTAGCCAATGGCAAATTGGTCAACCTTTTGTGGTTCGGTCTGCCATGCAGAAAGTCAGCCTAGAGGTGATTGTACAAATTGTCTTTGGTTTAACTGAAGGCGAGCGTTATCAGAAACTTAAACCTCTAATGACCGCTTGGCTGAATATGACTGATTCTCCCTTGCGTTCCAGTATGCTATCAATTTTTAACTACAATTTTTAACTTTTTCCTCCCCTACTCTCTAACAAATAAATTAGTGCCTCTACTAAAGCCTGATTTTGTTCATCAGTACCAACAGTAATGCGTAATTTATCATCTAATCCAGGCTGCTTGAAGTAGCGGATTAAAATTCCTCGTTCCTTCAGTTTTTGATAGAGATATTCTGCGTTTCCTTTTTTTGGCTGTACCAGCAAAAAGTTAGTTTGGGAATCCCAAAGATGAAAACCTAATTGCTTTAAGTCTGTTGCTAACTGATTCCGCGATGCTTTAATCCTTGCCACACAAGCATTTTTATAAGCTTGATCGATAATAGCAGCCGTGCCAATTGCACAAGCGATCGCATCAATGTTATAGCTATCTTTCACCTTAAACAATCCCTGCAACAGCTTGGGATTTGCCACCCCAAATCCCAGCCGCAATCCAGCCAACGAGTAGCCTTTAGAAAGTGTGCGAATTACGATGACGTTTTCGTAGTCCTTTACCAAAGCCAATGCATTCTCTTCGGTAAAATCTATGTATGCTTCGTCAATCACTAAAACTCCAGATAATTGGCTGGCTAATTTTCGCAGATCATTTGTTGCTACCACATGCCCCGATGGACTATTAGGCGACGCAATGAATGTTACACATCCATTGGCAGCAATTAGTTCTTCCAAAGGTAAACTGTAGTCCTGGCTGTAAGGAATCTCAACAATTTCCGCAGCTTGCATTTCTGTTAATGTGCGATATAGCACATAAGTTGGCATCGGATAAACTACTTTCTTTCCAGGTTCTGCACAGGCTCGAATCACCACGCTCAACAATTCGTCACTGCCATTTCCCACAATTATCCAATCGCTAGGAACACCTAAAACTTTACTTGCAGCTTGCCGAAACTCCCCCCCGAAAGGTTCTGGATACCGCCGCAACCACTCGCCATCAATATTTTGCAGCACAGCTAGCGCCGCAGGCGAAGGAGGATAGGGGTTCTCGTTACTGTTGAGTTTAATAATCTGTGTACCGCGTTGAGGCTGCTCACCGGGAATGTAGCTAGCCATTGCATCTACATTAGAGCGAAAGTAGTTGGTCATAGAGCATGAGATATGGAAAAAACAGATTCAATTTTGGATTTTAGATTTTAAATTTTAGATTCTTCTTAGAGGTTGTTTGAAAAGTGGTTTGTTGTGCCTTTAATCAAATTATTACCCCCCTTAATCCCCCCTTATAAAGGGGGGAAACAATAAAAAAATCCGGTTCCCTCCCCTTTATAAGGGGAGGGTTAGGGTGGGGTAATAACATTTGATACATCAATCATGACTTTTCAAACATCCTCTTAAATCTAAAATTGGCAGAGTTAGGAGTTCACTAGACTTCAATCCTTGGTTCAAGGGAAGCAAGTTACGCGTAGTGTTCCGCATAAAAGGTATTATCTGTTAGGGAATAACTGCTAATCTACCTGATTTTGGGCTTGAGAGGGGGCAGGGAGCAGGGGAAGAAGAATTATTGATTAATGCCCAATGACAAATGACAAATGACAAATGACAAATGACAAATCATTACCGATATATTATTTTTTACAAACCCTATGGCGTTCTGTGCCAGTTTACAAAAGATGCTCCCACACATAGTACCCTGAAAGATTATATTGATGTATCTGATGTGTATCCTGTGGGACGCTTAGACTGGGATAGTGAAGGGTTGCTGCTGTTAACGAACGATGGACAATTGCAACATCGTCTCGCCCATCCGCGTTTTGGTCATAAACGGACTTACTGGGTACAGGTAGAGCGAATTCCAGATGCAGATGCGATAAAAAGGTTGCAAACAGGTGTGGAAATTCAAGATTACCGCACTCAACCAGCAGAAGTTAGGCTGTTACAACAAGAACCACAGCTACCTGAACGCAATCCGCCGATTAGATTTCGCAAAAATGTACCGACAGCTTGGCTGGAAATGACTTTGACAGAGGGAAAAAACCGCCAAGTACGGCGCATGACTGCGGCTGTAGGGTTTCCGACTTTACGACTGGTTAGAGTTAGCATAGCCCACCTACAATTAGATAACCTACAATTGGGTCAATGGCGCGATCTCACCACATCTGAACTCCAATTTCTGCATAATTTCAGTAACTCAAAAAGTTTTCCTCCAAAGGCGAATGCTCTCTAACAGAAATCGACTTTCTGCTATGAGGCAGTGATATCGTGTCCGGTTAAAGACTTATTATTGAGGCTGCAAGGGGGCAGGGAGCAGGGGAAGAAAGAATTTTCAGGTTTGTGCACAGATGCAGAAATTATAACTAATCAGCCGGACATGATATGACAAGCTTTATTTATTTTGAACCAATATAAAATATAAAATCTAAAATCTAAAATCCAAAATTGCTATGACTCAAGAACAACAAACCGCAATTGCAGGTATTTATATACCTATCGGGTAAAGGGAATACAGGAGTATTGCGATCGCATCAAAGCAAGTACTGTACAAAAAGTTACAGATATCATTAGTAATGAGTTTGGCGAGACGAGTTTTTCTTTCGTTGCGCTAGATGGCTACTTCTGGACTTTGCTAGAAGATAATTAAATCCGTGTTCCTAAGCAGCGTTTATTCTTTGCAAACCAGTGTAAATATTAAACCGTTCTTGGCGCAGGAATCCAATCAAGGTAATTCCGAATTCCTTGGCGACAGACACCGCCAAACTACTGGGAGCGGAAACAGAACAGACAATGGGAACTCCAGCAGTTGTAGATTTTTGCAAAATCTCAAAACTAGAGCGTCCGCTCACTAAAATAATACAATTATTTAAAGGCAACTCGTCACTAAGCAAAGCTGTACCAATCAATTTATCCAAAGCATTGTGTCGTCCAACATCTTCGCGCAAGTTTAACAGTTGTCCTTGAGCATTGAAGGTAGCCGCAGCGTGCAAACCTCCTGTAGCAGTGAAGATACCTTGAGCAGCCCGGAGTTTATCAGGTAGGCTGTAGATGATCTCAGGTGTTAGTGTTGGTCCAGAAGGAATCACTGGACATCCCCGCAGACGCAAAGCTTCAAGGCTAGCTTTACCACACACTCCACAGGCGCTACTAGTGTAGAAATGACGCTCCAAAGGCTGTAAGTCTGGAATCAAACCATCCCGCAGTTCTACATTTACGATGTTATGGCGTTGTTCACCATCTACCAATTCATCCACACAGTAACTTATCCGTCGGATATCTTCCCTGTGGTTAACGACTCCTTCACTGTAGAGGAAACCAGCAGCTAGTTCAAAATCTGCCCCTGGTGTCCGCATGGTTACAGCTACTGTCTTCTGGAGAGGGACGAGGCGAATTTCTAAAGGTTCTTCGGTCGTGAGTTGGTCTAAACGCGATCGCATTTTACCATTTTCCACTACCCAGACACTGGCTTGGGTCTTGCTTTTAGTTAGCATTTTCATATTTATGAGAGTTGGTGAGTTGAAATTTTGATCCTAATCTGGGAACAGAGTAATGCTATTTGTATATCGTCAAAGTAATTCGTAGTTACAAGACGCTCTCTACGTTCGCGCAGCGTGTCGAAGACAGACGCTAAAAGCGTAGCTTGCTTCTCTGTCGGGGATCTTATTGTTCACGAATGATTTAGGACTGCTATATAATTTTCAACCTACTGTTATGAAAAATTTTCTGGATCAATGTTCAGTTCTCGCAATTTAGCTGCTAGGCGTTCAGCACGTTGCACCTGTTGTTCGGCAAATTCTTCAGGTGTGGGAATTAGCTGTCCTTCTGGGGTAAAATAACGCAATTTATTTTCATGAACACCCAAGTACAAACTTAGTTGCTGACTCCACAACCAACCTTGAGGGTTAGATTCTATCGGTTGATAAGTACCTCCAACTAAGATAAACCCAGCAAATTCTAAATTATTGGGGTCAAACCAGAAATATTCAGGAGTGCGAAAAATATCTTGAAAAATTTGTTTTTTCAAACCCTTGTCAGTTGAGGCTGTAGAATTCGAGAGAAGCTCTACAACTATGTTGGGATATTTCCCATCTTCTTCCCAAACAACCCAACTTTTACGAACTTTGCGCTCACATCCCAGCACTACAAAAAAATCTGGCCCCCGGAATTCTTCTGACCTCTTCTGGCGTTGGCTGTAGTAAATTGTTAGATTACCCGCAGCGTAAAAGTCATTGCGGTTTCGCCACCACAATTCCAAAGATTGTAATAGCAGAATTATTTGGCGTAGATGTAATTCACTTTCCAATGGCGGTTCATTACTATATAAGTCTCCTGGAGGAAATATTACATCTTTTGGGAGTTCAAAATCTTTAGCGGCGGACATGACGGCTTTGGGGGTGACATTAAGTTCAGCGTAGCAGTAGAAGTTTATAGATGGTGTTGGCTGCGATGTCTGACGAGCAGTTGCTCTGCGTCTATGCTGATAGCAGCTTAGGGTATTAGGCTTGTTTTTCCAAGCACGCGATCGCATTATAATCAGGAACCCCTTCAAGCGATCGCTTACAGTCACAGACGTTACTTAAAGTTTTAACATTTCTCTTAGCTTTCCATACATTAAAGCAGGCATTTTTGTAACTAGCAACTTGAGTTATCTATATCTGTCTTATGTAGTGAGTGTTATACCTACCCTAAGTGGGGTTATCTATCTGCATTTATTCGTTAAGTTGTATGAAGTACTGAAAGCAAATTTTCTCAGGAAGTAACTGAGGAAATCAAAATAGCGTTAACTTAGTTGGAGTTTTTTATGACTTACACAGTTGATGAAGCAACAAGACCAGCGTTAGAAACTTTTCAACGCTTTGATATAGATACTCAGCTAGCCCTACTTTGGTTCGGTTACTTGGATCTTAAAGAACAGCTAAACCCGGCACCTCCTCAAAGCGTAGAAGCTATAGCTAAAGCAGTGTTCGACCAAATCCAAGAGTTGTCTAAAGAAGAGCAACTGCAAGCACAACGGGACATTATTAATGGTGCAAACCAAACCTATAATAGTCTAAGTCCCAATGCCAAATTAGACGTTTGGCTACTACTGGCACAAGGAATGGACAATGGAACCGTAATTCAAGTGCCGTCCGACTATCAACTTCCTGGTGAAACGGATGAATTTGTCGCATTGATCAAAAAGCTAGAGTTTGAGCAGCGCGTTAATTTTATGTTGAGTGTGGTGCAAGCGTTCGGTTAGTTAAGTCTAAGAACTCTCAATACTTTCTAGAATTGGGGATAACTGCAAGTAGCAAACTAAGGTGACATACTCCTACACTGATGCAAGCATACAGTGTAGGCTTCTCAGTGACTCCCGGTATCCCGTCGGACATTAACTGAGCTTTATTTTAATTCCACGAGATGCCCCTCCGCAGAATTGAACAAGTACAAAAAAGTATGTTCTACCTTAGTACCGCTAGAATTTTACCCATTCACGGAGATGACACAAAAATGTGTTTCGACTTCTCTACGAGACGCTACGCGAACGCTCAACACAAGTCTATTCTTGAATGGAACCCCATATTCTAGATTGTCTAGGTTCAGTGTACAACCAGCATTTTCGGCAATACCAGTACTTATTTATAATACCATTAATCGTGGTTTTATAAATAATAAATATAGTGAATATGGGTCATGGCAGAACAATAGCAATTAACTGTTTTGGCTATGCCAAAAAATATTAATTACTATATCTCCCCACTCCCGCACCAATATCCCACAGCATACCGTACTCGGTATGCTGTGGGGATTCCCGTCTGTTGAGCTAAACCTGGCTCCTTTTGCTCTACCTTAATAGGCATTAACTTAGAACTACCGCAGAGATACTCATCTTTGCGGTAGTCTTGATGCAAGTTAAGGGACTTCCAAATAAAAAAATATCCCAAAACTGATGTAAAAATCCTCTCTATTTCTTCTCTCTTTGTGTTCTCTGCGTCTCTGTGGTAGCCTGCGGCAAGCCGCTTCTCTACGAGACGCTACGCGAATGCGTCTACGTTTATTAGATAATTTATTTCTTGGAAATCCCTAATAGATGTGCTGTTGGAAATTTAAAGCTGAAAAAATGAGACTTGATTTAGATTTTTTCCAACCGCACGATCGCATTATAATCAGGTACACCTTCAAGCGATCGCTTACTTTTATCTAGTAGCACATTCCCTTCTGGCCAATGTACCTGCAAGTTTCCTGACTGAATTGGCGCAATGTAGACTTGACAGAACAACTCGCCTAAATCATTCTTAAGAATGACGCGATCGCTATTTTTTAAACCCAACTGTACAGCATCAGCAGCATTCATTAGCACCGCCTCTCGCATCGCCCCAGTAATTGCATCCTTGCGTTCCTGCACCATACTATTAAATTGTTTGCCTCGGCGCGTTGCTAATAAAAAATAACCTTCTGGTAATTCTCTTTGACGTGGCAATAATACCCCAAAGTGTGCCTTTCCATCCGGTGTAGGAAAATTCCAGCCAAAGCATAAATGTGAGCCACCATACTGAAACTGATCGCCAGCTTGCTGTAAATGTTGAATACCAGCATATTGGGGGACGACTTGAGCAATTTCTTGACGGATAGCATCTGTGTCAGCAAAAGCTAGCTTATCTGCCAAATCTGGCTTTACCCGCCTTGCCAATTCTAAGAACACTTCCCACTCAGGACGCGTTTCCCCAATGCGTGGCCCCGGAATCTCTGGACTGAAAATTACCCGGCGTTCGGTGTTAGTTTCTGTAACTCCCCCTGGTATTTCGTAGCGAGTTGTCGCAGGTAAAAGCACCACAGTATCAGCAGGTTCCACCAACATTTGGCTAGA
>Ga0335395_10002853_pt1 | contig 10738 bp, 9 predicted proteins | sample MAT02_FD_205744 | JGI IMG/M metagenome (GOLD analysis project Ga0335395, IMG submission 205744) | Freshwater microbial communities from Lake Fryxell liftoff mats and glacier meltwater in Antarctica - MAT-02 (spades assembly) (version 2) ...
AGGGTGCCGATTTCCGCTTCCGCTACTACAATGCAGACGGCGGCGAGGCTGAAATGTGCGGCAACGGCGCCCGTTGCTTCGGCCGCTTCACCGCCCACCTTGGTGAAATTGTCCTCAAAAAAGTCACCTTCGAAACCATCGTCGGCACGCTCGGCGCAGAAATGATCGGCGACGATGTGCGGATCGCGATGTCGGACCCCAAGGATATCAAGCTTGATAGTGGAGCCACCGTCCCAGGACTGGAAGCCACCCTCCACTTCGTCAACACCGGCGTCCCCCACGTCGTGGTATTCCTCCCAAGTGCGGAAGCTTTGGATGAATTCGATGTCTTCACCCACGGCGCTACCATCCGCCATCACTCAGCGTTTTCCCCTGCTGGAACCAATGCAAACTTCGCTGCGGTGCTCGCTCCAGATCACATTTCCATCCGCACCTTCGAGCGCGGTGTGGAAGACGAAACCCTCGCCTGCGGCACCGGCATGGTCGCCGCCGCACTCATTCACAGCCTTCTCACAGGTGCCCCATCTCCCATCAAGGTCGATGTAGAAGGCGGCGATACGTTAGAAATCGGCTTCGAGAAAACCGACGAGCAGGCATTCAAAAATGTCACTCTCACCGGCCCTGCCGATTTCGTTTTTGAAGGAGAAATCGACATCTAACTCCACCCCGGAAAAATTTAGCAACTGCCACTTGAATCTTGGATTCCCGCCCGCCAAGCTGCGCTGGTGATTCCCAACGTCCTCGCAGAACGCTACGCCTCCCCCGCCCTTCAGTCCATCTGGTCCGCCGAGGGCCGCATCATTCTCGAGCGCGAGTTCTGGATCGCTGTGATGAAAGCCCAGCGCGATCTGGGGCTGGATGTGCCTACCGCCGCCATCGATGCCTACGAGGCCGCTAAGAACATCGTAGATCCTGCCTCCATCATGGCGCGGGAAAAAATCACCCGCCACGATGTGAAAGCCCGCATCGAGGAATTTAACGATCTCGCAGGCCACGAGCAAGTCCACAAAGGCATGACCTCGCGCGACCTCACCGAAAATGTCGAACAGCTCCAAGTCTATCGCTCACTACTCCTGATCCGCGATAAAACGGTGGCCACACTCCGCCGCTTCCGCCAACGCTCCGAGCAATGGAGCGAGCTCATCCTCACCGCCCGCACCCACAACGTCGCCGCTCAGCCGACCACCCTTGGAAAGCGCATCGCGATGTTTGGCGAAGAACTTCTCAGCTCGCTGACAGCTCTCGATTCCATCATCGCCAACTACCCCGTCCGCGGCCTAAAAGGCGCGGTCGGCACCCAGATGGACCAGCTGTCGCTCTTCGAGGGAGATGCCGCAAAAGTCGCCGACCTCGAGCAACGCATCGTTTCCCATCTCGGCATGCCCGCCGTGTGGACCAACGTCGGCCAAGTCTATCCGCGCTCGCTGGATTTCCGCGTCGTCGCCGCTCTCACGGACCTCGCCTCCGGCCCCTCCTCATTTTGTAAAACACTGCGGCTAATGGCTGGCCATGAGACCGCCAGCGAAGGCTTCGCCCCCGGCCAGACTGGTTCCAGCGCCATGCCACACAAGATGAATTCACGCTCCTGCGAGCGGGTGAATGGCTTCCACGTCATCCTCAAAGGCTACCTCACCATGGCCGCCGGCCTCGCAGGTGATCAATGGAACGAGGGCGATGTTTCCTGCTCCGTAGTCCGCCGCATCATGCTGCCAGATTCTTTCTACGCCATTGATGGCCTGTTCGAAACCTTCCTCACCGTCCTCGATCAAATGGATGCCTACGACGCCGTGATCGCTGCGGAAACCGCGCATTACCTACCATTTCTCATGACCACCACCATCATGATGGAAGCCGTAAAATCCGGCGTCGGCCGCGAGACTGCGCATAAGGCCATCAAGGAGCACGCCCTCGCCACCGTCAACGATCTCCGCCAAGGCAAGATTGATCGTAACAACCTCATCGAGCGCCTCGCCGGAGACGAGCGCCTCGGCCTCAGCCGCCCCACCCTCGATGCCATTCTAGCCCGCGGCGATCAGGAAAGCGGTGCCGCCAAGTCGCAGATCCAATCCTTCGCCAACGCTGTGAGAAAACTAGAAGCCGCCAGCCCCCAAGCCGCCGCCTACACCCCCGGCTCGATTCTATAAATTTTCCCCGCACACACAATTCTACCTATTTCCCTCTTGCGAAGTGGCCCACGCATCGTCACCCTACGTGTGGCAAGATGCCGCTGTAGCTCAGGGGTAGAGCAATTCATTCGTAATGAATAGGTCGTCGGTTCAATTCCGACCAGCGGCTCCATTGATAAGCTATGGAAATTTCCGCAGCGTATTTTGCCGGAATCACAGCGTAATCTCTCCCATTCTTGAAACCCTTTCAAAGATATCGGTCTTCACAGGGGCATCAAATGAATTTGAAGAGTCCACGCCCTCGAGAAATTCAGCGAGATCTGCGAGATGTCATTTTCATCTTCGCGATTCACTCTTGAAAAAAATTTCTCACCAGTCTCTATGGGGCCCATGTCCGACCGCAAGACTCTCGATGAACGCGCCCAGATGACCGACCTTGAGCGGGTCCGCCATTCTTCTGCCCATGTGATGGCCACCGCTATTTTACGCATCTGGCCGGATGCGCAGTTCGCCTACGGCCCGCCCATCGAGGCTGGATTTTACTATGATTTCGAGATGGCCCATCGCATTACGCCAGATGACTTTGAGAAAATCGAAGCGGAGATGAAAAAAATCTCGAAGGAGAATCAGAAGTTCGAATACAAGGCCGTTTCCCGCGAGGATGCCAAGGTCATGGCAGAGAGCGGTCGCCTTGGTGGCCTCACTGAGCGCCCGGGAAATCCTTCCCGCTTCAAGCTCGATTTGATTGATAAAATTCCAGAGGGCGAGCAAATTTCCTGCTTCCAAAACGGCGATTTCATCGATCTCTGCGCTGGCCCACACGTCGGCTACACCTCGAAGTGCAAGAACGTGAAGTTGATGTCAGTTTCCTCCTCCTTCTATCTGGGGGACGAATCTAAAGGCCAGCTCCAACGCCTCTACGGCACCGCTTTCGAAAACAAGGAAGAGTTGGAAATTCACCTCAATCGCTTGGAAGAAGCGAAAAAACGCGATCACCGCCGCCTCGGCCGCGAACTCGGACTTTTCCATATCGATGAAATGGTCGGCCAAGGTCTAATTCTCTGGAAACCAAAAGGCGCGCTCATCCGCCGCTCGTTGCAGGACTTCATCACTCAAGAGTTGGACAAACAAGGCTACTCGCAAGTCTTCACCCCACACATCGGCAAGCTCGATCTCTACCGCACTTCCGGCCATTTCCCATTCTATCAGGAGAGCCAATACCCCGCCATTGCCGAGCGTGATGTGTTAGAGAAACTTGCTGACGAGGACGCCACCTGCGCCACCCTCATCAACGGCCTCTCAGACGGCACCTTCGAGGGCTACCTGCTCAAGCCGATGAACTGCCCGCACCACATCAAAATTTACGCGAGCGATCATCATTCCTACCGGGATCTACCCGTCAGACTCGCGGAATTCGGCACGGTTTACCGCTGGGAGCAATCCGGCGAACTCGGCGGCATGACCCGCGTCCGCGGCTTCACTCAAGATGATGCCCACCTGTTCTGTACTCCGGACCAAGTGGCAGAAGAGGTCACTGGCTGCCTCGATCTGGTCAAAAAAGTTCTCAACACCCTCGGCATGCATAACTACCGCGTGCGCCTTTCCCTGCGTGATCCCGCATCGGACAAATACGTTGGCACTGCGGAAAACTGGGACAAGGCCGAGGCCGCCCTCCGCCAAGCCGTGCAAACTCTCGGCGTGGACTACACCGAAGAACTCGGCGAAGCCGCCTTCTACGGCCCGAAGATCGACTTCGTCGTCAAAGACATCATCGGCCGCGATTGGCAACTCGGCACCGTGCAGGTGGACTACAATTTACCCGTGAGATTCGGCCTGACCTATGTGGGTGCGGACAATGCCCAGCATGTGCCAGTGATGATCCACCGCGCCCCGTTCGGATCATTGGAAAGATTTACCGGCCTGCTCATCGAGCACTTCGAAGGAAAATTCCCAACTTGGCTCGCGCCCGAGCAAGTGCGCGTGATCCCGATTTCCGAGAAAACCCTCGAAGCCGCAGAAGCAGCCACCGCCAAGCTAGCGGATGTCGGCGTGCGCGTGACCATTGATCGATCGAACGAAAAAGTCGGCGCGAAAATCCGCAACGCCCGCCTCGACCGCATCCCCTACATGATCGTGCTCGGCCAGAAAGAAGTGGACGAGGGCACCATCTCCATCCGCCGCCGCGATACCGAAGATCTCGTCACCCTGCCCTTGGACGAATTCATCGCCACCCTCACCGCAGAGATCAAAAATCGTAGCTTACTACTACAAGCTTAGTAAAAAATTTATGCTACCGCCTCGTAAAATCGCCCTCTTCGGCGGGACCTTCGATCCGGTGCATCTCGGCCACATCCACCTCGCCCGCCTGGCGCAGGAAGCGCTCTCGCTCGATGAAGTGCGCTTCCTGCCGTGCAGCATTTCTCCGCATAAATCCGGCACTGCTCCGGCCAGCGCGGAGGATCGGCTAGAAATGTTAGAGCTGGCGACTGCCGAACTGCCATGGGCCGTCGTCGATGGTTTTGAGATCACTCAGCAAGGCCCATCTTTCTCTTACCAAACTGCGGAAGCCATGCAAAAACGTTTCCCCACAGACCACTTATTTTGGATCATGGGCGGCGATCAATGGGTAGCGCTCCCCGCTTGGAAGCACCCGGAAAAACTCGCGCAATGCGTGGAATTCATCGTTCTCTCACGAGGCGATGCAGTCCAAGTTCAAGAAAATTTCCGCCATAACAGCGTGTCTGGCGAGCATCCCGCATCCGCCACCGCCATCCGCAGTGCCTTCGCAAATGGCGCCACTTCACACCCATGGCTCGACCCGCAGGTCTCCGCATGGATTGTAAAAAAACAACTATACCGGCGCTGAGGACCTTTCCCGGGAGAGCCCGAATGACCAGAACCATACAAAGGTCAGTAAAACCGCCGCCAAGCCTACGTGCAGCACTTGCACCCAGCCGTAGATATGGATTTGCGACATGATCAAACCCAGCACCATTTGAATCACCACATTTCCTAACACCGCCTTCTCCACCCAGCCCGGCCCACCCACTCGGTGGCGTTTGGTGAGAATCCATGCCCACACCGTAGCGGCTAGCACCACCCATGAGAAACTTCTGTGGGCGAAATATTGCCATTCTCCCTCAAGCTCGGCAATCCAGGTGGAGCGCGGCGCATTGGTGTGAAACTTTGCCAATACATCCGTAATTTCTCGCACCTGCGTGCCCATGATGCCCTCGAAGATGATCACCGCCAGTAGCACCCACACCGTGATGCGCAATTGCCGCCGCGGACCAGCCGCCATCTGGATGCGCCACGGAGTGTCCGTCCCGCGCCATGCGCAGTAGGCCAGGGTTCCCATCAGACTCATCGCCAATGCGAGGTGAGCGGTTAGGACTCCCGGTGCAAGACCGCTGAAAACCACCCGCGCACCCATCCACGCATTAATGAGAATCACCACCAGCGAGGTGAAAGCCATCCAGAATACCAATGGCCGCTTGCCCCTTTGCCAGAAGGCCGCGATGAAGGTAGCGAGCGCAAAAACCCCCACCGGCAAGCTTAAAAGCCGATTGATAAACTCAGTCCAAACGTGCCGTGGGTTAAATTCAGCCCGCAAAGTGTCCGCAGTGATCGTCGCCGGATCACGCCCCATCCTCGCAGCCTTCCTTTGGAACTTCTCAATCGGCATTTTAGAAAAATCCACCTGCTCCACCGAGGTCGGCGGGATCAAGCGCCCCCAACATTTCGGCCAATCCGGGCAACCCATCCCTGCACCCGTCACTCGCACAATCGCCCCCGCGAACATCAATATCAACACGGAAACCAGGGCGGCAGTGGCCAGTTTTTGAAAGCGCGTCATCGGCATACCCGCACCATGGTGAGGAAACAGCCATTTTCCAGAGAAATTCTATTTTGTTGCGTGGCAAAGTGTGCGAACCAGAAACCAAGTAAACTCGAGATAAAGTCTCACCGAATGATCCTGTCTTGAACTTTTGTGTGAAAATCCACTCAAAATCGCCTGATATCAAATAGATAACCGCCTACGACATCAGTTCGCCCGTGTCTGGTTCATTTCGAATGTATCGTAATCTTTCTGCGACGAATCAGGAGGTAGCCAGCAAACAGGCAGATCAACGACAATCCGCTCGGTTCAGGAATGGTTTGAATCGAGATGGTTCCCAGAGCGCCTCCCTCGATAATCGAAAAGATTGCGGGGTCTCGATAGGTGGCAAAGCCCGGATTGTAGGAGGCATCCCAGTCGGTGCCAGGGTTCCAGTTGGTGGCAAGGTTCGGGTCGATGATGAGATTCCAATCGGAGCCGGGGGAATAGGTGAACCCATCAGACAGCAAAGTCAGTGGCGAATTTCCGGGATCCAAAAGCGGTGCCCCGACGTGGTGCTCACCCAAAATCGTTCCAGATCCAAGCAAGGACGCTCCTGAAAGCCATGGGGCATTGGTGGCAAAAATCTCAGTTTGCCCCCCGATAAATCCTCCCTCGGCGGAATTCGATGACGAGGGGCATTCAAAAGAGAAAGAGAAAGTAGCAAGGACAGCGGCCTTTGCTGGGGAGGCAAGTAGCGCCCAAGCCACGAAGGGCGCAAACTGAAAAAGCTTGGATCGCTGTAATTTTGGAATCATTTCGGTGAAAGACTAAACGATTGGATTTGGAAGGCCAAGTCGGAATTTTCTGTTCCTACGCCTGCCTAACGCCTGCCTCCAAGCACTTTGAAAATACCGCCGACAGGGGAAACAGGGGCGATGCTATTGGCTAGCGCATGAATACTTAATTGTTTGATTGTTTGAAATTTGGATAAACAAACTCGTATCTACCAGAACTCATCCGTGAAACAATATCGGAAGGCGTGACAACAACACCATCCTCTGAATTTGCATTTACCCCCGTCAATCTTCCGACGAATTGCCGTTCTTTCTTGATTTTCCACACCCACTAATTATGAGATATTTTAATCATCGGGTTTCCATAATCACTACTATAGTCAAAACAGAGACGACAAACGCCATCATAAAAACCGAGGGTATAGCTAGCATCATCGCGGGCTGTACCCTTAATTACGTCGTGGCCGCGCCAAAATAGAAGGAGGGCATTTAGAGACCTCTGCCATGCCTCCGAAAATCCCGGGGTTTGGGGCTGGCCCCATTTTCAAAGTTCCAGCCCCATCGTAAATCGCCAAAAAACCTACAACCCCAGCGGCCACAAAAGTCAGCGTCAGCGTGGAAATCCAACAAAAATCACCCGATATCAACTTGGTAACGCCCTACGACATCAATTCGGCCGTGTACACTGAGCCGACCGCGATGGCCTTTGGCCGGACTCCCCGAAAGCAGGCGGCTTGGACATACGCCACCGCCTCCCCGGCCGTTTGGTCGGTTTGGCGGCATCGTTGCGGTCGATGCCGACCGCTCAGTATAGAAGATTTTGAATTCTCCATCCACCAGGGTGGATTGTTAGCATCTCATCTGAAGAGCTTGGAGCCGAAAAGTGAAATTTCTAAAAAATTTTTGATGGTCTAGCGCACCGCAACTCGCAGATTCTGAATTCGTGACGAAAATCAATTTCATGCCACGCCATAGATCGTCCTTTGATCCCAATCGGCTATCCCATTTCGGCACTTTTTGAGTTTTTTGTCCCGCACCCTCATGCCACTTGCAAGTCCCATGCAGTTACAACTAGGTTCCGGCGTGCGCGGTTCGCCTCTTCTTCGATTTTCATTCATGTTTCTTGCCCTGATTCTCACAGGCGTGGGCCTGATGCGCGTGACCTCAGCGGGCTTCATTGCTCCTGAAATTAAAGTCTCACCAGAAAAAATGGAGGTGAAAACTACTCAGCGAGTTCCCTTCCGGCTACTCCTGTCCGCTCCCGCCGCAGAGATCAAGATCGATGCAGGGACGGGCTTCCAAACGTTTCCAACCGAGAGTTCTCCACTCATCGGCACACTCGAGCTGGACGCTAAAAACCCCCAACTCTCTCTCACCGTGAAGTGGCAAAACCCACCCAATCCCGGCGAGCACCGCTTTGCAAGGCTCACCCTCGATCCCCCCGGCCAGCCCACCTTCCAACACGTCTTCGATGCCGCTGGAGACATCGATGATTTCATCGAACTCTCCGCGCCCCCCAGCCCATGAACGATAGTCATCAAGCTTGCACCCACCACGACCGCCACCACGAGCTGGTGATCGAGAATCTCACCGTCCATTATCGGAACGTCCTCGCCTTGGAAAATATTTCCTTGGCCACCTCTTGCGGCAATCGCGTGGCCCTTATCGGCCCGAACGGTGCGGGGAAAAGCACCCTTCTCAAGGCCATCGCCGGCCTCGTCCCACGCACCGGCGGCAACATCCGCTGGCGCGGCACCGCTGTGAAAAAATGGTCGCGCGAGTTCGCCTACCTGCCGCAGCGCGAGGAGGTGGACTGGTCATTCCCCATCACCGTCCGTGGCCTTGTCGAAATGGGCCGCTACCCGCAGACTGGCTGGTGGCGCAAATTTTCCGCTGCAGACACCGCTGCCGTGGAGCTCGCGCTGGAGTCCCTCGCCCTCACTTCACTGCAAGACCGCCAAATCCGCGAACTATCCGGCGGCCAGCAACAACGCACTTTCCTCGCCCGCGCCCTCGCCCAAGATGCACACGTCCTTCTTTTGGACGAACCCTTCACCGGCCTTGATCGAAATGCCGCCCAGTTACTTGGCGATCTCCTCGCCAAGCTCGCCCACGAGGGCCGCCTCATCATCGCCTCCCACCACGATCTTAATACCGTGCCTCACCTTTTCGACGAGGCATTGATCCTCGCCACCCGCGAGCTCGCCTTCGGTCCGGTGGCGGAAATTCTCACCCCCGAACTCATTTCCCGCACTTTCCATCCGCCCGCCGCTCACCCCTGATCACATGGACCTCGATCTTCTCTCAAATCCATTTTACCAGCGCGCCTTGGCAACCGCCGGGTTCATCGGCTTTGCCAACGGATTTTTCAGCGGCTTCGTCGTCCTCAGGCGCAATGCCCTCTCCGTCTCCGCACTTTCACACACCATGCTTCCCGGCATCGCACTCGGCATCCTTCTCACAGGTGCCTTGAGCCAATGGAACGCCTTCTTCGGCGCGATGGGTGCAGCCCTGCTCGTCGGCCTCGGCTCGGTTGCGGTAGCCAGAGGAAACCGCGTGGAACAAGGTACCGCACTTGCCGTACTTTATACAGCTGCATTCGCCCTCGGCATCGCAGTCCTACCCCTTCTCGACACACGCCAAGAGTTAGAACATTGGCTATTTGGAGATATCATTGCAGTCGGGAATGCAGATATATGGATCGCATTCGGAATTGGTGCATTCACCCTACTGCTCACCAATTTACTCATGCGGCCCATTTTGCTCACACTCTTTGAGCCAAACGTCGCCGCCGCCCAAGGTGTGCCAGTCCGCGCGATGCAATACTTACTCTTCGGTCTGATGGTTCTATCACTCGTCTCATCACTTCAAGCAGTCGGTTGTGTATTATCGGTAGGCCTGCTAGTCACTCCTGCGGCGACAGTTTCTTTACTCACCGATCGCACCTCCGCGCTCTTCTGGGGTGGCGGTCTGATCGGCGGCATCGGCTCGGTGGTGGCCGTGATACTGGCTGGAAGTTTCGGCATCGCACCCGGCCCAGCGATCGTGATCGTATTAGGCGGATTGTTTGTCGCCGCCTATTTATTCAGTCCCAAATACGGATTATTGAGCTCAAAATTTCGCACGGGCTCTATTCCGAAAAGGCCCGAGTAAATACTCGGAAATTCTGTCCGTTTTCAGTCTCGAATTCGAAAAATCCGGTAATTTCGCGTGAAATTGAAACCTCGCAAGCTAAAGTTTCAAAATGAAACTTTTATCTCACGCCCGCCGTTTTTCGCTTATTGGTTTTTGGCCGCAGGGCCAATCAACTGAAGTTAAAAATAAACAACCAATACCAATTATGAAAAATACATTCCTCTTTGCAACGGCCCTAGCCTTTGCCGCAGTCGTTCCAGCCAGTTATGCTGCCGAAGAAACAGCCGCAGTTACGGAAAAACAAGACATCGTCGATGTCGCCGCTGCAAATGCTGATTTCAGCACCCTCGTAGCCGCAGTGAAAGCCGCCGGTCTCGTAGAAACCTTGAAAGGCGAAGGTCCTTTCACCGTTTTCGCACCTACTAACGAAGCCTTTGCCGCGCTACCTGCAGGAACTGTAGAAGATCTGCTCAAGCCTGAGAACAAGGAGAAGCTTGTCAAAATCCTCACCTACCACGTAGTTGCAGGCAAGGTCCTGGCCGCCGATGTGAAAGCTGGAGAAGTGGCAACTGTCCAAGGCGGCAAAGCCACCATCACGATCGAAGGCGAAACCGTCATGATCGATGGAGCCAAGGTGACAAAAACTGACATTGCTGCCAGCAACGGTGTCATCCACGTCATCGATAAGGTCATCATGCCGAAAGAATAGTATTTTTAAATAGAATCAATCATTCAGGCGCTCTTCGCAAGAAGAGCGCCTTTTTCACGTCAAAAATTAGCATCCCGAACATCTTCAAATTTCTCCGAATGGAGGTTGAAACCGACTTTCATCATCCCCTGACAGCTAAAATCAGAAATCATTT
>Ga0335395_10002855_pt1 | contig 10736 bp, 10 predicted proteins | sample MAT02_FD_205744 | JGI IMG/M metagenome (GOLD analysis project Ga0335395, IMG submission 205744) | Freshwater microbial communities from Lake Fryxell liftoff mats and glacier meltwater in Antarctica - MAT-02 (spades assembly) (version 2) ...
CATTTCCCCGAAAGCCAAAATGCCTTGCGCGGGCGCTGCTGGGGGCGCGATCCGCAACGCGTGATCGACCACGCAGGCCAGTGGAACCGCTGGATGAGGAAACGCGGGATGGCGAGCTGCGCCAAACATTTTCCAGCCTGTGGCCGCGCCCAGTCCGATCCGCATCACGATCTGCCATCCTCGCCCGCCACGCTGGAAGAGTTGCTACGGGAGGATGTGATCCCCTTCACCGCGCTGATGCCGGAGCTGGACGCCATCATGCTCGCGCACGTGGAGTTTCCCAACATCGATGCCGAGTTCCCGGCATCGCTCTCGCCACGGATCATCCGGCGGTTTTTGCGGGATCAGCTCGGATTTGATCGACATCTGGTTCTAACAGATGATTTGGACATGGGCGCCATCACCTCGCGTTACGGCCGTGGCTTGGATGTGAAGCTGGCGATCGAGGCCGGCAACGATCTCGCGCTGATTTGCCACCGCACCGATACAGCGGAAATCGCCGCCCGCGCCATCGCGGAGCTGCCAAGCTGGATGAAGGAAGAAGCGCACCTACGCTTGGGAAAATTTCGCAAAAAACTACATTTCCCGACCCCATGGTCTGAGAAACAATGGCAAACCACCTGCGATGCCTTGGCCCGACTGAGCGCGGAAGTTCCTGAAATCGCACAACCCATCATTAATAGCCCGGTAGCGGACTATTAAAAAAAACCATCCCCCCTCCCACATCAGACTTTGCTTACATCCGGGAAACTGCTACCACCGCCAGTGATGAACCAAGTGCATTTGATTGGCGGGGAAAAAGGCGGGGTGGGTAAATCCGTGATGTCGCGGGTATTCGCCCAGTATTGTATTGATCGGAATATCCCGTTTCAGGGCTTCGATTCGGATCGCTCGCATGGTTCATTCATGCGCTTTTACCAAGGTTTCACCGAGCATGTGGGGTTGGAGAATTTTGAAAGCCTTGATCGCCTTGCAGAAGCGGCTTTGTGCGGTAAAGGCATGCAGGTGATCGTGGATCTCGCGGCCCAGAGCAGCTCCTCGCTGCGAGGTTGGCTGGATGATACCGGCGTGCTCGAACTCTTCCGCGAGGCCGGCGTGATGGTGAATTGCTGGCATCTGCTCGATGATGGTAAAGATTCGTTAGATATGCTTTCCAATCTATTGGAAGAATTTCGAACCGAGGCCCGCTACGTGGTGGTGCTCAATTACGGCCGGGGCGCGCGCTTTGATGCATTTCATGCCTCACCCCAGAAACAACGGACCCTCGAGCTGGGTGGAAAAATCATTGAACTGCCCAAACTCCATGAGGGCTCGATGCGCCTCGTGGATCACTCGAATTCCAGCTTCTGGGCTGCCATCAACGCTGGAGAAAACGGCGAGCAACTCCTCGGACTGCTCGACCGCCAACGGGTGAAAATCTGGCTTCGCCGCGTCTATGCAGAGTTGGACACCCTCGGTTTGCGAGCTTGAAAAGCTTACTTCCCTAACAACCACGAGATATGGGGTGTGTAGAGATCCGGCTCTAGCAGAAATGAATCGTGGCCCTTATCTGAATGGACGATGATGTGCATGACATCCACCTTGGCCTGTTCGAGGTGTTTGACGATTTCCGCCTGCTCTTCGGGGTAGAAGCAGAAATCTGAATCGATGGAGAAAACGAGCCACTTCTGGTTGGCGAGTTTTGCGCGTTCAAAAAGCGCTTCCGGAGTATCGGCATCGCCCTCGTGAGTGGCATCATAACGCGACCAAAGATCGATCGTGCGGAGATAGGTGTTTGCATCGAAGCGTTTCACGAATTTTTTCCCCTGATGGAGCATGTAGCTTTGGAACTGATCCCTCACCCGATACCAAGCGAGCACATCATCCGCCTGCACCACATCCTGGCGGGCGCGGCGCTCGAAGGCATCCAGATGGACGAAGGTTTTCTGGGAAATCATCCGTGCGAGGGCAAGGCCGTAAAGTGGCGACTGGTTTTCATAATAGTTCCCACCGTTGAAGTAGGGGTCATTTTCGATGGCCAGAATCTGCTCAAAAAGAATGAGCCGATTGAGAACTGTGGTTTTAAACCCTGATGCGACAAGTATCACATTCCGCACGCGCTCGGCCAAGCGGGTGGCGAAGGTGAGGGCCACCAGCCCACCCACGGACGGGCCGATCACCGCGTGCAGCACTTCGATTCCGAAGTGATCCAACAAATGGCTGAACACCTCTACTTGATCCGCCGCCGTGACTGCCGGAAATTTCGAACCGTAGGATTTCCCCGTCTCAGGATCGATGGAGGCCGGGCCGGTGCTGCCGTAACAGCCGCCAAGGTAATTGGCACAAATGACGAAGTGCTTTGTGGTATCGATCGCCTTGCCGGGGCCGATCATATTTTCCCACCACCCATCATGGAGCTCCACTTGCCATAGCTCGCCCACGCCCTCGATTGCCGGGTTATGGCCCGCCGCATGGTGCGAGCCGGAGAGCGCGTGGAAGAGAAATACCGCGTTCGACCGGTCTTGATTGAGTTCGCCCCACGTTTCATATGCCAAGGTAATGCTTGGAAGGATGCCACCATCACGCAGCCGCACTGGCTTGCTGGGGCTTCCGGTTTGGAAAAATTGTGTCTCGGTGGTGGCGGGCATGCACAGAGACTAAATGGCCCTCTGCCCACAAGGCAAGGTTCTGCTCAATGCAAGGCTGGCTTGCCAACTCGGGAATCGGCATTTAAGCTCCGCTAGAAATTATGAAATGGCTCGCCGTTAGTTTTTGTGCATTGTTCTTCTCCGCCTGCGGTCCCGCCGCGGCGCCCGGCGCGGCCACCGGCTCCACCAGCCAGTCGGGCCTGGGATTTTTACCCAAAAAGCCGGAAAAAGGTCTGCTTTTCCAATACTATCAACCCAAAGCCATCTCCAAGTGGCGCAATAACTGGACTTCATCACTTGATCTAACAGGCGTCTCTTGGAACGACTCCCGCACCGCCACACTCATCGCGCCCAGCTACGTGGTGATGGCTGCGCATTTCACCCGGCCCTCAAACGTCGCGGTAATGTTTCACGATAAAAATGGCAAAGCTTACGAACGTTACATCACTGCCGTGCGCTCCTTGCCCGTCGGCGATGTGGCGGTGGGGAAACTCAACCTCCCCTTGCCGCCCGAGATCAAGCGCTACCGTTTCGCCCGCGCGGGCGAAGCAACAGTGGGAAGGCCGGTGATCACTACGGACAAAACGATGACACTCTCGGTCCACCGCATCGCGAGCATCAACGGCAGTGTCATCAGCTTCGACTACATCCCAGATTTGGCAAAAGTATATCAACGCAACCTCGTCGTGGGAGATAGTGGAAACCCTACATTTATCTATTCCAACGGAGATCTGGCATTATTGGAAACCCACACCACCGGCGGCCCCGGAGCAGGGCCGTTTTATGGAGATGCCGCCGTGCAAGCCGCCATCCGTGCGGTGATGGCGGAGATGGGAAATTAAGCAACAGCCATTGCCAAGCCAGCACGCACCAAGAGCGGCTCTTGTTCTGGATCGCGGCCCATGAAACGACGATATAACTCATCGGGCGGGACTGAATTTCCCTTGCTGAGAATGTGCTCGCGGAAGGCCCGCCCGGTTTCGGGATTGAGCACGCCCTCACGCTGGAAACGAGTGAACGCATCTGCATCCAACACTTCCGCCCATTTATAGGAATAGTAGCCCGCCGCGTAACCGGTGGGACTGCTGAAGAGGTGGGAAAAGCGCCGCATCATCGAGGGCGGTGCCGTCTTGAGTGGCGCGAGATAGTCGGCTAGAATATCACCCTCCACAGCATCCAAATCTTTGCCTAGGAAATCAGATAGACGGGTGTGGAACTCCAAATCCAATTTGGAAAATGCCATTTGTCGCATGAAGCCGGATGCGCTGAGGTAGTTTTTCGCCGCGAGCATTTTTGCAAACAGCTCTTCTGGAATCGCCGCTCCGGTCTCATGATGGCGGGCGAAGAGATCGAGCGCTTCACGGTCCCAGCAGAAATTTTCCATGATCTGGGATGGGAGTTCCACGAAGTCCCACGGCACATTGGTCCCGGCCAAGGATTTGACGGAAACCTCGCTGAGAAGGCCATGGAGAAGATGGCCGAATTCGTGAAAAATCGTCTCCACTTCGCGGTGCGTGAGAAGCGCAGGCTTGCCATCGATGGGTGGGCTCATATTGCCGATGATCAGGCCGAGGTGCGGCTCGCCGAGCGCACCGATGTGGAGCGAATTCATCCAAGCGCCGCCGCGTTTGGACTCGCGCGGGTGCCAATCCGCATAAAAAGATCCGAGATGCGCGGACGTGGCGGAATCATGAATTTCGTAAAATTTGCACTCAGGGTGCCATACTTCTGCAGCGCCCGCATCCAGCTCGCGCAGGGTGATGCCGAAGAGCTTTGAGGCAATTTCAAACATCCCCGCCATCACTCCGTCCACGGGGAAATACGGGCGGAGTTCCTCCTCATCGAAGTCATAGTTTTCCTGGCGCTGTTTCTCCGCCCAATAAGAAACATCCCAAGGTTCTAACAAACTGACCGCTTCGCTCGATTTATGAGATTTATACTCAGCGAGTCCTGCATACTCGGCAGCGAAGGCGGGATAGACGCGCGAGTGGAAGCTCTCGACGAATTTGAGGGCCGCTTGCCCGGATTTCGCCATCCGCCGCTGGAGTGTTAGATCTGCGAAATTTTGATGGCCGAGAATCGTAGCCTTCTCGTTGCGCAGCGCGAGGATCTGCCAAACCAACGCGGTATTGTCATGCTCGCCGATCGCACCAATTTGGGACGATGCCTCCCAAACCTGGTGGCGGATGCCCTCATCATGCAAGTGCTTCATCAGCGGAATCACCGAGGGAGCCTGCAACGTGAAGCGCCACGCGGGAGCCTCACGATCTTTCGCCCGGGCATTGGCCGCAGCACTTGCCTTCGCCGACTCAGGGAGACCCGCAAGCTGTGTCTCATCCGTGATGATCAGCTCCCAAGCGTTGGTGGAATCCAACACATGCTCTGAATATTTCTGAGTGAGCTTGGAGAGCTCTGCCTCGATGGCGGCGATCCGCTCCTTCTTCTCCTCGGGAAGATCCGCCCCGGAGTTTTGAAAATCCGCCAAAGTTTCCTCGACGAAGCGCTGGCTGACAGAATCTAACAACTTGATCTGCGGACTCGCTGCCACCGCCTTGATCACCTCCCACAAGCGAGCATTGAGCGCGATGGAGGAATAAAAATCTGTTACCTCAGGCAGCATCAGGTTCAACGCCTCGCGCTGGGCTGGCGAATCATTTACCGAATCCAGATGATTCAGGCGGCCCCAGCCACGGCTCAACGTTTCTGTTGCCTTCTCCAGCGCAAGAAAAGTACTCTCGTAAGTGGCTGCCGCCGGATTTTGGGCACAAATGGCCTCGATTTTTTCTTCAGCAAGGGCGAGGGCATGGCGGATATCCGGCTCTACCGCAGCAGGCACAAGGGTGGACCAAGGAACGTGGAAATCAGGCGAAAGGAATGGGTGCATCGTGAGGGAAAAAATTGCGGGATGGCCCATCTTCGGCGGGGAACTTGCCTTGTCCAATCATTGCACCAGAAAAAAGCAACTGAGTGAAATTGCACTACGGCAGTAACTGCTCCACCGTCACCCGCTCCGTACCTAGTAGATCGCGCAAACGGGTGCTGAGAGTGGCTTCCACCGTATCCAGCATTCCACTCTTCTCCGCTTCGCTGCGCATCTGCTCACGTAGCTCACGTAAAATCTGTGCTCGATCCGCAGGTTGCACCTTGTTCAGCCAACCGCTGTCCTCGCTCAGCACATCGTAATCCACGAGTTCCACAGACAGAATTTCCGGTTTGGGGAAATTTGCCACCGGCTGGCCATTTTCCATCCTTAGCGAAATCCCATTCTGCATGCGGTAGCCGCCTTTTACCTGATAATGGCCGCGCACGATGAGCTTTTTCGTCCCCAGCGGCAGCCCGGAAAACTGCTCGGATTTTTCAATCGCACGGGTGGCGCTCATCCGCATTTCTAAAAGCCCCAGCTCGCTGATCTCCGTGGTCTCGATGATTTCCGCCCGCCCCTCCACGATCCGCGTGTCCCGATTCGTCACCGCACCGAGCACCTCCCTGAGGCCACGCTCCATGCTAACCTTGGTTCCCGCCATCATCCGCTCCAATGGCGAGACGACCAGAAAATACAGCCCACCAAGCGTCGCCATGACGACAACCACAAGGCGCACTGTCCGCCAAATTTCCGAGCGTTGTTCCATTCGCAAAACCAATAGCACTTATTTCCCGCCCCATGGAGAAAATTCTACCAAAATTCTTGACACCGCCCTGAAAAATCGGCTTCTTTCCCCCCCGTGCAAGCTGCAAACAAAACGCAGGCCGTAATGCACCCGTAGCTCAATTGGATAGAGCGTCTGACTACGAATCAGAAGGTTGGGGATTCGAGTTCCTCCGGGTGTACCACTCTCAAGGCCCTGCAACTGATAGGCTTGCAGGTTTTTTATGCCCTTTGGGTAAGTATGAAGAGCGTCCTGAATGCAAGGAAATGCGGGTTTTAACACGATCTATTGCAGGAAGTGTTGCAGGGAAGAATCCGGCCATTGCGGGAAATGTCGCAGGAATGATCCCAATGCGCTTGTCAGTCGAGCACCAACAAAACGCCCCAGACTTCCCGATGCCATTTCACGCGCTCGGCGGCGAAAAGCCTCCAAAAGGTAGCGCTGCACCGCCGGGGCAGCACGCCAAAGCGGGGCGAAAGAAGCGCCCAATACCTGACCGAATGGCTTACCTTGACATCAAGCTTTCACCCATCATTTGGCATACTCTCTCAGCGAGAGAGCGCTACCTATCCACCTCCTCTTCCCCATCCAAAAAATCGACAATCAACAATCGTCAATCGTCACTTATCAATCAATCCCCCTCCACCCGCAAGACGCTTAAAAACAAGATCCAGTCCGCCTTCGAAAACAAAGCCGAGCCTCCCACCTCTTTCAGCATTTCAGCATTTCCGTTTTCAGCTTCCCAGCGTCTATTCCCCCATGGACGTTTTCACCCCGCAGAAGCGCTCCGAGGTCATGTCCCGCATCCGCGGCCGGAATACAAAACCGGAACTCGCCTTGCGATCCATGCTACACCGCCACGGCTATCGATTCACCGTCAACGGCCCGCTTAACCGCTCGCTACCCGGTCGCCCTGATCTTGTGCTGCCGAAATACCGCACGATTGTATTCGTCCACGGCTGCTTCTGGCACGGGCATCCACACTGTCCCGACTTCCGCTTGCCAAAATCGCGCAGCGAGTGGTGGCGGGCGAAGATCGAAGGCAACCAAGCCCGCGATCTCCGTCATGAAAACGATCTCCTCAATCGCGGCTGGCACGTCGTCACCATCTGGGAATGCGCTTTAAGAACGGCGGCTGCGAGAAGCTGGCTGACAAAGAGAATCCCCGCGCTTCTGGGTGGCTCGGAATAACAATTTATTCAGTCCGGGACGGACAAATGGGCGGCCCGATGCCGTCCAACCTTACCCGGTAGGGCGTGCCCGCCGTGGCGCGACTACTTCACCTTCTCCCGCCGGAGGCTCTTCTTCTCCCGATCAAAAATCAAAAATCCTCAATCGTCATTCATCAATCAAATCTCTTCCACCCCGCTCTCCATCCATCGCGAAAACATTCCCCTCCGCATCCACCATCGTCCCGTTTGGGAAAACGGCCAACGCCTCAATCGTCGCCCATTACTACTTTGGCTTCCACATGACTTTCGTCGATTACTTGCTTTGTGAAGCTGCCCGCCGATAGCCTGATCGCCAAAATCAAGATCACTCATTATCTGCTCGTTCCTCAGGCGAAAGGTGACAAATCAAAGAGCACTTGTCCGGCCAAACGAAATTGATTACCTTGATCCCCGAAAGGAGCCGCTAAAAATGATCCACGAACTTTACACTGATGCCGTTCTCACCCGCGATCTTCCTGCGCATGGCCTCTGCGCTGGCGATGTCGTAAAAGCGGTGAACCGTCATTCCGCTCCTGAACAAGAGGATGACTACTCCATCGAGGTGTTCAACACCATCGGTGAAACCATTACCGTCACTTCCATAGAAGCCTCCGCCTTGGGGCCGCTTCTAGCCAACGAGGTCTTCAGCGTTCGCAAGCTGACCTGAAAGCCGCTATCGAAGCTTGATCTGAAATGCAAATAGTCGATCAAGAAACTCCTCGCGGATCAGCCGCCAAGGATAGCCGTGGTTACGAACTCTACCAATCGACCTTTCCGACATGGCAAACTCGAAGACGATATTGCGGTTAGCAACCAAATCCACAAAGCGATCAATACTCGGCTGGTCGCAGTAAACAAGCTCCTCGTAGGAATACTGTATTCCTGTTATGCCATTACGCACCTTAGCCTTCACGAATGCCGCGCGAGAATGCTTCTCAGCCAAACGTTGTGAGAGTTGTGCGAATGACCAATATCCAAGCGCATCTGCGTTCTTTAGAAGATCTATTTTTTGGTTCTCGTGTAAAATATCGAGTAATAAGCCCAAGTTGTTTGGCGATGTAGTTACTTGAGAGAAACAAGCGAAAAGGCCGTCTTCTCTAGCTTTTCCAATTACGCGAATTCGTTCTGCGTTTGTTGCCTTCAACAACCATGTAGGCCCAGCCTGAAAAAGATTTAGTTTACCACTGCTAGGCGACGCTCCCTCTCTTATTCCTCTGCATTTGATTTCGATACCGTGGAAGTCTGCTGTCTGGTCGTTGTTTTCCTCGATGCCCATCAAAGTTTCAAAAGTATATCCTATTCCTGTATCACCAACCCGCAGTGAATCAATCCATCCGGATTCTTTGATAGAATCGAATCTCTCCAATAACTCTGTCAGCGCATCATCTGCGGAGAAGTTACTGGAATCAACAGAGCGGATGATAAATCTTCCCGGAACCGGTTGAACTTCGCTCCCAAATATAAGGCGAAAAAGTTCGTCGAAGCGACCTTGGGGTAATGAGTTCGCACAGTCGAAACAATAGCGGACAGTGCCGTAAGAGTCTTTGGCTCTCAGAAAAACCAAGATTCTCGCAGCATCAATTGAGTTGAGAACTCCAGGCAGCCTAGTAATTCTCCGCTCCGGATACCTTTCGTAATATTTATAAGCTAATGTTGGATCTGTTGTCGCGAGCGAGTTGAATACAGAGAATTCAAGTGTTTCATTAACACTCGGATCGGAAATCAAAAATTCGGGAAAGAAAGGATAGGCATCGATTGGAATCACAACACCATGACGGCCTGAATCATCATTTCGCGTCAGAACCTTCGCAAAAACCTCGCAATCAACGAATGGCTGATTGGCTCTTGCTAGAACCTCCCTAGTATAATAGAACAACTCGCTCATTTGCTCGAAACCTTTCGTTTGTTCAACTTCTGCGGATATTTCACAGGTTTGTGAGGCAGATCAGTGACTATTTTAATCGGCTGATTTTGGTCTCTCAGGACAAGATCCGCTGCTTCTCCCGCAGGTCGTTTAAGAGCAGTTTTTACCGCTTTCGCCAGCTTCTCTACCACAGGCACCACAACCGAGTTCCCAAATTGCCGGTATGCTTGGGTATCTGAAACCACTAACTTGTAGGTCTCAGGATAGCCCATGAGGCGTGCGCACTCACGGGGAGTTAATCGACGAGGATTCTTGCCCTTTTGAGCAATTAGAATCTCCGAGCCGTCCTTATGATAACGTGCGCTAAGGGTGCGTGTAGTATCTAAGCCTGTTACTAGTCCAAATCCAAAACCATTTCCTGCCGCCTTATGCTTGGCGGCATAGTTTTGAAGATAAGTCCAAAGGTGGTCTGTAAGAGTATATTTCGGTTCAGGTTTGGGTTCCAAAATGCTTCCTAGCTTGGGTCCTTCCTCTGGAAATTTGGGGAATTCGAAATCCCGCCATTCGCGGAAACCAACGAGAAAAATTCGCTCTCGATGCTGAGGAACAACCGATTTGGCATCAATGATTTTGGTGTAAACGGTGTATCCAAGTTCTTCGGTGAGAGTCCGGTAAATCACTTCAAAGGTCTTTCCCTTGTCATGCCCCTTGAGGTTCTTCACGTTCTCTAACACAAATGCAGCCGGCCTGTGGAAGTCGATGATCGCCGCGATGGAGAAAAAGAGATTCCCTTGTTTAGCATCGTCGAAACCATGCAGACGACCGAGACTGTTTTTTTTGGAAACTCCCGCGATACTGAATGGCTGGCACGGGAAACCGCCGCAAAGAACGTCATGAGCGGGAATATCTGCGACAGTTACGGTATGAATGTCTCCATGAGGGAGTTCACCGAAATTTGCTTCGTAGGTTTGTTGGGAGAATTTGTCGTAGTCGCTGGAGAAGACACATTTTCCTCCGATCTTTTCAAAGGCTATCCGAAATCCGCCGATGCCACAGAAGAGATCAATAAAGCGTAAAGCATCAGGGTTGGTCCCTTGTTCCTTTGGAATGACCGCCGTCGTGTTGAACCGGTAAGGCGTTGGATCTTCGCGGAGGGTCACCGCCTTGTTGTTCGCCGAAGTCTTTTTCGTGGCTTTGGTTGGGACCTTCTTGACGGGAGTTGGCTTCTCCTTCCGTTTCGAAGTCACGCGTCCACCCCCTCGCAAAGTAGGGAAGTTGTGAGTCCAAGGGCCTTGGCAATCCTTGCGACATTTTTTATTCCTGGATTCCTCAATCCCCTCTCGATTCCACTGATGTAGGTGGGGTCGAGGCTGGATAATTCAGCGAG
>Ga0335395_10002859_pt1 | contig 10724 bp, 6 predicted proteins | sample MAT02_FD_205744 | JGI IMG/M metagenome (GOLD analysis project Ga0335395, IMG submission 205744) | Freshwater microbial communities from Lake Fryxell liftoff mats and glacier meltwater in Antarctica - MAT-02 (spades assembly) (version 2) ...
CACAATATTTCTGGTGTAGGGATGGGCTGATCCCTGCTGGAAACCGTCACCAAGAATCCGAATTGTCTTTCCAGCCTCGATCGGGGTAGGCGTAACTCTAGTAATTCTCAAAGAGCCTTCGATCGGGGGAGGTGTCGGGCTGGGGCTTGGAGATGGACTAGGGCTAGGAGATGGGCTTGGACTTGGAGATGGACTTGGACTAGGTGATGGACTTGGACTTGGAGATGGACTTGGACTAGGTGATGGACTTGGAGATGGACTTGGACTTGGAGATGGACTTGGACTTGGTGATGGACTTGGACTTGGGGATGGACTTGGAAAAATCGGTGGAGAGCCGCCCGGAGTCGCTGCGATCCAGTTCCCGCTATTCCCTACACGTACCTCCAACTGACTCAACTGGGCCGGAGATAAGGCTGTCACCAGATTAGCTGTACCCGTTGCAATGGTTTGAGAGTTTTGGTAATTGGATTGATTCGCAAAATTGGTGATCACACTACTACCACCGACTCGGACTTGGAAATCGGCAGGAACTTTGCGACCGGGGGGTAGATTGCTCAAACTACAGTTCAGCGTTGAGCTGCTTTGATTGCAACTAGTTTGAACTTGATTCAGGTCTGTCGATCGAGCCGTTGCTCCGGCAACAAAAGGGGGAACCCCAAACTCCTTCGCCCCAATATCTGGAGCCGAACCAGAAAAACCATTGGTATAGGGCGATAACACCATGCCAGTATTGATCAAGGGTGAACCAGCTACGGGAACGTATTGACCATCTAAGCTCGGACTTGGCTCACCAAAGAAATTATTGGTATAAACCACATTCCCAGCACTACCGGGGATATTAGGCGGTTGGGTTTGCTTACGTACTAGGTTATTGCGAAACTCCAAGCCTGTGAGAAATCCATCCCGAATTAGATAACCCAACTCATCAGTAGTGTTGTTAAAAACCTTAAGATTGAGGCTAGTTTTACCCGGATTGTACTGTTGGGTATCAGGACTCCGGGGATTGTAGGAAGCCAGCATGATACCGGGGGAAGTTAGATTCCAAGTAATGTTGTGGTGGATGTCAAACCCCGTGATATTATCATCGGCGTAAATGCCGTGGGAGCCGTACTGTTGGTCGGGATTGTTGAGTTCTCCGTAGGCATCATGGACAAAGTTGTAGGCAATTTGCGCTCCGTCTCCCTCTTGACTCCAACCGTAGATTGCTCCTAAGTCAGTAATCCGGCGATGGGATTGGAAAATATCGTTGTAGAGAACATCTACGCCTTTTTCCATCTGCACCCAGTAGCGCCCAGCATTAAACATGGTGTTCCGTTGAACTTTAGAGCCGGGAGCTGATCCCATAATGCCGACTCCGACCCCAACATAGCCCACATTTTGGATGACATTGTTTTCAATTAAATGATTGCTGCCACTGAGTTGAATCATGGCGGCGGGGGCATGGGCAAGGTAGGAATTAATAATTTTGTTGTTGCTGCCCTTGACGGGGATCGCAACGGTGCCACCAGTATAGAAATAGGCTGGAGCTTCTTGGAAGTGGTGAGGATAGCGCCAATCTACTTGGTCGATCGTGGTGTTGTTGGTGCTTTCAAATTTGACCGTTGCTCCAAACATCGCTAAGTTTTCAATGCGGATACCCGATCGAGACCAAAGATCAAAGGCATGAATTCTCCGCTTCACCTGTACTTTCGGCGCATTGGCACTGCGGGGATCAACCCCAGCCGGAGGCATAATCGTTAAAGTAAATTGGGTACTACTAGAATCATTTTGGGGTGGGTCAATAAACCATTCTCCCGGAGCATCAAGGAGTTCTTTTTTGCCCCATAAATAAAAATAATTATTTGCCTTAGGTGAAAGCATTCCCGGATTGTCGCCACCACTAAGAATCACATCAGTACCGTTGCGGGTTCCCCCAGAACCGGGATCAGAATTACAAGTAAAATTAACAGTACTGCCAGATTTATTATTCACATCGCAAGTTCCTGCCATAATCCGGTAGCCGACGATGTAAGAAATTTTGCCGCCACTAAAATTGGTTAACTGGCTCAGGGCTGGGGTACTATAGCTGGCATTGTGTCCGCCACCTGTGGCTGCTGTAGCTCTGGCATTGTCTTCCCGGATGGCTACGGAGTCGGTGAGTTCGGTCACGTAGTCGATGTTGGTGAGGTTGGGCCATCTTGCCTCTGGGAGCATTTGCTTTCCCCAGAACACTTGATTATTTCCTAAAAATTCTGTTTGGGCCCTCCGGTTCATACTCCAGTTAATGGTGGTGCTGTAGGTACCATTGGGGCCAGCTTGCCATGCATTGGGGGCAATTTCGTCCACTCCAGAAATAATTGTGTCTGGCCCAGAGCCGCGAAATGTTACGTTATCTCGACGAGCAATTACAGTTTCCCGATATACGCCGGGGGCGATCGCACAGGTACTCCCACTGGGGGCTGTTTCTGCACACTTTTGAACGGTTTTCCAAGGGGAATTGCTAGTTCCGGCATTGCTATCATTACCAGTAGCAGCATCAACATAATAGGTTGTTGCAGTTTGTCCCCACACTTTGGGTATATTGACAAACATCAAAAAAGCGATCAGGGCGATCGCCAAATAGCGTTTCCAACGGCGCTGCATAAAAAACCTCTCGATTTATAAGTTTCAACCAGCAATTGACAAATATGGTGGTGTAGTAATTTCTGAATGAATCTTCGGCCGAGATACCAAACAAGGGATTATCGATCTACCTGGCTCTCGACAATTGAGAATTGTTATCTAAAATTCTTCCTCAAACTCTTTTTGGGAATTTTTTATAGGGTTATTTTCAAAATTGTTAAGAGATGTCTGCAAATCTTGTGTAATGCTAATGTAAACTTTTCATAAATCCATCAGTAATATTATTGACCTTCAAAAATAAGCTATGGCTTAATCTGTGGTTTTCTTCGTGATATCACTGAGTTAGCTGAACCAAATTGTTGAACCAAGTTACAGAATAACAAAAAAGTAACGAAATATAAATAAATAATTACTTAAATGTAGAGGTATTTTGACTTTCACTCTAGAAGCACAGGGAATAAACTGCCACAGAACATATCAACATAACGGCAGGTTTAGGTATCAAACTGGATAAAATTAGTCACAGATAGACTCTAGAAGCTAAGAAATCGAGTCTTTTAAGCTATTTCTAAGTATATTTACGGGGTATTTTTGGATTTATGGGGAGGTTTTGGGGGAACTCTCTGGTTGTCTTTCTAGCCAGTCAAGACCCAAACGAATTGTAAAGTCGGAATCAATATCTCCGGTGGAAGAGGCTTCGATCGCCCCTAAGCCCCAAGACTGTTGGAGTTTAGTGGCAGTTTGTAAGTCTCCCTTTTGAGCAATAATCTGAGTTTGGGGCAGTTCTTCTGTCCAGTTATTGATGATATAGGTGTTGTTAAAACCTTTTTTTGCTAGATAGTCAGCAAATTCTTCGGCGGCTCTGGGACGACCAGTGGCATTTTGGATCGCAATCCGGAGGACTTGGGGGCGCTGGGTGGTGGTTAACTCGTAGGGATTATTAGTCGTGTTGTTAGGAGGAGTGAGTTGGAAGTATTGCTCCATGATGCGATCGCGCGCCAGAAAATCAATTAACCAGTAGCTAGCTTGAAACTCTTGGGGTTGACTAAAACGCCCCGGCAGCAGCACCATCCGCAGGGTTTCTGGTTGCACATCGAGCATAAAACTTCCCAGAGCCATGATTTCTTCTAGACTAAGGTTGGTATCCACATACTGCTGCATTACTCCCAAAATCTGAGGAAGACGGGGCAAGACTGAGGGGTTGAGCAATCTTTGGCGGATCGCTTTGAGGAGGGTTTGCTGTCTCTGGACTCTACCAATATCGCCATTCCCATCACTGCGGAATCTAGCAAACTGTTCTACCTGCGCCCCGTTCAAGGTCTGCCAGCCCGGTTTTAGGTCAATAAATAAGTTTTGCGTCACATCTTGGTATTGCATGGCGTAGGGAACATAGATTTCTATGCCCCCCATCAGGTCTACTAGTTCTCGGACGGCATTGTTCGTCACCCGGACATAGCGATCGACCGTCACATTATTCAAAGCCCCGCTGACAACCCGGGCGGTTAATGCTGCCCCTCCTTCCACATTTGCCTGATTAATTTTGTTGATCCCAAAGCCCGGAATTTCTACCTGTGTATCCCTCGGAATTGATAACACATTAGCCGTCTTTATCTGGGGATCAAGACCAACGAGGAGCATGGTATCTGTCCGTCCCGCAAAAACTTCTGGCGAATTAGCTGGAGCATTGGGCATCCAATCTACTCCCATTAACAAAATATTTACAGGTCTAGCTAAACTGTAGCGAAATCCTTGCTTCCAAAGTTCTTCCTTGAGATTGTCAGGAGATTCTGACTTAATCAAAGGACTAAGGGGAGTTAGTAGGGCTACGGTAGCTCCAAGAGCCGCAGAAATTGTTGCTGTCGTCAAAAAAGCCCCGCCCCAGAAAACCCATTTCATCACTTGCCGACTCAGAGAAGGAGGCTCAGAAACTTTGCTGCTAGACTGGCTAGATTTACCAGAAGGGTTGATCCCTCCAGAGGAATCAAAGTCTGGGGAATGACCGTTGGATTGACTTTCTGGGGACTGATCTAGTTGGGAATCTGGACTAGAACTATCAACGGAATTGGGGGACCGACCATCTGGGGACTGCCTTGGGAAATGCTCAACAATTTTTTTCACCCTCACCTCAACGAAGTAACTCCTATAGATCGGATTATAACCTTAGAAACTGCTTACCTAAGACTCTGATTTCCGGGGATTTTTAATTTGACTATTTTTAAGTAAACTAAGCTAATGTTAAATTATATTAAAACCATTAAGATAAAGATCAAATAATAACCTGTAATAAAATCATGAATCCTTTTCAGCCATCGCAGCCCTCGGAGCAGGATTTACTCAAAGCCTTACTACCTCCCTTGTTAGAAGATTTTCAGTATTGGTTTACTCGATCGCTCAAATTATTGGAAAATGAGAATTTAACTTTTTTGAGTGCAGCCCAGCAAGCAGACCTCCTAAATCGGGTCAAATTTGCTCATCAAGAGGTGATCACCGCCCAGATGATGTTTACTGCCACCAATGGGGAAGTTGGGGTAGCCACATCTACGCTAATTCCTTGGCATCGTTTGCTGGGAGAATGTTGGCAGATTTCTCAGAAATGGCGGCAAGTCCAGTCGATCGCTCCTGAGAGTCAAACTTATCGGCATAGAAATCGTTAACTAAAGGTAGCTGTCATGCAGATATTATGTCTAATAGCCATCTAATAGTCGCCTAATAGGGATTTGTAGATTGCTGCTGGCTGTAATTGCCTTCTAATAACTGAACTTAACCACTTTTATCCTCCACCATTTTTTTAAATTATCAAGTTTCATTAAACTCTCATTAAACCTCCGTTAAATTTTATTACACTCTCGCCAAATTCCCCTATAACCATAAAATCAACTGCCCTAGAGGAACTCACCATGCTGCACCTAATCTATCTCGTAGTTTTTACAATCTTGGCACTCCTTGCGATCAGCAATCTCCTCCGGAGCCTTGTCACCCTGAGTGTTGACTCTCAACGCCAGCCCTCCGCCTCCAATAATTATCCCTACTCCCCAAATTCCTTCCGGGCAAACCAAAGCCCCCATCCAGAACTCCTCGACACCTACGGCAACCCCATCAACGAACCCCTGCTGGTTATGCGCTCCCTGAGTGTAGAAGATGCCCGACAACAATTGGATGATATTTATCATAAATCCCCCAGCAATAGCTCTGATACTTCGGAAGAAATCTAGTAGATGAGTGGGATATGGATTACAAGAGGATTAAATTCAGTTTGGCAATCTAAATTTGTTAGAGATTGCTTCCAAAATCCTGAGGGCTTTCGGTTAGCTATTATGTCCAAATTGCCGTAAGTCCTGATAGAGTAGATGGAGTGAAGAAATAATGGTTTTTACCCGCAGCCTATGAGTACTCTTGTGAAAGTCGTTCAGCCTACGGGCATTCTAGACGGAACCAAGGCTGGTCAGTTTCGCCAAGAAATTAGTCAGCTAGTAGAAGATAAAGCAGAAGTCGTGCTAATTGACTTCAGAGATGTCACATTTATGGATAGTTCTGGCTTAGGAGCTTTAGTGTTAGCCTTAAAGACGGTACGAGCCTCTGGGGGTAAAATGTTTATCTGTTCTGTGAATGAGCAAATTAGAATGTTATTCGAGTTGACGAGCATGGATCGGGTGTTTCAAATCTTTGCCAGCCGGGATGAGTTTGATGCTCATTTGGCTTCTTTGTAAAATCATCGTAGAATCATTGTAGAATCGCCAAAAATATCGTCTGAAGCCCCAAAACGATATCTTTCTTTACCACAACCTAACTAATAAAATTTTCGTCAAAGAGTGATATTGCTCCGCAACGCTAAAGCGATCGGTCTGATTGCACTGAATCCAAATCTTTCCCTCTCGGATTTCTAGATAAGTCAGACAAGCATGGATCTATCAACGAAAATAGACCTCACAATCTTATAAATTCAGCTAAGGGAGAGTGGACAGGAATTATCCACCCCCTTTATTTATTTGCTGGAAGCAGCGAGGGTTTTGAACTCCTCAATACTGGGTTCATCGCCCTTGGCAATTACTCGTCCTTCATCTTCAAAACCAGCAATCTCATTAAAATTGAGATAACGATAGAGTTCCGCAGCGAGAGGATTAATTTTATCTTGGACTACTTTTAGGTATTCCTCACGGGTCGGCATTTTCCCCAACAAGGCACAGACGGCAGCAAGTTCGGCAGAGCCGAGATAGACCTGAGCGCCTTTGCCCATGCGGTTGTTAAAATTGCGGGTCGAGGTAGAAAACACTGTAGTATTATCTTCAACCCTAGCCTGATTTCCCATACAGAGAGAGCATCCCGGCATTTCTAACCGAGCGCCTGTCTTTTCAAAAATTTCGTAATAACCCTCAGATTTGAGCATTGACTCATCCATGCGGGTGGGGGGAGCGACCCAGAGCCGAGCTTTTGCTACTCCTTCCCCTTCGATCACCTTCGCCGCTGCCCGGTAGTGACCAATATTTGTCATACAGGAGCCGATAAAGACTTCATGGATTTGATCGCCGACACACTCAGAAAGGGTTTTAATATTGTCGGGATCATTGGGAGCCGCCACTAGGGGTTCTGTGATCTCATTGAGGTCAATCTCCATAATCTCTGAGTATTCCGCATCAGCATCAGCTTCCATGAGGACAGGGTTGGCAAGCCATTCCTCCATTTTGGCAATCCGTCTGGTCATGGTGCGGGCCTCGGTATAACCACGAGCGATCATGTTTTTCATTAGGGAGATGTTCGATCGCAAATACTCCGCCACAGTTTCGGGACTGAGTTTAATAGTGCAACCAGAACACGATCGCTCTGCCGTTGCATCGGTGAGTTCAAAGGCTTGCTCTAACTTCAGGTCGGGCAGTCCTTCAATTTCCATGATCTTGCCAGAGAAGATATTTTTCTTGTTTTGCTTTTCAATGGTTAACAAACCCTTCTGGATTGCCACGTAAGGAATCGCATTTACCACATCCCGGAGGGTAATCCCCGGCTGCATTTCTCCCTTAAACCGGACGAGGATCGATTCTGGCATATCCAAGGGCATCACCCCCAGCGCCGCCGCAAAGGCAACCAGACCAGAACCCGCCGGGAAAGAAATCCCCAAAGGGAATCGAGTATGGGAATCCCCACCAGTACCCACAGTATCCGGTAACAACATCCGGTTCAGCCAAGAATGGATAATTCCATCTGCCGGACGCAACGCCACGCCCCCACGGGTAGCAAAGAAATCTGGTAAATCCTTGTGGGTTTGGATATCTGTGGGTTTAGGGTAGGCAGCAGTGTGGCAGAAACTTTGCATGACTAGATCCGCAGAGAAGCCCAGACAGGCTAGTTCCTTCAGCTCATCACGGGTCATGGGGCCAGTGGTATCTTGGGAGCCCACGGTGGTCATGATTGGTTCGCAGGAAGTGCCGGGACGGACACCGGGTAAACCACAGGCTTTGCCGACCATTTTCTGAGCAAGGGTGTAGCCTTTTCCAGTATCTACAGGAGGCGTTGGACGAGTGAAGAGGGGACTAGGAGATAAACCTAGGGCTTGACGGGTCTTATCGGTGAGACTACGGCCGATTAAGAGGGGAATTCTGCCTCCGGCTCGGACTTCATCAAGGATAGTTTCTGGTTTGAGGGTGAAGGTAGAAATCACGGCTCCCTCTGGGTTGGTAATCTCGCCCTTGTAGGGATGGATCGTAATCACCATGCCAGTTTCTAGCCCTGTGACATCACACTCGATCGGTAAGGCTCCCGAATCTTCTGCGGTGTTGAAAAAGATGGGGGCGATCGCACTACCGAGAATATAGCCGCCCGATCGCTTATTAGGAATGTAGGGAATATCATTACCAATGTGCCACAGGACAGAGTTAATGGCAGACTTCCGAGAGGAACCAGTCCCTACCACATCCCCTACATAAGCCACGGGATAGCCTTTTTGTTTCAGTTCGGCAATGGTCTGGATACTGCCGGGTTGCTTGCTCTCTAGCATCACTAGGGCATGGAGGGGAATATCGGGGCGGGTGGTGGCGTGGGGCGCTGGGGAAAGATCATCGGTGTTGGTTTCACCGGGAACCTTAAATACAGTGACGGTTATCGCTTCCGGCAGTTTGGGGCGACTAATAAACCATTCCGCATTTGCCCAAGAATCTACTACCTGTTTAGCGTAGGGGTTCTTTTCTGAGAGAGTTAAAATATCATGGAAGGCATCAAATACCAGCATGGTCTTGCTCAGGGCGGCGGCAGCAGTGGAGGCGATATTGCCTTGCAACGCTAAAGCGAACGCTGGCTCCCGGACTTGCAAGAGACTAATTAAAGATTGGACATTATACCCACCCAGCATGGTTCCCAAAAGATGTACCGCCGCTTCGGGAGTAATCAAGGGTGAGCTAGTTTCTCCTTTGGCAATGGCGGTGAGAAATCCTGCTTTCACGTAGGCTGCCTGATCCACACCGGGGGGGACTCGATCGCGGAGCATCTCAATTAAAGTTTCGGCTTCGGCGGCGGGGGGATTTTTGAGGAGTTCGCATAGCTCGGCTACCTGCTCTGCATTCAAAGGAAGGGGAGGAATCCCCAAGGCGGCCCGTTCTTGGACATGGTGGCGATAGGTTTCTAGCATGATTATTTGGTTTTTCTTCTCAATATCAGGATGATTACAAACTACCTGAATTATCTGATCTTTAATTACTCTTTACTACCATTCTGAGCGATCGCTCCTTGACTTTGCCAGAAATTTGTTATTTTCGTGGAATTAACTAAACTCAGCGATGACTGGAGTATGATCACTGGGTTTGAGGAGTTTGCGGGGAGCAGCATCAATTAGGCAACTGGTGGCTCGATCGACCAGCCCTTGAGTTGTGTAGATATGATCGATCCGCCAGCCCAGATTCCGGCGAAATGAAGCCTCTCGGTAATCCCACCAGCTATAATTTTCTGCCTGGTCACAAAATTTTCTAAACACATCAGTCAAGCCCAGATCACAAATTTTGGCCAATAGCTGCCGTTCTATTTCTGTCGTTCCCACCACCGGATCATTCTCGTTAGGGATAAAGTGAATATCTCGGTTATCAGGAACAATATTAAAATCTCCACAAATACAAATAGGCTGCTCTGCTAATAGAAATTTTTCTAGATAACTATGCAGAAGTTTCAGCCAATACAGTTTGTAGTGATATTTTTCAATAATGCCGCCACCGTTAGGGACGTAAACACAAATCACTCGAATCCCATCAAATATCCCCGTAATTACTCGCTTCTGAATATCAAAATCTCCGGCGAGTTCTGCACCGAGAACGGGGGCAAAACCTTGGCTCATGGAGCTTAATTCCTGCTTACTAATAATCGCCACTCCGTTATAAGCCTTTTGTCCAGAGACATAGCAGTGATAGCCAATGTCGGTAAAATTGCTATAGGGAAAGCCACTCTCAATCACCTTGGTTTCCTGAAGACAAAGGACATCTACCTGATTAGTTTCTAGCCAGTCAATCACCTGATCTATACGAATCCGAATCGAGTTGACATTCCAAGTAGCAATTTTCATAATTTAGTTGTAATTGATAATTAATCGGTTTCAGTGAACTACCACTCTACCTTAGACAATATAAACCACTCCACCACTACACAAATCTAGCTGGGGCGTGGTCTTGTACTGTGGATTATGTATTGTCATCTTGTATTTAATTTTGTGAGTAACGAAGACACGGAAGAAGAGGAGATTTTGTTAATTAATATTTGGACTCACAATGAAGTTTATTAGGGGATTAGTATATATCTCAGAAGAACGCAGATCGTAACGCACCATGAACGATTTTTATCAGCTAGGAAGGTTAGACTAGGAAATAAAATTTAGCAATTTTTTTATCATCTAAAATATGGCTAGAGATAAGTTTCATTATGCGGTTAGGCAGGGACTAGAAAAGGAGGGGTGGGAAATTACTCATGATCCCTTACGTCTAGAATTTGGAGAGAACGATCGTGTAGAGATTGACTTAGGGGCGCAAGCAGTATTGGGAGCAGAACGGACTGGAGAGAAAATTGCGGTTGAGATTAAGAGCTTTTTAAGTGACTCGGCACTACTAGATTTTCATTTAGCCTTGGGGCAGTTTTTAAATTATCGTTTAGTATTGGAG
>Ga0335395_10002861_pt1 | contig 10720 bp, 10 predicted proteins | sample MAT02_FD_205744 | JGI IMG/M metagenome (GOLD analysis project Ga0335395, IMG submission 205744) | Freshwater microbial communities from Lake Fryxell liftoff mats and glacier meltwater in Antarctica - MAT-02 (spades assembly) (version 2) ...
CAAGAACTCAAACAATTAGCCCTGCGCTTGGATGGCTTATTTTTACCGATTAATCCTAATCCAGAACTACCTCTATATATTGTCGAAGTCCAATTTCAACCAGACCCGCAACTCTACTATCGCCTATTTAACGAACTGCTCGTCTATCTCAGACAATACCAACCACCCCACCCGTGGCAACTAGTAGTGATTTATCCCGATCGTCAAACTGAACGCATCAACGAGCTTCATTTCACCGGACTTCTGCAACTCCCCAACCTCACCCGCATCTACATCAACGAACTCAGCCCCGCCTCCTCCACATCTCTCCCCATAAAATTACTAAAACTCATCATAGAGCCAGAAGCCACCGCCCCCAGTTTAGCGACAGAATTAGCTAGACAAGCCCAGACCGCCATACCCGATATTAACCTCAGAGAGAATTTAATTAATCTCCTAGAAACTATAATTGTCTATAAATTACCCCAGAAATCCAGAGAGGAAATCGCCGCTATGTTTAACCTCAGTGACTTAAAGCAAACCAGATTTTATCAAGAAGTTTTCACCGAAGGTCGCCAAGAAGGCATTCAAGAAGGCATTCAAGCAGGCATTCAAGAAGGCATTCAAGAAGGCATTCAAGCAGCTCAAAAGCGTTTTATCCGAAGTCTTGCGGCTCGTGATACTAGCTTGGCAGAAATTGCCCAAATCTTGGATTTATCCTTAGCCCAAGTGGCAGAAATCTTAGCTGCCTCAGATACAGATCAGAATTAAACTCACGATTCAAATATGATTGCCATATCCCCGTAAAAAATAATTCCATGACAACCATCCAAATCAATGAAAAAATTGATAAAAACTCCCTAGCGATCGCCGCCCAGAAAACTCAGCAGGCAGCAGTGGCTTTGGCGAGTTTATCCTCAGAAGTAAAAAATCAGGCGATCGCCGCCATTGCCCAATCCCTGAAGGATCACGCCCTAGAAATTATTGTGGCGAACCAAGCAGATTGCGAGGCAGCAGAGATGGAAGGAGTTGCCCCAGCTTTACAGGCAAGACTAAAACTAGATGCTGGGAAACTGGCAGTAGCGATCGCTGGAGTTGCCGAAGTGGGCAGATTACCAGACCCCATTGGAGCAGTGCAAATTCATCGGGAACTAGATACAGGGCTAGTTCTGACCAGATTAAGCTGTCCCTTAGGAGTTTTAGGTGTAATTTTTGAATCCCGTCCTGATGCAGTGATGCAAATTTCTAGCTTGGCAATCAAATCTGGCAATGGAGTGATTCTCAAGGGCGGCAGGGAAGCAATTCGTTCTTGCACTGCCCTAGTTAAGGCAATTCGCCAAGGTTTAGCCAGCAGCCAAGTCAGCCCTGAGGTAGTGCAGTTATTAACTACTAGGGAAGAAACTTTAGAACTACTACAGCTAGAAGAATACGTAGATTTAATTATTCCGAGAGGCTCGAATAGTTTTGTTAAATTTATTCAAAGTAATACTCAAATTCCGGTACTAGGTCATGCCGATGGGATTTGTCATTTGTATGTTGATCTCAAGGCAGATCTAGCCAAAGCTGTAGCGATCGCTGTAGATAGCAAAACCCAATATCCCGCTGCCTGCAATGCCATTGAAACCCTATTAGTTCATCAAGATATTGCCTTAGAATTTTTGCCCTTAGTTGCCCAAGCCTTAACAGAAAAAGGTGTTCACCTCAAGGGATGCGATCGAACCAGAGCCATCATTGCTGCTACCCCTGTCAGCGAATGGGCGATCGAATACAGCGATCTAACCTTGGCTATTAAGATAGTTGATGATCTAACTTATGCCCTAGATCATATTAATACTTACGGCTCCAGTCATACGGAAGTAATTGTCACAGAAGACCCCAAAATAGCTAAGATATTTCTAAACCAAGTAGATGCTGCTGGAGTATTTCATAACTGCTCTAGCCGCTTTGCCGATGGGTTTCGCTACGGCTTTGGGGCGGAAGTGGGCATTAGTACCCATAAATTACCCCCTCGTGGGCCTGTGGGTTTAGAAGGTCTAGTTACCTACAAATATCAGCTAGTCGGCGATGGTCACATTGTGGCTACTTATAGCGGAGCCGGAGCTAAACCATTTCTGCATCGTGATTTTTAGGAATATAACTATCCCCCTGTACTGACAAACTGCCGTATTAATAATCTAGGGTTGCTTCATGGATAAATTAGAAATTACAGGGATTCGTTCCTATGGTTATACTGGATTATTTGCCGAGGAACAAACTCTTGGGCAATGGTTTGAAGTCGACTTAACCTTTTGGGTTGATCTAGCACCTGCTGCGGCTAGTGATATGTTGGAAGACACCTTTGATTATCGGCGGGCTGTAAAAAATGTCCAAGAAATAGTGAAACAAAGTAAATTTGCCCTGATTGAAAAATTGGCAGAAGCGATCGCTGCGAGGATTCTAGAAACAGAAACCTTAGACAAAGTTCAAGTCCGTCTAGCTAAGGTTTCTCCCCCCATCCCCGATTTCTCCGGCAGAGTTAGTATTGAAATCTTGAGAAGTCGCTAACTATTATGACATTTAGAATTCTTAGTTTAGATGGTGGCGGAATCTGGGGAATTGTTAGCTCAACCATGTTAGTTGCCCTAGAAAAATTAGTCGGTACGCCCTTAAATGAATACTTTGATTTAATTGCTGGCACATCTACTGGTTCCATTATTGCCTGTGGCCTTAGTGAAGGTAATTCTGCCCAAGAATTAGTTAATTTATACCAAAAAAATGGGACAGCTATATTTCCCTATACAAGTTTATTTTCACCCCAGAGATTACCTGTAGCTCTCAAGTATGGCATCCTTGGCCCTAAATATTCTCCCGAAGGCTTAGAAAAAGTCTTAAAATCGCAATTTGGCAATAAGAAAATTTCGGAAATTACTAAATCAAAACTCTTAATTATTGCCTACGATACTTTAAGCAGACAGCCAATTTTCTTGAAGAACTGGCGTAGTCGTTTTATGGATTTAACCCTTTGGGAAGCTTGCGTTTGTTCCTCGGCAGCTCCAACTTTTTTCCCCGCCCATTATCTAACTAGAAAAGAGGGCGGACTCGTGGCTAGTGCGACTAGTGATACTATTTGTTTTGCAGAAATTCTTAATGTAGATACTTACAATCAAATGCAACTATCTATTCTTTCTGGGAAAGGGGCGGGGCAGATAAGAAATATTAGCAACTTCCAGAAAACGAGACAAAAACAAATTGCTTTTATAGATAGTCCTTGGGTAGTAATTCCCGATCATACTTCTACCTATAGCCTGAAGGTGGAATACTCCTTAATTGATGGGGGAGTGGGGGCAAATAATCCAACCGCCTGTGCGATCGCTGAAGCCCTAAGATTAGGCCATGCCCTGAAAGATATTCATGTATTATCAGTAGGTACAGGAATTTTTACCCAGGCGATTCCTTTCCTTGAGGCCAGTAGATGGGGCATTCTGAACTGGGCAACTGCTATTTCTAATGTGCTAATAGATGCCTCCTCAGATATTAATGATTATATTTCTGAACAAGTTAGTTATGACGGCCAATATTTACGCCTGCAATTTAGATTAGACCGGGAGTCTTCAATTAAAATTACCAACAAAATAGATGATGTCAGCCCTGAAAATCTCCAGAATCTGATTATGGTGGCAAATGATTATATTAGCCAGCCCTACATAATTCAAAATATCAAAGATTTTGTTGCTCAGGCAAAATAAAACTGGCAAAATAAAACTATGGCTACCTATCCTCAAGCTCGGAAAAAATTTGCTCAACACTGGTTAAAAAATGACAAAATTTTAGGAAAAATTCTGGCTGCTGCTAAGTTAAAACCAAGCGATCGCATCCTCGAAATAGGCCCTGGGACAGGAATTTTAACTAGTCAATTAATTTCCCAAGTTGCGGCGGTGCTGGCGGTGGAATTAGACCGGGATCTGTGTGAATTTCTGATTAGAAAGTTTCGGAGTAAAGATAGTTTTTTGCTCTTACAGGGAGATTTTTTAGAAATAGATACTGCTGCTGAAATAATTAGCTTCCCAGAGTTTCAAAGACCAAATAAAGTAGTTGCCAATATTCCCTACAATATTACGGGGCCAATCTTAGAGAAACTGCTAGGAACGATCGCTCAACCTAATCCTGATCCCTATGAAGCGATCGTCCTCCTTGTCCAGAAAGAAGTAGCCGAACGTCTCTACGCCCGCCCCGGCTCTAGGGCTTTTGGGGCATTATCAGTCCGGGTGCAATATCTAGCTTCCTGTGAACTTATTACTCCAGTGCCTGCCAGTGCCTTTTCACCCCCCCCCAAGGTAGATTCTGCCGTAGTCCGCCTCTATCCCCACTCCCTAGAAGTTCCTGCTCAAAGTCCCCAGCACCTAGAAAAACTATTAAAATTGGGTTTCTCTGCCAAACGAAAGATGCTGCGAAATAATTTACAATCCCTCTGGGAACGGGATCAATTGAGCCAAATTCTGGAACAATTAGAACTAAATCCCCAATGCCGTGCTGAAGATATCGGTGTTACTCAGTGGATTCAATTAAGTAACATCCTACATAATTTAGCTATTTAAGTTGCTCCTTAAAATTCATGCGTTCTTATTCCCTAGCTGCTCCCGGTAAAATTAATTTACATTTAGAAATTATTGGCGATCGCTCTGATGGTTATCACGAATTAGCCATGATTCTCCAGAGTATCGAACTAAGTGACATAGTTACTATTGCCCCCTTAGGTACTGATACGATTCGTCTCCATTGTAATCATGCCCAAGTTCCCTTAAATAAAGATAATTTGGCATTTAAGGCGGCTGAATTAATGGTAGTAAAATTCCCTGAGGCCTTTGCTCAGTTTGGGGGCATGGATATTACTATTGAGAAAAATCTCCCGGTAGCCGCAGGTTTAGCTGGTGGTTCTAGTAATGCAGCGGCCGTAATTTTTGGTCTAGACCTCCTATGGGATTTGGGTTTAACTCAGCCTCAGCTACAGGAGTTGGGGGCAGTGATTGGTTCTGATGTGCCATTTTGTATTACTGGTGGGACAGCGATCGCCACTGGTCGGGGAGAAAAACTCGATCCCTTAATTACTCCCGAACAAATTTATGTAGTTTTAGCTAAATATCGTAGTTTATCTATCTCTACAGCGTGGGCTTATCAAACCTACCGCCAAGAATTTGGGCATAATTATCCTGCTACTTTAACTTCAGCAAACACTAAATTATCCGCTACAGAAATTATCAAATTCATTGCTCAAAAAGATTTAGAGAAAATTAGCAAATCTCTCCACAATGACCTAGAAAAAGTAGTTTTACCCGCCTACGATCAGGTAGCAAATCTGCGACAAACCCTTAAAACTCTGTCTAATTTTGGTGTGATGATGTCTGGATCCGGCCCTACGGTATTTGCTCTTTGTAATGGTCAATCCCAGGGAGAAGAATTAAAGAAAAATCTCCAACTTGCCCTACCGGATCCAGACCTAGAGGTGTGGGTCACAAAGTTTAGCTCTAGAGGGATTCGATTACTTGTTTAACTCTTACTCCCCTTTACCCCCTGTGGGAGAAGGGGTATTAGCTTCTGCGTAAGCAGCATAAACTCCTTGAACATTGTACCAATTGAGGAAAATTCGGGCCGCTTCTAGGGCAAGTTGGGGTTTGCCTCGATCGATCAACCATTGTAAAAATCCGGCCATAGTTCTCTCATTCACAGCCCCGCCCAAGGATAATACTCCCCAGAGAATCTGGTGTAATAATGTCATTTGGATCATCATTTTCACTTCCCAAGTGGGGTGCTTCTTGTAGAATAAAACTCCCATGCGTCCCCGTTGAATTTCTTGGTCGATCATCCGGGGAATTTGGTCGAGACTAAAGGCGGGATGCCAGTGATAGCCGACGGCTTGAGGACATTTAATTAGTTTTAATCCTAGCTTTTTTAAACGGACTCCCAATTCTAGATCTTCCCAGCCGTAGAGTTGAAAACCTGTATCAAATAAACCAGCCTTTTCTAGCCAATGTTTAGCGATCGCTACATTCCCAGTGGCAAAGTAAGCGGCAGAAAAATCGGTAATTTTATAGGGTTCTGCTGTAGGAGCCTCAAAGTTACAAGTATTAATTACTGCCCCGTAGGTAAATAACTTGTCATTACTCAACTCCTCACGCCCAGCAGCCAAAGCATCAGCATGGGCTTGCAAAAATACTGGAGTTACTATCAGATCACTATCAATAAAAATAATAATGTCTCCCTCTGCCTTCTGGACTCCCAAATTTCTTGCTGCTGCTGCCCCTTGATGATCCTGTTGATAAATCTTGACATGGGGGAGTCTAGCAGAATTTGCGGACAACCACTCTAAGGTTGCATCGGTAGAGCCATCATCCACCAAAACCACTTCGTAGTTACTAACCTTGGTATCAGCTAATTCCTGATCTTCCAGAGCTAGTAAGCACTTCTGGAGAATCGGCAAGCGGTTGTAGGTAGGAATAACAATGCTAATAAACACAAATAGTTCAGTAATTTTAGGTTAAAGAATAAAAGAAAAAAGGGGCAATGCCCCTCTTAATGTATCTCTTTTTTGAACTACTTGGGAAGTTAGTAAGTTTCCACATGCCAGCGTTCAGCCCGCTTCAGTTGCTTTTGGTAGTCAGCCCAAGTAACACCAAACTTCCCAGCCGCGCCAGAAAGACCTTCATCAATGCCCCCTTCCATACCCTTCAAGCCACAAATATAGGTGTGGGTCTTTTCATCTTGGATCCATTCCCATACTTCATCAGCATGTTCGGTGATGCGGCTTTGAATGTAGACCTTACTACCGTCGGCATTTTTTTGTTCCCGACTAATGGCATAGGTAATACGGAACTGGTCAGGAAATTCTGCTTGGAGGGCTTCTAATTCTTCTTTGTAGAGAATATTTGGCGTGTAGGCAACTCCGAAGAATAACCATGCTTTACCTTTGAATTTGTAATCTGCATGGGTTTCTTTGAACATCCGCCAGAGGTAAGCTCTAAAAGGAGCAATACCTGTCCCGGTGGCCATCATGATTATGTTGGCTTCTGGGTTTTCAGGCAGGAGCATTTCCTTACCTACGGGGCCGGTAATTTTTAATTCTTCTCCCGGCTGGATGCTACACAGATAAGTCGAGCAGACTCCTTGAACTTTTTCTTCTGTTTTGGGGTCTTTGTATTCTAGTTGCCGAACACAAAGAGAGACAGTTTTATCGTTGAGGAGATCGCCGTGACGGGTAGAAGCGATCGAATAGAGCCTCAATTTATGGGGCTTACCATTCTTATCTTCTCCGGCGGGGATAATCCCGATACTTTGTCCTTCTAAATAGTGTAGATTGCTCCCTTCCAAGTCAAAGGTTAAGTGACGGACGGTACCTTCTCCTCCCTCCCGGACTAGCTCTTCATTACTAATACATTTGCCAATAAAGGGATTATTCGGGCGGTAGGTGTTGACCGGGACATCTCTCTTTTCTTTTTTAGGAGGTTTGGGTAGTTCAGGAGGTGCTTCTACAGCTTCCACTGTTTCTGCTACGGGAGCTATGGGAGATTCGATCGCTGGTGGCGTTGATTCTGGTTCAGTAGTCACGGGCAGAGGCAGGGACGATATCCCAATAATCTTTCCTCCGAGGCGAGCGATACGCCGCATTTCTTCGTTCATCCGGTTGTAAGCTACAGTGATGAAAACGCTACCACTTTTCCGGATTGAGTAGTTGGCCTGAGCAGTAGCCTGATTTTGGCGCATTCCCACAACTTCATAGACAAATACACGACTACCAAATTCTGTATTATTGGCGGAAATAGTTGCCATACTTGGGCTGTTCATTATTTTTTCTTTCTCCTTACTGAAAAATTATAAATTGCAGAGAAGTGAATAATCCCACCATAGTTTCTATAGGCGGTTATTTTAAGATAAGCCTCTTCGCAATATTCAGGGTAACATCCTCGCATGGTTGAAGGGCTGTATTTCCATATTTATTTTGATCTGTTAGCAGAAATTTACGAACACTTCCTGCAAATTAGCCCTAAAGATTATTAATGATCTGTCAAAACTGAAACAATTTAAGAATTTCTTTAATTCCTTGAGGATCAAGCCTTGTAGAGATGATCCCCTTTTGGTAATATTTGATCCTATACAGCTAGTAAAAAAAATTATTAAACTCGTCCGCCTTGCCTACAGTTTTAGAGCAAGAACCTTGGGATGACTGAGGGGGGCTAAAATAAACTTGCTGAAAAATAATCTCAGAATAAACTTTATATTAGAGGAAAGCTATGACCACTAAGCTGGATCGTGTGGTGATAATTGGGGTAGCGGGGGATTCTGGATGTGGAAAATCCACCTTTCTCCGGCGTTTAACAGACCTATTTGGGGCTGAGCTAATGACGGTCATCTGTTTAGATGATTACCACTGTCTAGACCGCAAACAACGGAAGGAACAGGCAATTACTGCCCTTGATCCTAGAGCTAATAACTTTGACCTGATGTATGAGCAAGTTAAAGCTCTTAAGGATGGTCAGAACATTAATAAACCAATCTATAATCACGAAACTGGTGAACTTGATCCCCCAGAAAAAGTTACACCCAATAAAATTATTGTCATCGAAGGTCTTCATCCCCTCCACGACCAGCGGGTACGAGACTTAATTGATTTTAGTGTTTATCTAGATATAAGTGATGAAGTCAAGGTGGCTTGGAAAATTCAGCGGGATATGGCAGAACGGGGGCATCGTTATGAAGATGTTATGGCTGCTATTAATTCCCGCCGTCCAGATTTTACTGCCTATATTGAGCCTCAAAAAGAGTTTGCGGATGTGGTAATCCAAGTATTACCTACCAATTTGATTGCAGATGATAAGGAAAGAAAAATTCTCCGGGTGCGCCTAATTCAAAAAGAAGGGGTAGAAGGTTTTGATCCAGTGTATTTATTTGATCACGGTTCTACTATTCACTGGCAGCCCTGCGGCCGTAAACTTACCTGTAACTATCCCGGGTTAAAGATGTTTTATGGCCCTGATAGCTATATGGGGAACGAAGTTTCTTTACTAGAAGTAGATGGAGAGTTTCAAAACCTTGAGGAGTTGATCTATGTGGAGCGCCATTTGAGCAATACTTCTGCTAAGTATCAAGGAGAAATGACTGAGCTATTACTCAAGCGTAGGGATTATCCCGGTTCTAATAATGGGACTGGCTTGTTCCAAGTTCTGGTGGGACTAAAGATGCGGGATACCTACGAAAAGCTAACGGAAGAGGTTCCTCAGTTGGTAGCAAAGATTTAGATTGATGCATTCGGAAAACCCCCTGAATCCCGCTTAAAAAAGGGGACTTAAAGCCAAGAACGTATCTACTTACACCTCCAATTTTCTAAGGGATTTTGGAGGTTTTAACTATTTTGTAATAGGGTTTGAGTCATGGCTGCTAGTTGTTCTAGTTGTTCTTTTTGAGCCTCAGCTTGTTTTTGATAATTAAGTTTTTTCTTGAGGGCAGCTTTGGCCAGGTCTTCACGATTTTTCTGGAGTGCCTTTAGGGCTACTTTTTGCCAATCTTGAGCTTCTTTAAGGTTGCGTTTATAGTCTGGTTGGATGCTATTCCAAGTAACTTTGATCTGGGCGATCGCTTGATTGAGTAATTTTTGACTAGTTTCTGGAGTTGTTTCTTCCAATGCTTCTTGGATGGGGGCGGCAAGTTCTTCGGGATTCATAGTGCGGAGGACTGGGAGAATATCCTGCACTTGGCTACTTTCGCTTATCCCAGTTTTACACCAAGTGGCCAAGTGTTCGCAATTGCTGAAAAGGAGATTATATTGTTGTTCTCCAAGGCGGCTGATGGCTCGGCGGATCACCACATCTGGGGTAAAAGAAGTGGTATAGGAGCGTAAATAAATTTTATGCCCATCACTAAATATGCCCATAGAAGTTCGTTCGATCGTTTCACTGCTCTTGCGATAATGAATCACTGTGCCATCGCCGCAATCAATGCCGTGATGTTCATATATTCCTTGGAGGTTAAGAAATTCTCGATCGCAATAAATCTGGTCGCCTCGTGCCATAAATAACCTGACTAATTTTCACTAATAAACTAATGACATACTAACTGCCCTATAACTTCTTAAGGGTTGGGATTTCCGCCCTTTGTGATTATTCTCCAGAAAAATTAGTGTTTATGCCAGCAACCAAGAGAACAAATCCTGAACCGTAAGCTGGAGATCGATCGCAAACAATGGCACAGAAATTAGGGCATCTGGTCTATCAAACACTTTAGTTTCCTGATTGGGATAATAAACAAATACAGTTTGCTCACGAGGATCGATTAACCAGCCCATTTGAGTTCCATTCTGTAAACAATGCAGAATATTTTTTGTCACCTTAGTTTGGCTCTGGTCAGGAGATAAAATTTCAATTGTCCAATCAGGAGCTAAAGGAAATGTATTGGCAATTTCGCCATTTTGATCACGGGGAATCCGATGCCAAGCAAAAACTGCAATATCAGGAACCGTTGAGCGACCATTAAATGTACAACGCAACTCAGGAAATGCCCAGGCAATATGTTTCTGCTTAACTACCCTATTGATTGCCGAAACAAGCTCTCCTTGAATTGCACTATGTTTCCCTTGGGGCATGGGCTTTTGAAAAATTTGACCATCAATATATTCACTAGCTGGTTTTGTTTCTGGTAATTGCAAAAATTCTACCAATGTTAGGATTTTATAGGGTGCTTGTACCATTTTTAACTTATCTCCAAGGTATTAATCAAC
>Ga0335395_10002862_pt1 | contig 10716 bp, 6 predicted proteins | sample MAT02_FD_205744 | JGI IMG/M metagenome (GOLD analysis project Ga0335395, IMG submission 205744) | Freshwater microbial communities from Lake Fryxell liftoff mats and glacier meltwater in Antarctica - MAT-02 (spades assembly) (version 2) ...
TCTCATTTCGCCTCGCACAACGGTGAGTGACGAGGCAAACAGGGAGAAAGGCTCCGTCAGTGACATCATGTCAAGGCCCGCCTTCTGAAAAGGCAATCCATAAAAGTCAAATGTGAGCGTGCTGATGATCTCGTCGTCGCAGACTGGAATGGAGAAGGCCCAGATAAAACCGTCAGACGCAAAAGAGCGCACCAATGGGACGTGTTCACCTTTCCACAGGAGCGTTGCGTTCGTCGTTTCTATCCGATCCTTGGCGACTTCCAACCAACCGCCATCTTCCACGTTCACGCGAAGCTTACCAACAATCGTGGCATCAGCATCATGTTTGCGATAACACCACTCGAGCGCGTAAGTGCAGGGTTTGCCGAAGCGACCGAGAATTTCTGTCTCAGTAACAGCCGGACGCAGTGGAATAAACACATCCTTCTCTCCTCTAGCATACACGCCGCGCGAATCGACTGGCGTCTGGCTAACCTCGAACTGACACGGGAGTTCAAGAACATCTTCTGTGATCTGGAGGGAGTCCCGATCCAGGAACTGAACAAAGACAGAAAGAGCGTCGTAATCGATCGCTCTACGGATCAGTGCCTTTGAGAATTCCTCGAATTCACGTACACAGATATTATGTACGAACGGGAAATCGGACGGATCAATGCCACCGTTGCCTGTTATCTTTATCATACTCAATTATCGTGTATTCGAATTAGAAGACGAGCGAATTAGTGACGGCGAACTCTCGCCCATTGCTCAAGGACAACAGCCATGCGAATGCCGACCGACTTTGCAATGTCTGCATCTGCATCTTCAAGGACTGCAATGATGATCCCTTCTGATCGCGAACCAGCAGGTTCGGTGATTCCCCTTCGCGGAAGCGACAACAGTACGATTGCATGATTCTTGACTTCCGTTGTCGTTTTGCGCGCGTCGAGCCACTCCGCTAAATTATCCAAGAGGATGGCGCGATCAGCCTCGACATTGTGGTGAATACCCGAGGGATTGAGAGTTCTTGCGGAAACACATGCGCGCGCACCGGTTGCCGCCCCCGGTGGAGAGGCAAGGAGAGTCTGGACATACGCTGCATGCACCGTATTCGCGGTCAACAGATGACGCTGCAGAACGCGAACGTCTGGCATCGTGAGCAGTTGCACTCCACACGCGTGAGCTACGAGTTTCTCCCAACTTGTCTCATTACCGAACGCGGCCGGCCATGACATTCTGACGCGATTGTACGTCCCCGTTTTCCCTCCCCAACTTTGCAGCTGCGCCTTCGCTGCGGCAGCCGCGTTCGAAGCAGTACCTCTTCGCAACACCTCGCGAAGTGCCGTGCTAGAAACTGGCGCATCGAGAGTCAGTGTGGATGCGTCGGCGACCACGCGTGCGCCGATCGCAACGTTGCATGACATGACGAAGAGACACGGCTTCACCACGCGGCCATCAACACGTGCCATCGGCGAATACATCCCCGCGAGTCCCAATGCAGAGACTTCGACTTCGCCCTGACCGATCAGCAACTGTGCAAGTTCGACAGGAGGGAACGTCGTCGCTTGCCCAGGAGTCGGAATTGCGAGTCCGTCAGCGTATTCTGGAAACCCAGTTCCGACGTCAAAACGACCAGGGCTCGGAACGGTTGGGTAGTTGAAATCGCGCCCCGCCAACAGTGCCGGACCTTTCCCCCTTGAGGAGAACCAATCGTCATGCAAGAGAGTCTCGAACTGCTTTGCGTCATATTCGAAGGCGTAGCGATGGGCAGCGCGCACTCTGGTAACGGCAGTACCTGGCGCGCGATCGACCATCGGACCAAAACCGAGTCTCAGCAACACACCAAACAAACTGTGCGGTACGTTTTCGTTTCCAGCTTCAACATCAGCAGCCAGACCTCTTCGAATGCGATTGCCGATCGCCAGTCGATCAGACACTGAAAATATTACACTGTCGCGTTTTTCTTCAATGGTGATCGCCAGAGAGTCATTGCCGTTGGGTGCTGCTGAGAGACTTGCCGGCCTTCCGGATGCGTACATGATGCCTGTCATGCTGAAGAAGCCATTGCACGATTTCGCAAAATTCTCGGCGATCAGTTCCCGTGTAATGGCCGTCGATGTCCTCGGAAGGTAGTGTCGACCAAGGCATCGTCTCACACTTCGCGGGCGATTGCGGTCACTACTCGCGAGCACAATTTCGCCGCCCCCTCGACCGTTGCCTCCTCCCGCTTCTACCACGGTTCCCGGCCCGCCCATAGGACCGTGGCCGATTGTGGGATCATTTGAGAGCGCATAGAGCGTGGCAACCTTCATCGTCGAGCCAATCGGGCCGCGACGCACAAACGCGGTATTCTCGGATCCTCGGGCCTGTTCCGAAGCCAGTTCCCACGCTGTCGGCATACTCTGAGCGAAAGCCGGCAGCGCAGCATCGCCGCCTGTAGAAATACTTGCCAACACAGCGCCACTACGGCCGTCCATCACCACCGCGCTCAGTCTGGCGTCTTTTGGCGTGACTCCCCCAAAGACGTGCGATTTGATGCTGATCTCCTCGCGCACAATTTGCACAAGCGCTTTCTGGAGATCACCATCGATGGTCAACTCGTATGATGTCGAACTGTCTGCTTCAACGGTCTCGAATCGATGATCGTTGATGGCCGCTAGCACGCCTGATTGTGCGGCGGGTAATCCAAGAAGGGGCCCGACATTCGCGCTGTCCAGAAACTCTCTGGACACTATCCAAGATTGATCTTCTACAGTCTTCCAAGCGACCGCTGGACGAACTCCTCGGGATCGAAACTGTAGCGTCATGTTCCCAACTCCGATGGCAATTACGTCCCCGGCTTCAACAATGTCCGCCTGGCCCGTCGCACCCAGTTTTCGCGGCAGCGTGCGACATCCCGTTCCGATATCAAATCGAAGCGCTCGGGCGGTCGTGTCGTTAGCCAGCAACTCAACTCTACATCCGCTCGTGCATCCTGCAGTCTCGTTTGCAGCCCACGTTATTGAACCATTCGGTAGTACACCAGCTACTCCCAGAAATGCCGTGCGGCCCACGAGCGACTCACCGCCGGCAACACCGCCACCAACGCACACTGAACCAACCGTGGTGCCAACGGGTTTTCCTTGGGCGCTAAGCGTAGCGAATTCACCAAGCTTGCGACCGTTCTGCATGAGGTCTGCAACGAATACGGATGTTGACTTGCTGAGCGATACAGCCTGGCTGGTGTGTTGTCTCAACGGAAGCTGCAAGCTGATCTGGGTGGTACCATGATGCACCCCCCACAGTTCGCGCGGCGTAGGCTGGAACGAACCTTCACCGACTCTCGTGCCCTTGACGAATGGCAGTTCCTGCATGCCCCAGTCAAAATCCAATGTCAGCACAGATGGATCTCTAAGGAAGCCGAGGGAGGCAAGTGACGCATTCGTTCGCGAGATCAGACGAGACACAAGGGGCGACAAGAATCCAATCCGCGCAAGGTCATAATCAGCTTCCAGTTGTTTCGCCGTCGATGGGTCGGGTGCACGTGGATCAGAACATCCGGGATTGGCAATGCTTCTCCAGGCAACCTTGAGATCCGGCATGTTTAAGCACAACAGTTCCGCATCGATCAAACGCTGTACAACGTCTTCGGCTTCGAGATCGGTGCGTTGTCGGCTGAGGTGGTTCGCGGTGTACCGAATACGCATTGGATAGACCGCAAATGGTTTTGCCATCGCGCCGTGTTTTCGAGCCCTCTCCACATCCACCAGATCAACGGAGGTTAAACGGCCAAGCCAGCGCCGATCACCGTCAGCGCCGTGCTCGGCCGGTCGAGAACGAATGGCCAACTGAAGCGCCGGTGGTGAGATTCCAGTTTGCGGAGCCGCGTGCACTTCATACGGCGTCAATCCAATCCAGAACGTCTCATTCGACTGCAGCGCATACGTATTGCCCGCAACGAGTCGTCGAACAATTCCCTGTTCGTTGCCGATAGCCAGCCTCCCTAGGCGCTCGACAACCCTGATGCACCAGATGCTATCGGTGGTGACAGTTGCAAGAATTTGCTGAGTGCACGGGACAACTTGCGCCGCCTTGTCGGGAGAGCCGTACGACCGCAGCGGAATACGTGGATTATTACTCGTCAGACTGGCATTGCTTCCGATCCATTCACCCAGTTGAAACTCTCCGCCGACTATACTCGCGGCAGGTGCACCGCTCGACCCGACCGAGAGTTGTATCACCACTCCATCGCGGAGTCGCCTACGAAGAGTTTTTTCGTAGCAGAGCTCCTGAGCAATGGTCGCTTCACCAGGAACGTGAACGTCGTAGCACAGCGGTCTTCCGGGAGTGGGCTTACCGATCACGAGCGCCCTGTCACTGGCTGCGAGCAACGGAAGGTAGAGCTGCGTGGTGGTCGGGTCTCCGTCTGTTCCTCGCCAACCGAACATTACCATATATCCGCCTCCCAGACCTAGCGTGAGGACGAGCCCGAAAAAAAACACTGTGCGTCGAAATCTTTGAAAGTTTTTCATGTTTTCGACGGCAGGCGATGCGGTGAAGCCAATCTGAGTAGGCGCGTTTGCAGCACCAGCGGTACTACAATGATCAGTGTGAACAACAAATGTGTCGCGCCACCCATCCCCGCAAATGGCAGTGCGACACCGGTGACCGGCATGCTTTCGCTCACGCCTGGTGCGATGTGAACAAACCATTGTCCGCCGATCAGACTACTTGCAAATACCAGCATCAGCGAAGCCCAACGCATTGGTACGCGAAAGCAAGGATCAACGGTCGCTGCTGTTATGATTCCAGCTTCGGCGGATAGAAAGAGCAGAAGAACTATAAAGAACAAAGCGAACATGACCAGCGCCAATGGCCAAAGCCCCTGCAAGGCGTTAATAGCGAAAATCGCCAGGTCTGAGTGCTCATTAGGTACCCAGTAGCGCCACACATCGATGGCCTCGCTGGCCAGCCAGCGAGCCTGCACAATCCATTCACCCCGGCTCATGTAGCTGGCATCTGCAGCAAGATGTATGCGCTGGACAATCCGCTCATTCTCGAGGATACCGCGCTGCTCAAGAACCATAACGAGGTGACTCAACGCAGACAGACCGCAGACCATGATGACGCCGAGGACCGCCGACGTCCCGAGAAAGTAAAGACCTTCATTCTCACTCTGCCTCGTTGGCTTCGCTTCGTCAACCTTCGTAATCGTGGCGGTAAACACACCAACCACAAGCGCCACTACACTTGCCAGCGCTCCACCGACATCGTTTACGAACACAGCAATCGTGATCATCGCGAAAGAGGCACATACAAACGCTATCGCAATTCCAAGTGCCTTTTTTTCGACAACGTCGACGGCCCTATATCTTTTTGCGGATGCGAACAGGAATGCGCAAGCTGCAAGCAGGGTGCCTGCGTACGCCAGGAGAATCGGCAGTCGTCCGGCAAACAGGAGAAACAGGATCACGCTGCCAACGATGACAGCACCAGCATAAGCGAAGTAGGACCTAGCGCGTTGCAATTCGTCACTCTTCCCGGCGACGTCCCAACTGTTCGCCACGTACCAGGTCAGAATAGTTGCGACAGCCGTGTGAAACGCCAGCGAAGGAACAGGTCGTAGCTCGTTAAGTCCCCATGAAAGGGGAATGATCGCTCCCAACATGAATGACGTGAGCCGTCCATCAGTTTTTGCGATCCACGAAGCAACTCCCCGAACACATCGTACGGAAGTCAGGTAGTAATCTTTAATTCTTCCTTGCCGAACGGCCTGCGGCGGTGCTGGTACGCGTTGCCACAAGCAATAGAACATTTCCGAAATTGCGGCCGCATGCGGTGCTGCAACGACAACCACGGTGCTGATCAGCAAACCGCCTGCGACCAGCTTTAGACTCTTGTAAGCGAAACTGAGTCCCCCGCCACTGCGGCGTTGCGTCAACCACAGACTCTCGTCGACTGATCGATAGTCCTGGCCGAGCGCGATCAAACACGTAAGTCCAAACGCTGCGCAGCATAGAGCGCCAACACGCCATCGCTCTGCAGCCTTGACGACGGTCTGCTTACCGGCACGCGCCCCGCCAGCGACTGCATGGTTTTGCCGTCCAATCCATGTCATTACGAATGCAGCGGTCACCAATGTCGCGCAAATCGTAATGGCTCCTCCGATCGTGCGACTGGCATAGCGCGTGTCGCCGATCAACCATGGCTGCGTCGCAAACGTCAGTTGCAAATTTACTGAAATAATCAGTAGCGCACCAATCAACGAAGAAAGCAGCTGTAAGATACGGATCGGTGAAAACAGCCAGTGTTTCACCTCATGAGGCGAGTCGATGTTGTTGGCATGATGAACGTTGTCCCGGTCATCGGAGTAACTCACTAAGACGGGAATCAGTAGCAGTACGCTGATCGAAATGACCAGCGTCGCGAGATAGCCGGCTTGAAGCGCAGCTCGCTGCCCGCCGCCTATACCAACTCGAAACAAGTAGTTCGAAATAGTGACCAGCGACTCTCCAGTTTTGGTCTTGAGGATTATGCCCGTCAGACCAACTCGTTCGCGACCCTCCGACGATTCCACCCAGAGTGGCAAAGTGAATGATGGTGATCGCACACCAACCGACGATGTACAAAGCACAGTCTCGCTATTGACCGCGACCGCTTGAGTTGGTGGCAGGTCAACGATGGTTCGTACAGACGAAGCCATTCCGAACTGCAGCGGCTCGCCAGTGACGATCAGTCCACGCGGGTCATTCAGCTGCGCCGATGATGCCCGGCGTATTGTTAAACGCGCGTCACTTTCACAACTGGGAATGACGTGCAACGACTGCGGAACCGGGTGATAGGCGTTGGCCATCGCGAGCGATGACATGATAGCCTCTTTTTCATTGGTGCCCTTGCGAACGCGTATCAACTGAAGGACTCTTCCGTTACGCTCGCCTGGATGTTCGCGAACCAGATACCGGTTTCGCCCGAAGAGAACCAGAGTGTCGTCGGGGGCTACCACTACTCGACCGACTATCCTTGGTGCTTCACTGGCTCCATCAATCCAAACTTCGTAATCGTTCTGAGAACCCGTCCCATATTGTGAAATTAAGACGGTATCGCTAGACAGACGAATGTGAAGATCTTCTACAATCGCCGAATCATATCGGGTAATGAGCTTGTCCGTGACCACGCGATTGACCGATTTCACATCGATAGATTTTATTCGCCATTTGCCTCCGTTGTCACGATTCGTCCGGATCGATCCAACGCGCGCGCCGAGCTTCGTGATCGTCAGACTGTCAATTTGACTAGCTTCAATTCCTACTAAAGTCGCCGGCAATCGCCGATCATTAATGGACCCTCTGCGAACTTCGAGCAATAGTTCGGTGCTGTCTGCGGGCGAGATCCACCAAAGGCCGGGACTGTAATAGCCGAGGGCAATCCGCTGCGGACTGTTCGGCTCCAGATACTCTGCTCGACTCGAACCTGCAGGTGTCAGTTCGGCGGACGAAACTTCTAACCCGATGAGTTCCGCCAGGACGCGATCGTCAGAAATCGTGTCATTGAAGTTGGAGACGGCCGAGCCAACCTGTTCACTCCGTGCACGCGGGACACAGATGTGAGCTAAGAACAGGCATGCAAACGACAACACCCAAGCACTGACGTCCTGCCTAGAGGGCGTTGAAAGCATCGTGTGGGAGGGAGCTTCAGGGTTACCCAGCTTCAGACTAAGACGCGTTGACACCCACCTATACCGCCGGGATGGTCATCGGTCACTCCTCATGCGTCATTTTGTGCCTTATCGTGAATCCGATCGACCAAGCGGGTGCTGAAGGCAGAACTTGCGACTTTCCCCCAGTTTCCGCAAGCAGCGGTTCATCTACGGTGCGGCGCTTTAGCGGGCTTAAATATGTGCTGTCACGCGCCCAGTTGTACACCAACGAACGGTTGCGGCAGTCGCATCGGCACTCGCAGCTCTGCACGAAAGTGTGGGTGTCAGTCGCATGAATGCTCCGCGAGGACGTCAGCCCGGAGCGGGTCGTCGGCTGATTTGCACGGTTTAAGATTCTCACGATCAGGCTGGAGACGTTCCACCGTCATATCTGGAAGGACCAAAAGGCGGGCGGAACTCTGCTCGTATTCCTTCGCCGAGAGAGCAAAAGCTTTCGGAAAGGCAGTGGGTGCGGATTTCGCTCCAAGCCGATCACCCATTTCGCTTCAAGCCGATCACCTGTGTCGGTCGAAGCCGATCAGGGGATGACAGGGGATCCCGGGCGCTCACCGCCGGCACTACTCCTCCGGGACTTCCATCCGGAGAGAGCGAGTGCCAGCAGAGCGAAGTCCCATGCGACAGGTGTTCGAGGCGTTCCGCCTCGCGTATGACCAGGGCCGGAGCCAGCGCGAGATCGCGCGGGCGCTCGGGCTGTCCCAGAGCACCGTCAACGAGTACCTCCGCCGTTTCCGGGCGGCGGGGCTGGTGTGGCCGTTGCCGCCTGAGGTCGACGAGGCCGCCGTTGACGCCCGGCTCTTCGCGGCCGATGCGGTGCCGACCGGGGGCCGGGCGGTGCCCGACTGGGCGGCGATCCACGCCGAGCTGAAACAGAAGGGCGTGACCCTCCAGCTCCTCTGGCTCGAGGACCAAGGCGCAGACGCCGGACGGCTATCAGTACACGCAGTTCTGTCGGCGCTACCGGGCGTGGACAGACACCGTGGAGCCCGCGCTCCGGCAGGTGCATGTCGCCGGCGAGAAGACCTTCGTCGACTACGCTGGGCTGACGATGCCCGTGCACGACGCGGCGAGCGACACGGTGCGCGAGGCGCAGATCTTTGTCGCCGCGCTGGGCGCGAGTCATCTCATTTTCGCCGAGCCGACCTGGACGCAATCGCTGCCGGATTGGATCGGCTCGCACGTCCGCATGCTCGACTATTTTGGGGGCGTGACGGCGCTGATCGTGCCGGACAATCTGAAGTCCGCGGTCACGCAGGCGTGCTACTACGAGCCGACGGTGCACGCGACGTATCAGGATTTCGCGACGCACTACGGCACCGCAATCCTGCCCGCGCGCGTCCGCCATCCCCGCGACAAGGCGAAGGTCGAGACGGCGGTGCAGATCGTCGAGCGCGAGATCCTGGCGCCGCTGCGCCACGACGTCTTCCACTCGCTCGCAGAGCTCACGCACGCCATCGCGTATGCGCTGGAGCGCGTGAACACGCGGCCCTTTCAGAAGCTCGCCGGCAGTCGCCGCACGGTCTTCGAGGCGACCGAGCGCGCGACACTACGCCCGCTGCCGCCGACGCGCTACGAGCTGTGCGAATGGCGCACGGCGAAGGTCAACATCGACTATCACATCTCGGTCGAGGGCCACTATTACAGCGTGCCGTATCGCCTCACCGGGGCGACGGTCACGGTGCGGCTGACCGCGACGATGCTGGAGGTGCTGCATCGCGATACGCGGGTCGCGGTGCACGCGCGCAGCGCGCTCAAGGGGCGATTCACCACCGAGCCCACGCATCGCTCGAAGGCGCACGACCGGCACGTCGAGTGGACGCCCTCGCGCCTGATCGCGTGGGGCACCAGCATCGGTCCGGCGACCGGTGCGCTCGTCGAGGGCCTGCTCGCGCGCTACGCCCATCCGGAGCAGAGCTATCGCACCTGCCTGGGGCTCTTCGCACTCAAACGTCGTTACGACGCCGACCGACTTGAAGCCGCGTGTCAGCGCGCGTGTGACGCCGGCACCATCAGCTATCGCTCGGTGAAATCGATCCTGGCGACCGGTTTGGACTCGCAGCCACTCGACGGCATCGAGGCGACGACGCATCTCCCCGCCACGCACGACTTCCTCCGTGGCGCGGCGTACTACGACACGCCCGACGTGTCACTCACGCTCACACCGGATCCGGTATGCTGATCGAACAAACCCTCGCGATCCTTCACGCGCTCAAGCTGCCCGGCATGGCCACCGCGCTCGACGAGCAGCGCGGCCAGCCCGATCTCAGCGCGCTGTCGTTTGACGAACGCCTCGCGCTCCTGCTCGAACGCGAACAATCCGTCCGGCACGACCGGCGTCTCACCCGATTGCTGCAACTGGCACGGCTCCGCTACAGCAGTGCGTGCATCGAGGACGTGAACTTCCGCACGACGCGCGGGCTGGAGAAATCGCGCGTCCTGCAGCTCGCCGGCGGCGACTGGATTCGGCAGCACCAGACGCTACTCGTCGTCGGGCCAACCGGCACCGGCAAGTCGTGGCTCGCGTGTGCGCTCGGGTACATGGCGTGTCGGCAGGGCCACACCGTGCGCTATGTGCGCCTCCCTCGCCTCCTCAGCGAGGAGCTCGTGCACGCGCGCGCCGACGGCACCTACGGGAAGCTGATGCAAACCTTGGCCAAGATCGATCTGCTCATCCTCGACGACTGGGGCCTGGCCCCACTCGGCGACCGCGAACGGCGCGACCTCCTTGAACTGATCGAGGATCGGGTCGGGCGCCGCGCCACGCTGATCACCAGTCAGCTGCCGATCGACCACTGGCACGCCAGCATCGGGGACCCCACGTTTGGCGATGCCATCCTCGACCGGCTGGTGCACCACGCCCACCGCATCACCCTCACCGGCGGCTCGCTCCGCCGCCTCGCCACGCCCGATCTCGCCGACTCTCCTGCTGCCTAACCACGCGTCCGGACCCCCACGTCACCCCCTGATCGGCATCGACCGGAACCGGTGATCGACATGGAGCGAAACGACTGATCGCCTTGGGCCGAAACAGGTGATCGGCATCA
>Ga0335395_10002863_pt1 | contig 10713 bp, 8 predicted proteins | sample MAT02_FD_205744 | JGI IMG/M metagenome (GOLD analysis project Ga0335395, IMG submission 205744) | Freshwater microbial communities from Lake Fryxell liftoff mats and glacier meltwater in Antarctica - MAT-02 (spades assembly) (version 2) ...
GCCCGTAGATCAGCGCGCCGGTGATCTTGTGGTCCATGCAGCTCTTGACGAGATCGTAGAAGGCCTCGATGGCGGGCGTGCCGATGCGGTAGTTGCCGACCTCCAGGGGATGGAGGTCGCGGGCGATGGGGCGTTTGTCACCGCTGTCGCGATGGGCAAGTCGGGTCACGGTTCGGCTCCGGTCAGGGCAGGCTGCCGACATAGCCGGAGGGGATGGACAGCCGGCGTGGCTTCACCCGTGCGGTCGGCGATGGTGGGTTCGAAGTCGAGGACTCGGCCGGTGGCGCAGCTGGTGCCGGCGGTGAGACGCTGGTCGGCGCGGCGGCCAACGCACGAAGGGTCTGGGTCAGTTCACTGGCACCGCGCCGGCTGCGCTTGGCCTTGGCCAGCTTGTCGTCAATGAACTTGGTCAGGCCCTCGTGGTTCATCGCGCCGGCCAGGTGCTTGCGCCCGCGCAGCCGGACCACTTCTTGGCGCAGCTTGAGGTCGTGCACGATCTCGCCCCAGGCGCCCTGTGCCTTGAGCACGCCCATCTCGGCGCCGTCGTCGTCGAAGGCGCGAACGCTGCGCAGATCCTGGCTGTTGTAGTACAGCCGCAGCTTCTTGCCCAGGTACAGGGCCGTGCTGGCCAGCAGCGTGTTCGTGTATCGCACGCCATGGAAATTGACGTGCGGCCGCTGACCCTGGTCGAGGTAGCCGCGCACGATAGAGGTGTGCGGCGTGTGCATCAGGCACAGCGTGCGTCGCTTGGCCTCAGGAAGCCAGTTGAGCATGGCGCCACGCCCCCGTACGGAGTGCTCGACCGCTTCGAGCGGCGTGCGGCCGTTCAGTCCGTTGTGCGCCGTGGCGTTGTACTGGGCCAGCGATGCCTCGAGCAGGTCCTCCAGTTCGTCCAGCGAGACGTACAGGCGCAGATTGCCCTTGGGGTCGGCCAGCGCCCGCCGGATGTCGCGGGCGTTGGTGCCGGTATAGCCCGGCAGCCGGCTGGATAGGCTGCTGGCCACGGTACCGAAGAAGCGTTCGATGTAGGGCCTGTCGTCAGGCGAGTGCGCGGGGCCGGCGTCGATGAGGCAGCCGATGAAGTCGGCCAGGGCGTACTGCACGTCACCGGCCAGGTTGGCCTTGGCGTTATCGAGCTTGAACCACTGCCAGGTGGCGTAGCCCAACTCCGGCAGCTTGCCTGACGGAAAACCGCCTGCAGCACCGTAGCCCACGCTAGGCAACGTGAACTGCCGGGGCCGATGCGGCGCCAGTGCATTCTCGATGGTGCGGATCACGTCGTAGCGGGAGTATTCGCGGTTCAGGCTGACGTGGTACCCCAGCACAGCACGGCTCCAGACGTCCACGATGACCAGCAGCCAGATGCGCTCGATCTCGAATTCCTGCTCGAAGCCCAAGGGGTCGCGCACGACGACCTTCAGCCGCACGTCCAGGCGGTGGCCATCGAACTCGACCACGTCCAGCGCCTGCCGGGCGCCTGGCGTGGAGCCGGCCTCGATCGGCAGGCCCTTCAGGTGCGTCGCGCCTGCCAGCCGGGCACCCCGCTCGAAGGTTCGCAGGCACTGTGCACGCACCGCGGCGGCCAGCGAGCGAATGCCCATGTGGTCCGTGTTGAAGGGATAGTCGGCCGAGCTCAGTCCCACCGCCCGGCACTGATCGAGGAAGCCCAGGTGCAGCTTGGTCAGCGAACGCACGCGAACGCGCAGCCCGTCGTCGGTGCTGATCTGGTCAACCGACACCCGCTTGGCGCGGACCTGCTCGGTGATCCACAGGGTAAGAGGAGGGTGGGCCTCCATCAGGAGACCGAAGGCACCGGCCGTGCCTAGCCCGACGGGGTGGCGGCGAACCTTGGCCTGGCGGTGATAGTCATCGACGCGGGTGTGGGGCACCAATGCTCGCCAGCCGTACGGCCGCCCGTCAGCGTGCTGCACGGCAGCGCTCTCCAGCGATCGGTAGACCTGTCTGCGATTGACGCCGGTCTGGGCTTCGATCTCGGCCAAGCTGGCGTCGGCCACGAACAGCTCGATTGCACGGCGACGCGATCCGAAGGACTTGCGTTGCGATGTCGTCAGAGCGCCCGGATCGAACTCTGGCCAGGCTGAGGTGTCCGGGCGAGACACGTTGCGACGCACCTTCATGGCGCGGGCTCCACCAGGGTGTGCAACGACAGGGGCTGTGTGTGCAGGCTCGACGCCTTTAGCTGGCCCGTGCGCAGCAGCTCGAAGATCGTGCCGCGGACGACGGCAGGATCGCCGACGGAGAGCTCATGCTCGACCAGGGAAAGCGCCAGCGGCCGACGCACCCGGCTCAGCACCGACTTGATGAGGGCCTTGGGTGCCGTCCCGCGGGTCGCGTTGATGACCGGGATCATGCGCAGCCAGTTCGAAACCCACACAGCAGCGGCCGCTTGCTCGGCGGCCGGCACCAGCCGAAGCGGTGTGTTGTGAACGGACTGGGGCAGCTTCGCGGACCCTTGCCCGCGTTCTACAACGAGCATCTCTTCCTGGCCAGAGCGGGCTACCCAGAAGTCGATCAAAGGGCCATCGTCATTGGCGCCTGCTCGGCAAGGATGCTCACAGAACGCGACGACGCCGGGGTCTACCTCGAGGCGGACCCACTGCTCGAAGGCGGCGTGATCAAAGGCGCGGACAGTCCGGCCGAGCTTGGAGCTGAAGGCCGTCAGCAGCCGCCCGCCGCGCGGCCGGGGCGTGCTTATCGGGGCAACAAATCGCGGTGAAGATTCCTTCATGAATCAACACCTTACGCATGCGCCCCGAACGGAAAGCTACGAAGTGACAGGTTTGCTTCGGTCTATTCGAAGTTGACAACTTTGCTTCGCTTCGTCAGAGGGAAAAGTTGTCACTCTGGCACGGCATCTACCTGGGGAGAAGGGCACCGTGAGCTGTGACGACTTTGCTTAGTTCTACGGCCGGGAAGTCCGCCCTTGGGCTCAACTGGTGCCGTCGCCGACCCCTAGCGACCGCGCGCGCACCACTGCCTCGGTCCGGTTGCGCACCTGCAGCATGCGGAGGATGGCGGCAATGTGGATCTTCACGGTTCCTTCGGTGAGCCGGAGGTCGCGCGCAATCAGCTTGTTGGGCAGCCCTCGCATCAGCTGTTGCAGAACATCCAACTGGCGTGGCGTCAGGCCCGCAGTGTCAGACCGGGCAGGTGGCAGCCCGTCCTGGAAGTCGGCCATGACTCCTTCGGGCACATACACACCGCCTGCTTGAACCAGCCGTATGGCCTGCAGCAGCAGTTCGGGCGCAGCAGACTTCGGAAAGAAGCCACGTGCGCCCGTCGCCAGCACGGCACGGATGGTCGGTGCGTCTTCCTGACCCGAAGCGATGATCACGGCCATCACCGGAAAGTTTTGCCGCAGCCAGCGCAGGCCGTCGAGACCGTTCATGCCGGGCATGTTCAGGTCGACCAGGGCCAGCACCGGCGCGAAAGCGGCGCACTGCGCCTGCACTCCTTCAAAGTCTGCGGCCTCGTGCAACGTGGTTTGCACCAGTGCGCGTTGCACGGTACGGCAAAGCGCGTCCCGCACCAGTGGGTGGTCATCAGCAACCAGCACGTTCATGGCGTCTCCTCGCTGACCACGTCGGCCAGCAGGCCGGCGCGAACGTTCTCTGCCGCGGCAGCCCCGACCAGCCAGCCACGCAGGCGCGCCGGCCGCACGGGCTTGCTCATGCATGCGAAACCGCTGGCCTGCATCAGCGCCAGCTGCTCAGGGCTGGAATCGCCTGACACCAGCAGTGCCGGCAGCGTGTGGCCAAAGCCTGCGCGCAGCGCAGCAATGGCTTCGATGCCAGTGCGCCCGCCGCGCAGCCGGTAGTCGGCAACGATGGCCTGCAGAGGCCCTTGCGTGCCCGGCCACGGCCTTGCCTTCAACAGCTGCAGCACTTCGTTGGCATCGGCGCCGGCCAGCACCTGACAGCCCCAGCGGTTCAGCAGCAATTGCATGCCGCTGCGCACATCTGGGTCGTCGTCGATCACAGCCACCCTCAGCCCTGCGACGCTCCCCAATCGCTGGTCGCAGGCCGGGTGCGGGGGATCGTCTTCGGTGCAAGGCAGTTCCAGCAAGAAGCGGCTGCCCTTACCGGGCCGCGAGAAAAGCGCCAGCCGGTGCCCAAGCAGCGCCGACAGCCGCCGCACGATAGACAAGCCCAGACCCAGCCCCGCAGCGCGGTCGCGCTCGGGGTTGCCGACTTGGTAGAACTCTTCGAACACACGTTCCTGGTCAGCCTCGGCGATACCTGGGCCGGTGTCCCAGACCTCGATCAGCCAATGCCTGGACGCCGATTCACCGCGCAGTCGGCAACTCAGCAGTACGCCGCCATGGCGCGTGTACTTGACGGCGTTGCTGAGCAGGTTGCGCACGATGCGCTCGACCAGCACCGGGTCGCTGCTGGCGTGCAGCCCGTCAGGCGAGGACGCCATGCGCACCGATAAACGCAGGTTGCGCTCCGCCGCCCGGGGCGCGAACTCCGCGGCCAGCCGGTGCAGCAGCGGCGCCATGGCGAAGGCCCGTACGCGTGGAATCACGGCACCGGCGTCCATGCGCGAGATGTCCAGCAGCGCATTGAACATGGTGTCCAGTGCGCCCAGCGAGGCATTCATGCGCTGCACCAGGTCTTTTTGTGCCGGGTTCAGTTCGCCGTCCACCAGCGCCGCCAAGTACAGCCCCAGCGCATGCGCCGGCTGACGCAGGTCGTGGCTGGCCGCGGCCAGGAAGGTGGTCTTCGAGCGGTTGGCCTGCTCTGCGACGTCCTTGGCGGCGCGCATCTCTTCAAGCGCGCGCACCAGTTCAGCACCCTTGGCGCTGACGCGCTCTTCCAGCTCGTGGTTCAGTGCCTTCAGCTCCTGGCTGGCTGCGACAAAGCGATTGATCAGCATCCAGGCCACAAGGACTGCGAAACAGAGCCCGGCATAGGGAACCAGAAAGACCGGGTTGTTATCGTCGCCGTACCAGTTCGCGAGCCAGTCGCGCGCCCCGAACAACACGGAGACCGCAGCCGTTATCAGCAGCAGTGCACCTTCCGCGTTGCGCTGCCTCAGGGCATAGCGCGCCACGGCTGCCAGGCCAACGGCCGCAAACGCTACCAACCCGAGCAACCAGCCTTGCTGGATGCTGGCGAATGCGCTGCTGGTACTGGAGACGTACAGCACGGGCAGCGCCACCAGTGGCGAAGCACTCAGGAGGCGCTCAAAACGCCGCAAGCGCCAGCCAGCGAAACGCAGGCAAAACGTTACGAGCATCACGACGAAGAGGGTGTAAAGCGCTGTCCACCAGACGATGTTGTGAACAGCCGGCAGCGGCGGAGTCGGCAGCACCGACCAGGCGTTGTGCAACGCCATCGCCAGAGCACCCAGACCGAAGTAGCCGAACAGCGCGTCACGCTGCCGCACCCACAGCAGCAGCATGCAAAGGCCCAGACTGGCGATCACCACGGCAACGAAGGCCGGTCCGACCACCGTCGCCAACACCCGCACCGTGTACCGCTGCGCCAGCACGGCGCGCGGGCCGATGGTCATGGGCGACAGGCTCAATCCGGTGCGCGCTGAGGCCTCTACCTGCAGCAGGTTCTCGCCTGTGCGCACGAACTCCTCGGGAATGTCGATCAGCCGGATGCGGTCGATGCCGAGTGGCCGAGGCGCCGTCGGGTCATCCTGCCGGTCGTCAATCAGATGGCCGTTGAAGCGGATACGCGCGTTCGCCAGCATGCCGGGTACGAACAGCGCCAGCCGCTGCGGCGGCGCCTCCAATGTGATCGCCATGCGATAGGCGGCGCGCAGCGGTGGTTCGGCTCCCGCCGGCGCTTGCAGATCGTCGGGCAGCTGCACGCTGCTGACACTGCCGCCCGTCTGGCGCACGGCCTCCAGCAGTTCAATGGGCATCATTTGCATCTGCGCCGCGACCGCAGACACGGGCAGAACCATGAGCAGCCCCGAAAGCAGCGCGCCGCAGCTGCGTAGCAAGCAGCCGACCCATGCGTGCCGTGCGACGCGTTCCGTGTGCATGCAGATCTTTCGATGTGCGTCGCCGCCACAGGCGAACGCGGCTGACTTTAGCCCGGGCGTGGTCTGTCGTCATCGCGCTCAAGCGGCACAGCTCACAGGCGAACGACCTATGCCGAACGGCATAGGTGATGGCCCCCGGACGGCAGACGCGCGCTGGGCTGAGGCTGCCTAGAGTGCGACGCTGACCAGGCGCGGTGGGCACCACAGCGTGACTCGGGGCAGCACCATAGATTCAAGTGAGAACTCAGTGAACAAGCCGCACCTTCTGTTTGCCATGCTCACCTTGGCTGTTCAGCGCATGACACGGCGTCGAAAGGCTGCAGGTGCTTGCCTGTGCCCGCGACGTCTGGCTCAGCTTCTGCCTCACGCACCGCCGCGCATGAAGGCCGGCCGTTCGACTGGCGACGCAGCGCGTCTGCCCCGATGAGCGAAACACTCGGCTGGATCGCGGCGGGTCTGACTGTGGCCGCCTTCTTGTGCGCCCTACCCGCGGCGCTGCGGCTGCGCGCGCTGTCAGCCAACGTGGCCTTCATCGCCTACGGAGCCAGCGCCGGGCTGTGGCCAGCGCTGGGACTGCATGCGGTACTGCTGCCGATCAACCTGATGCGATTGCTGCAGGCTTGGTCGTACGCACCTGCGGGACGCGACCCGCTGGCGGTTCACGCTTCGGGCGACGCAACCGCGCGTCCGCTTGCAGCAACGAAGGAGTCAACCCCATGAGCGGAGCTCCGCGCCTAGGACGGCCAGTGACCAATGCTGCAGTTCGTGTCTGGTTTCAGCTGCCGTTGGCGCCCAGTTACCGAGGCCCCTTGTTGCGGTCCAGCGAGGAGAAGACATGAATCGATCGACGATCCTGGGCGGCACGGCCGGCGTGCTGGTGCTACTGTCCCTGGCAGCACTGAGCGCAGTGCAAGGCTTGCGGCCGTTGATCGACCAGCGGCCGACTTCGAGCCGCCCTGCTGCCGCGTTGCGGCCGGCAACGACGGCGCATTCGGCCCCCGCGGTACCCCTTTCTCTGGTGCCGGAAGCGTCCTACCTGGTGGCCCAGCGTCGCCATGTTCTGGGTCACGTCGTGCTCGATCTCCGCGTCCTGGAATCCATCGACGCGGCAGAAGAGCCGGCCATATACGAAGCGCAGCCTTGGGCCGCCGGCCGTCCCCCTGTGTGCTGGCTGTTTGCGGAAAACTCGGAGCAGCAGGCCGAGGCATTGGACATCCTCACACAGGGTGCCTGCGCGGAGGTGCGGATCGCGTACTGATCTCGATCGCAGCCCGCAAATCGGTATTGAAACTTTTAACAATGGAGATTCGAAATGTTTATTGATTCTTTTTGGTGTCGTCCAACCGCTACGGTCAGCAACATCTATCCAAAGCTGATCAGCGCGCTTTCGCTTCTGGTGGTCCTGTCTGGCACAGCGAATGCTGGGCCGATAAACCTGGCATTGGCATCCAATGGTAGTGTCGCCACCCAGTCATCTACTCTTTCTTCCCTTGGAAATGATGGGCAACTTCAGGTCGCGTCGCGAGCCATAGATGGGGATAGAAATGGTGATTTTTTCTCCGGAAGAATCACCCATACAGACATTGAGTTCCAACCCTGGTGGGAGGTTACTTTTGGCGGGGGCGCTGGCACAGTCAACGAGATTAATATCTGGAATCGTACCGACTGCTGCACTGAACGGCTCAGCGATTTCAATGTATTTCTGTCACGCGGAGGCAACGTTGTATGGTCGGCTCTTGGCAATGCCTACAACCCAAATCCACTTACGTCCTTTTTTGTGCCGGGTATCATCGGCGACACCGTCAGAATTCAGCTGAACGGGACTAATTATTTGTCGCTGGCTGAGGTTGAAGTGTTTGCCAATGCCGTGCCTGAGCCAACGTCCATCGCTTTGGTTTTATGCGGAATCGGTTTGGTCGGTGGCTTTCATCTGCGGCGCGTGCGAGTGCGCAGCAATCGCGAAAATCCGTTGTCTGCTGGTTGCGGCTTGGGGTGAATTAGCTTCGGCGGACCGGCAGGGCAGATCAGCATCCTGCACGCCGACCTGGTGGAGCGCCGGCACTGAATCCCCGAGCAGCGCATTCTGCGTGCGCTGAACTACTGTATGGTGCTGCCCGAGCTGGATGCGCAGCAGATGGCCACCTGCATCGGCTGGCTGGTGCACGGCCGCTGGGGCGGCGTCGTGGCTGGCGGGCTGTCCGTGCTGCCATCGCTGCTGGTTCTGGTGGCGCTGTTGTGGGTGTGCCTGCTGTCGGTTTCGCTTCAAGCTGGCATTGCTGATCTTTCAATTGGCACTGGTGACCCTTTCGATGTGTCACCGCGCAGAGGTGCTCGAACCCTATACCCACCGCTCCACTGTCGAGCGACGGCTCCGGAGAGACTTTGCGAACCGCACGTAGGCCGGCAGGCAGTGACAGCTTGAACAGGTCAAATGCAAGGTTGTGCCAATTGAAGGGGTCGGAAAGGCAGGACGGGCGAACGCCGCCGGTGGGAAGTTGTGAGCGGGCGCTCGCGGCGGCGGGCCTGTGGACCAACGACGCCGCAAGACTGTCGGTGACGGATTGGAAATCCTAAAGTGACAGATCGAAGGGAAACCGACAGCCATCTTCGAATCCTGTGGCGAGCAAGGAAATCGTCCGGTCTCGATCCGTACTTCACGGCCTTCGCCGCTTCGGTGTTCAGGCGCCGTGCCAGCTCGGGGGCGTCGCTGTTGAAGCTGGTCAATACGCCGGCGCGATGCATTAGCGCGGCATTGGCCGGTACCGCGTCGACGACTTCTATCTTGAAGCCCACCAGTCGGAGAACGTGGACCCGCCAGCGCCGATGGCGTAGAACGAAGCAAAGTCGTCACAGTTGTGAGGCTAAATTTGTCACTCAGCCACTGACAACGACGACCGGTATGCCAGAACCCAGCAAAGGCGCGCGTTTCCAAGGGTTGCGAAGCAAAGGTGTCACTTCGCAATCGGTGCCGACGCAGCGAAGCGAAGTTGTCACTTTGTTCTTGATGGCCTGAGCTGTGCCGGCGGTGCCAGTGATGCCAGCGAGTTCATCCCCCGCAGCGCGCTCGCGTGATCGCGCGGCGCAAGTCCGGAGGTGCCGCTTGCGGTGTCAGCCTGGCGCCCCATCCCGCGTAAGGCCGGCGGCACTCGGCACAGCGGAACGGCGAACCCAGCAGCCTTGCGTTGAGCCGGTACGGTGCTGTCGCACCGCAACCGCGGCAATGCTCCTCAAGTGCGACGCCGTGCCAGGGGCAGCGACTCGCACCTGCGCGCTGATGCATTACGCCGTGATACGCCAGCGCCATGCATGCGGTGCAGAACCGCAAGTGATCGTGCATCCGCTGCCCACCATCCGTCTTGTGCAGGCCATCGGCCAATGCCCTTCTGGGAATGGCGAAGGTCCGGGCCAGCAATGACACGGCAACATGGCTGTCAGTGGGTGGCACGCCTTCGTAGGGATCGATCGGGCGCAACGCAAGCTGCTTGGCCACGATGTGGCCTGGCAGCGCGTTCATGCGTGCCAGCTTCCACGCGATGCCCACAATGGTCTCGTGCGGGCAAAGCCACCGGCGATTGAAGATGTACCCGTGCGACGGGCTCAGCCGAGCCTCGTCGAAGGTCAAGATTGGCAGCATGGCCAGGGTTCCGACAGTGACGCTGCCCGCCTACGCGACTTCCAGGGCTCGCCCTGCGGTCGGCGCCATCTCCTTGCGCACCGCCAGACGCGCCTGCACGTAGCCGCATGCCTTGACGGCGGCAACCCAGCGGCTTTGGTCAGGCTGCTCGTGCCTGGCGTCGGCATCCCAGCAACCCTTGAGCATGATCTCCACCGCGCGTGCAAAGGATTCCATCGGGATCTCCAGCTCCCCCGGCAGGCCGTTCTTGTTGTGCACCTCTTCGAAGGCATTCCACAGCAGCTGCGTGTCGTGCGCCAGCCGGTAGCCCGAGCGAACGGCGTTGGGAATGAAGAAGCGCGTGAAGCTCCAGTCGGTGCCGCGGGGAAAACACGTCGTGTCGTAGCTGTCCAGGCAAGTGGCGGTGTCGGCCGGATCGCGCAGCCCATGAAACCGCAGCTCCTCGACCATCAGTCGCGCCACGATCTGCGTCTTGCGCGCCTGCTGAAACGCCGTCTTCACGGCATGCAGCTCCTCCTGGCCGATCAGGAACGTGAACAACCGGATGTTGATCCTGTCCAGGTGGTCGTGTACGTCACGCAGCCACTCGTACTCGTTCTCGCCGTAGCGCTGCGCCTCGTCGAAAAACATCGCAACGATGCCGCTGCCGTTGCGCGCGCAGGCATCCTTGATCCGGTCGATCAGCTTCAAGCGCTTGGAAGGATTGCTGCCCTTGTCGGGCTCGGGGCAGCCGACGGCCTCCAGCAGGCTCGTGAAGAACGGCCCCTCGGCATGCTTTGGCTTGTGCTCGGCTTGCACGTGATAGGTCGTGACCTTGGCAAAATTCTGCGCCATCGCCAGGCGCAGGTACTCGATGGCGCGCGTCTTGCCGATCCGAGACGGCCCGTAGATCAGCGCGCCGGTGATCTTGTGGTCCATGCAGCTCTTGACGAGATCGTAGAAGGCCTCGATGGCGGGCGTGCCGATGCGGTAGTTGCCGACCTCCAGGGGATGGAGGTCGCGGGCGATTGGGCGTTTGTCACCGCTGTCGCGATGGGCAAGTCGTGTCATGGTTC
>Ga0335395_10002864_pt1 | contig 10712 bp, 4 predicted proteins | sample MAT02_FD_205744 | JGI IMG/M metagenome (GOLD analysis project Ga0335395, IMG submission 205744) | Freshwater microbial communities from Lake Fryxell liftoff mats and glacier meltwater in Antarctica - MAT-02 (spades assembly) (version 2) ...
CACAGGTTTGGCATCTTTGGGCAATACCTGAAGCTTGCTAAACGGCGTGTCTTGCCAATCGCACGGTTTCATAATGATCGGAATTACCCGCGCCGTTCCATCCTCATGGCGCTCCATCGCCCGCTGCATCTCCTTGTCAAAGCAGTACTCAGACGCAATAAAGCGGGGCGTAATCAGCAGCAAAATTACCCCAGCCGATTCTAACCGCGCCTTAATTTCCGCATCCCACTCCGTCCCAGCCTCGATCGCCCGATCTTGCCAGGGTTGAATCTTGCCCTGCCGCTTCAGGTTTGCCAGGTGAACGTAGAGTTCGTCCTTTAAGGTCTCATCTTTGTGAGAGTAAGAAATGAACACCTCAATCGGTACGTTGGCCGTTGCAGCGGCTGAAGCCGGGGGCGGTGATGGGGGGATGACAGTTGGCTTGGGTGGAGCGATCGCCTCTGGGGATATGGTCTGTTTGAGCAGCACCGGGGTCAAATGTTCTGCCACCCCCTCTAGCCGAATGGCGCTACAGCCTAGCTTGTAGGCAAACTCAATTGGCCGACCTGCTCCCAAGGCATCGTAGAACCCAACGGCAAAGGCGATCGCTGCCCTATCCCCAATTTCCTGGTTCATGCCAATCACATAGGGAATGTGGTGGGCGATCGCCTGCGCCTGCACATCCGAGTAGCACCCATTCAACACCACACACTGAATTTGATCGGCAAATAGCTCAAACAATCCTGCCAGCGCCGCCCCGTCTACCAGTTTGGCATTGCCCAATTCATCCTCAAACAGCAGCCCCTGCTCTCCCGCTCCGTGCCCAGAAAAATGGACAATCTGAGGATTCACATCCAGCATGGCGCGCTGAATATCGCGGGGACGCACTGCCCATCGTTGCTCTAGGGTAAAGTGATCGCGCTGCTGGGCACGCTGTAATCCTTCGGCAATGTCGCGCAATTCTTGGTCTAGCCGCAAACGACCGGTATCTTTGGGATTGGCGGTCAGGAATAAGATGGCTTTCACCTCGGGATTGGAAGAGATAATTGTCGCGATTTTATCCTCATTGCGATCGACAATCGTGATCTCTTCAAGGCTTGTGGATCTGAGAGATTTAAGAACATCATTAATTGCCTTCAACATACCTGTTGCAACCTCATCTACAGGTAGTTGATTCGTTCCAGTACCAATCAGAGGAACTATTAACCGTCTAAATCTTCGATCTACCGCCAATTGAACAACTGCCTTGTATGCTGTGAATGTATTTGCACTACTGGGTTCATCTTCTAATTCTGATGTGGCACAGATAAGTAATCGCTCAGAAGTGGAGCCTGTAAGTGAGGAAATTTGAGCGTTTATTTGGGATGGCAATCGTACTAGCAATGGTTGATCAGGTTTAATAAGCCTCAATTTGTTCGCCCTCATCGTTTCACTTATAGTTTCGGAGAGCCAGTCTGAGTTCATTCCTAGAAAATCTTGAAAAGCTGCTGCCAAGGTTCCCAGTCCTCCTTGAATACCAACTGGAGTGACTAAAGCATCAAATGGTAAATTCCAGGGAGTCGATGTGCAAAGGGCATAAATTTGAGTATTTCCTTCTTGCCAAAGTGAAATGCGTTTGGGTGTTTCTGTCGCCAGGTTTAATTGCTGCCGTAAAGTTTCTGGCAGGAGGGGGATTAAGTCTCTTAGCAAATCATTCCGAACTGTTTCTTGCTGAATTGCCATCGCTGCGGCTAATGCATTGGGAAGAAGGGCGTTAGGTAGGTGCGGTACTAATTCTCTTAAAGCACGGGCACGAGAATACTCATGCTCAATTTCCAGAGTTACTTCTAGAGCTTGCGATGCTGCATCGGGTAGTTTATCTACCAGTGCAATCAATGCACGGGCGCGCGAGAATGTGTCGTTAATTGTTCGAGCCGCTTGTAGCGCTTGCGGCAGCAATTCTGATGGGAGTTCCTCCACTACAGACGTTAGTGCTCTTAACCGCGTCGATTCATCCTCAATCTCTAGGGCTGATTGGAGAGCTTCTGGCACAACTTCTGGTAACAGAGCAGCAAGAATGGCTAATCCTTGAAAACGACTAAATACATCTTGGATAGTTCTAACGATTTCTAAGGCATTTGACAATAAAGTATCCGGGAGGTGAGGAATCAATGCAATTAGGGCAGAAACGCGATCGACCTCATTCTCAATAGTTGATAGCCTATGTAAGAGATTTGAAGGAACTTCTGGCGATCGCGCCATCAAATGGCTCAATGTTGCAGTTCGTTCTTGCTCATCTACAATTGCCAGTGCTGCTTTCAGCTCAACTATTAAAGGTTGCTCTGTAGTTTCAAGTTGAGTATCGCTTCTATCCGAAGTTAACAATCGCTCCCTAAAATAGAGTCGATACAAGTCACAAATCGGGACAACATCATTCCCCTGGAACTTCACCAATCCCATGCTGGTCAGCATAAATGCCTCGCTACGATTGATCGAAACAGGCCGATCTACGGCAATGATCTGTTTCATCGCTGCCAACAATCGCTCATCCCCTTCCAGATTCAACAAGTGACGACGCAGATACTCTCCATACAACCCACTCTCCGTCGGAGCAACCTGCAAAAGTTGCTCTAGCGATAGCTCACCTCGTGCAATTTTATGTAGGGCAGCCCGAACTAAATAGGGTTGTCCTCCAAGCATATCCATGAACTGCGTCGCCTCAGTCTGTGCCCAGTTCAAACCATGCCGCTGACTCAAATCCATTACCTGTGGTATGGTCAGATGCGGTAGCTCGATCGGCAATCCGACATTAAACGGCGACTGGTTAACGTCGAGGGGAATGTACACCTCTTTGGAATAGCCAATCACTAGCCGCAAGTCTCCCCAAGGCGGTTGAGATTTGCCTTTTTCGTGCCATGCCCGTAACATGCCGAGAAAGTTTGTTCTAAGTTCTTGAACTTGGAACAATACATCCACCTCATCCAAGCACAGCACAATTGGACGCCGAAGTTCCGGTAGCAGGTATCGCTGGAAGTAGTTTGTACATTTAAGTTTGCTGCCGCGGACTCCGCGCCAAAAGTCTTCCAAGCGATGTTCTAGATTTAATTCCTCCGCGACGCTAATGCAAAACCATTGCAAAAACTGGTCAAGACTGTTGAGGGAACTGCGATCGAGCAGTTGAAAGTCGAGGGATACCACTTGATACCCTTGCTCTCTGGCATGGTTCAAAATTCGCAGCATTAGCGAAGATTTGCCCATCTGCCGAGGTGCTGTGATCCGAATCAGGGCTCCCGGCTTCAGAATCTCTTCATAGCAGCGTACCTCGATCGATGGTCGCTCTATGTAAAAAGCGGAATCTAGCGGTACTTGTCCTCCCGGTTCATCAAAAACAGGGAGGGGCACATCAGGTTTGGCAGCGGCTACTTCATCTTCCTGACTTCTCCAAAGATTGATACTTTTATCACCACTGCAACTAACAAGCATCCGACCATCAGGGCTAAAAGCAACAGAATTAACCCCGCCTTCATGTGCTTGCAGTGGTTCACTTACTGAAGAGCCATCACGGCTCCACACACGAATCGTTCTATCTTGACTGCCGCTTATCAGCAATTGCCCATCAGGACTAAAAGCAACAGAATAAATAGTACCTGTATGACCAAGTAGGGTATGAATCGATTGCCCGCCGCTTAACTCCCACACACGGGCTGTCTGGTCGCCACTACCACTGACAATGGTGTTTCCATCAGGGCTAAAGGCAACAGACCAGACAGTGTCTGTATGTCCTTCCAGAGTGCGTAGGAGGGTGCCATCAATCCTCCACACACGCACTGTCTTGTCGCCACTACCACTGACAATGGTGTTTCCATCTGGGCTAAAGGCAACAGAGCAGACAGTGCCTGTATGTCCTTCCAGAGTACGTAGAAGGGTGCCATCAATACTCCACACACGCACTGTCTTGTCGCCACTACCACTGATGATGGTCTGGCTATCTGGGCTAAAGGCAACAGAGCAGACAGTGCCTGTATGTCCTTCCAGAGTGCGTAGAAGAGTGCCATCAAGGCTCCACACACGCACTGTTGCATCCTCAGAAGCAGAGATAATCCAGCTACCATTCGGGCTAATAGCAATACTGTGAACAAAGCCTGAATGTCCTATCAATTGGGCGATCTGATTGCCTTGTAGATCCCATAAACGGATAGTAGAGTCATCGCTGGATGAAGCAATCGATAATCCATTAGGGTTGAAACAAGCACAGGTAACATTCTTCTCATGGGCTGAAAACGAAAGTTCACAAACCCAGACAGGTGCCAATACGACCTCTTGTTGATCCGACTCAATAACGGATTTAGATTGTGCAGTTTCTTCGGCTGCCTGATGTTGGGTTTGACGCTCTACTTGCTGAACAAACTCGCGATATCTTCCACCCTTACGCTTCAAGACGGCTGCCGTTACCGTAGCGAAAGACCGAGCTTTGTTAACCAGAGCAAGGTCTTCGTTCTGGCTCCAGAGTTGTAGTTCTGCGACAAATTCGTCTAGCGACTGGTCAAACTGTCGTTCAACATAGCCTGATAACACTTGTACCGTGTCCGGAACAGGAGTTTCTGCCAGCAACAAGTCACGAATTGCCTCATCGACAAAGCGATACTCCATCTCGTCAGGAATAGTTCCCAATTGCGGTGGAATGATAGGTTCTAATAAACCACCTAGCAGCACCTCTGCTACATGCATTTGCTGGGACTTCGGCAGCAGGGTTTCCTGAATTAAGCGGATGACAGGCAAGGTAATCACTGGGGACGCTGCCACTAATCCCATTAGTCGTTGTGCCACAGGAGATGATATGAGTTGGAACCGCTCTAATTGCTGTGCTGGGAACCGGGAAGAACTTGCGGGTAAATCTGTCTCGGTTGGAAACGATCTAAGCCAATAGCCTGGTGCTGCACATTGACCCATCACCATCCGGCTCCAGGTCAACACCGAGTCTGGCTCCAACGGCACGATGGGCAGGCATACCCCAGATTGGGGATTTGCCACAGATTGCCAGACTGAACTCCAATCAACGACTAACTGGCTATTAGGCACACCAGGTTCTAATCCTGCTAATTGCACCGACTCAAATCCTCGAATCGCTGTTCGTACCCAGAGCCATTCAGGCAATACCTGGGCAATCGCAATAGGAGATTGCTGTGCCCATCGCTTTAGGGTCTTGATCAACATCTCCTCTTGCCAGTAAGAAGACACACAATCAGTAATCAGTAAAATCAGCCGTCGTCCGCTAGGGTCGAGCAGTTCTTCTGGTTGACGCGTTAGCTGCTGAAGGGCTTCGGAACCAATGCCAGGACGCAAATACAAAGACCCTTCCTCACAATGTAGTCCCCAAAGCTGGACATCGCGAAAGGCTCCATAATTCCGTAGCAGCTTGCGAAATTCCAACACGGTCTGCCGCCAGATCAACATGGAAGCGCTTTCATCGACCACCAGCGCGATCTCGAACCATGGCTCTAGTACTGGTTTAACAATCGGTTGCCAGATACCAGCTTCGGCAATTTGTTGGGCAGTAGCTTGCTCGTCTAAACCCTCGATCCGCCCTGATGGCACCTTTTGCATGAGCGGGCGCAATGAGCGGGCAAGCGCTAAGGGATTACGTAGTGAGGGTGGGTTTGCTACTTTGATCGGCAACCGATTTAGTACGGTATTGGTCGTTGAGGAACGAGGAGAGATAATGCCAGTACTTGAGCCAACAGTCGCTGGATATTGGGGGGTGGTCGTCTGGCTTGGTGGTGGCGGCGATACTGGCGCAAGAGCCCCGCTCGGTTTCACAGTTGCTGCTGTCTTACTCTTCGGTTCCAGCCCTTCATCGTCGGTCAAGGTGCCCTCTTGCCGAATCAGGGATAGCCAAATGACATCTGCCAATTCTTCGGCAGTGAGATCCAACTTCTCTCCTAATTCTGCAAGCAGGTGATCAATCATTGACCGGCTCCAAGGCTGCTGAGAGTACTAAATAGCAAGGCTTTAATTGCTGCCTCATCGGCATTTTGAGTGAGCAGATACAGAGTGTTAAGCAACTGGTCGGTCGCTAGATTGCCGTCTTCTTGCTCACTAAGCTCTACAAACTCGTCAATGACTGCTTCAAAGCGTTGGGTCAAGTTGTCTCCTAAATGCGCTTTAACAATGCTGACCAGTGCCTCTTTTTCAGGAGTTGGCATCTGAACGCGTACACAACGCCTTAGAAAAGCAGACGGAAATTCCCGCTCACCATTGCTGGTCATGATCACTACGGGAAATTCCAGACACTGGACCTGCCCACCCTGAATAAGTATCTCTAGTCCATCCTCTGATTCCACAGGTTGTGTCCGATTACCTTGCTTAGCGAGTCGTCGTAGCTCAGGAATCTCGTACCGCCCTTCTTCTAACAGGTTTAGCAGATCATTAGGTAGGTTGATGTCACTTTTATCAACTTCGTCAATCATCAACACTCGCGGACGTTTGGAGGGTAGAAAAGCTGTGCCGACAGGTCCTAACTGAATATATTGACCAATATCACGATAGTTCTGCTTGGCTTTTAGTTTAGGATCTCCTGTTTGGCTCAGTTGCGCGTCCTGCAATCGAGCGATCGCATCGTATTGGTACAAACCTTGCTGAAGATTCGATCGAGCGGTAACAGCCCATACTAGCGCCGGGCCTAACTGCAGCTCGCGAGCAATCGCATACGCCAATGACGTTTTTCCAGACCCTGGTTTGCCAGTAATAAGTAGGGGGCGTCGCAAGTAAAGAGCGGCATTGATGGCATCCAACACTTTTGCTTGTGACTGCTGTACGCGGAAGCTCTGTCCGCGCTGGAGATCTCGCGCTCGTTGGCGGGCAATCGCCTGCAATTTTTCCCAGTAGGCAGCGTCCTCCTTTGGATCCACCTGTTGGGCAGATTTTGTAAATTGACGCCAACTGGGAGCTTCAATCGATAATAGGCGCTCAATCTCATCGTGAGGATCTGGGCTTCCCCGAAAAATCGTCCATTCGTTTCCCATCGCGATCGCTACCCTCCCTTTTGTAATGGTTCTAGAGTGGGCATCCGTTCCAAATCATCCCATAAAACAGTAAGATGCCCTCCCCAGTGCTTGTCTAGGGCTTCTTGGTCATCGAACGCAGAAGCACGGACGCTTCGAACTTTCTCCAAAAACTCTCCAGGGTTGAGGATGAGTTCATAGGTCCAGAATTGATCAATCTCCTCTTCTACGTTTGAGGCAAGTCGTTCACACCTGCGCGTCCAGGTTCCCATTGGCACTCCTGACTCCAGCATTGCCTGCAAAAATTTGAGCATCTCTGCTTCCGATTCGGGGAGAGAACACGTAATCTTAATGCCAATCTTTTCTTTGAGCTCCTCCTTAAGTGCTCCTAGTCGAACACAGTCAATCTTGGCGAGATGGTAAATCTTACTATTCAGCACAGCAGATTCCGAGTTCTGCCCCAACCAGTCTTGCGTCCGATACCATGCTTCGGAGAAAGCGTTTCTCAACCCTGGTCTAATGACGCGATCGTAGGATCGCACAACCAGTCGATGCTTGGAGCCAAGAGAAACTGGATTATCGAAATCATCTTTAATCTCCCACCGGTCAATTGGTTCACACAGGTAGCGGATTGGTAAAAAGAGTTCGATTGTTAACGCGTAGTAAGCACATCCTAATTTATTCTCCGAGCGTTCCAATTCGATTGAAGTACTTTGTTGAATGAATTGGGCAACAATCTGTGGCAGTTTTTTCTGGGTAGTCAACACCCCTCGTTCACTAGACTCTGGATTAAGATGCACTGGAATCTCTTTTTTCATGCCTGTTGGGGCAATACAAAGGAGGCTCGCGGTTGCTCGCAATTTGTTCTTTTCAGGGCTTACCATGATCATCAGGTAGGCTTGTAGTCCTCCACTTGCAGGTAGACTAGGGGCTAAAGAGTATTGTTTAGGCTTGCCAGTCTGATGATTAAAGCTGGAAGTAACTTGATCTAACCACGCCCTCAAGATTTGTTTAGCGGCATCGTCTAATGAAGATTTCTTTAAGAGATGATCAACCAAAATGAAAACGCTCAAGTGTTCCTCATCAAATTGCGGATAGTCTTCTACCAACAATTTGAGGAGAATAAAACATTTAAACCAATTAGATAATTTGGGCTGTCCCAAATCTTGAACCGCTTGAGGACGATCAAAAGCAACTTTTTCGGGCAATATACTTCTTCCAACATTTAAAATTTCTGTAAAGTCATCAATTTGCTTAAGAGCCGAAATTAGCTCGACTAAAGAATATTTAGATAATGAGTTTGTATCCAGATCTATTAAATTTTCAATGTGGTCTTCAACAAATTCTTGAATCCTGATGTTATCTGACCCCCAGTATGCAGTAGCTAATATAAGTTGCTTTACTTTACCTTGTGCCACAGCCCATGAGTCAATTAAGTTGAAGATTCTATCGTGATAAGTTTCTCCACTTTTAATCGTATCCCAACGAGCATTCAGCTTAAGACGAAGCATCTCCTTAAGAGAGCCTTCATTGGCGAAAACGCTTTCAAGAGATTCAATCAGTTCTTCGACATGCTGACCGTCATCCAATTCCCAGTCTTTTCCAGTCATCGCAATCTCCATGGAAAGTTCTTAGTTTATGCTTCTGAAGGGATAATCTTTGCAACGATGAGAGTGTACAAAATCAGCAGAATCGAGCCATAGACGGGCTGATAAAAGCTGAGGCTGTTGAAAGGATCTCCCAGTGCAAAGGCCCATACAAAAAAAGCACCCGCTGACACTAAAATTTGAGTTACAGCCGGTGGCTTTTTAGCTTCAGAGGTCTGCTTCCAGATCCAGATAGGTGTGAGAATAAGCAAAAGGACAAACAAGACCCACAGAACAGTACTCTGGGGTATTGTTGTTACGCTTTTGACGATTCCTGTTAATGCTAACCAGGCTGCATTAATATCAGCAGGAATGTACTTAAGCACCCGATCTTGATATCCATCTACTGCATCTTTAGATGCCCCAGACTCCAAGCGTCTACTAACAATTCGCCGTCCCATTCTTATACCTCCTGTTAACCGTCAAACCCGACCTAAAATAGAACATCTACAATTTGTGGGTAGATGGCACTAAAAAGTATCCCCTCGCATACAACCCCAAACGCAGTGGCTCGTTGAGCATGGTGCAATGCCACCAATTGCCAATCGTCATTAAAGCACGGAGAACCGCTGGAACCTGTAGATGTTTGGCTGATGTACTGAATTAGCCCAGTTTGTTGATATACACCAGTAACGCCATTCGTTCCGAACACTACCTTCATTGCATCACCATCGGGATGCTGAAGAACATGGATGCCACTCCCTTTATCCGGGGATGTTTGAGCATAGCTCACAGGGCGAATCGTATCCACTCCTAGAATAGTTGTTTCTACCCGTAGCAACGCATAGTCCAATTCATCGGTTGGGCTAGAGTGAACGACAGGGTTCTCCACTAGTCGGAAGGTTTGTCCTATAGTCTCCGTACCTGCTGTTGCTGTCATTCGCCCAAAAGATAACCGAAACTTAGCAATGTTAGCTGGATCTGCTCCAACGCCATCTTTGAGAACATGGTAGTTAGTCAACAATAAATCTTTACTGATCAAGAACCCAGTACCGATCGCTTTTTCCTGTCCTTCCAGTTCAATACGGCAGACAGAGGCAGCTTGATCCACTCCACGACTCAGAAACGCCATATCCCATATTTCTGGTTTGGGGCGTCGAAAGCTCTGAAGTTCAAGTTCCTCAGTAGGACCACGCCATTTAAACTCAGGTCCGTAGGGAAGGGCAGTAATCTGCTTTGATTCGGGGGGCAGTAGCCCAAAAGACTCAACGAACAAGCGCAACTTCGGATTACCTGGGTTGCTCTGAATCGCTGCACTTACTAACTCCACTAATCGCCCTTTTGCTTCTGCAAAGGCAATCAACTCAGCCACAGTATCCGTAAGATTGCCATACCCTACCTCTTCATCCAGCCGCACATTCAATTTTTCACGTACCAAGATACTTAGCTTGGCTCTACTGGGAAAAGCTCGTTGTAAGGCTTCTCGCAATTGCTCTACTTGGTCACCCCTAAGTTCCATGTCTAGCTCTCAAATCAAATCCTTGATAAATGGAGAGATTTAACCAATCTTGCCTAAGATTGCAGCCCAAATTCCTTTTCAGGCTGAACCGGCATCAAGACCTCATTAACACTTTGCTTGAATTAGCCTAGTTGAGGGATTGCAAGCCGCCATACTGGGTTAACACAGATGGCCCTAGTTCTTTCTATCTCACCCGTTATAGCTAATTTTCCTCCTAGTGTCAGCATAATCTCATGCTGCGGCAGTAGGCAATCAAGCTTCGGCTTTGACCTTTTACTCTACAAGAATTTCAGAAAAATTTCATGCGCCAGGTCTTGCCTGTGAATGGGCAGCGTAACGTGCTCAAGGTAACCCTTGCACTTCTGCGACCGGGGCAATAAACCACGATCGACTGTCGGCTCCACCCAGAGCGGTGAAACCAGCAGCGGCCGAGCAGCCGAAAGTGGGCAGGAAAGCGATCGCTCGCCTGCGTTGGAGTGCAGTCACCGCAGTAGGGCTAGTGTCTACACCGATTCCTGGTCAAACGGCAGTGTCATTTGGTCAAGCCCCGCCAGTCGCTGCTGTTTCTGAGCGATTTCCACCTGCCGTCTCACCTTGACCTGGTTTAACACCTGTTTGATATAAGCAATCCCCTCCTCCTGAGTCATA
>Ga0335395_10002866_pt1 | contig 10707 bp, 12 predicted proteins | sample MAT02_FD_205744 | JGI IMG/M metagenome (GOLD analysis project Ga0335395, IMG submission 205744) | Freshwater microbial communities from Lake Fryxell liftoff mats and glacier meltwater in Antarctica - MAT-02 (spades assembly) (version 2) ...
AGCTAACTCATTAGGCTTAACCTATTCTACTAATTATCAAGGTGGTAATGTTAGGAAATGTAATAAAGGTGGATCCCCTACATTTGGACATTTTTTTATAAATTCTCCCATTACCTTCAAAAGATTACTTGGATCAGAACATTGCCAAAATCCTCAATCTCCGAATGCAGGCTCGAGTTCAGTGCCTTTTAGTAATAATTGTGGTAATTAATTTTTGCAATGAAATTGTGCCTAATATTAATATCATTTTTTAATTTTGCATTATACTCTCAGTGTCCAATAGGTCGTATAGAGCTGTATAGTCAAGTTGCCATAGATGAGTTTAAGGTTAAGTATCCTAACTGTACGGAGGTCAGTGGAGGATTATTGGTACAAGGTGCCGATATAACTAACCTCAACGGACTAAATGCGATCACAAAGATAGATAGCTCCTTCATTGTGTTTCAGACCTCACTCAAAAATATGCTTGGTCTGTATAGTTTGCGATCTGTAGGCTATCTAGCGATTGGCAGCAATGGAGGGTTGACCACACTTACAGGATTAGAGCGGCTGCAAAGTGCAGGTTGTGTAGACATATCATACAATGCTGCACTTACGAGCCTCAGAGGTCTAGAATCGCTGGTGAGTGTGACAGATGCGTTTGAACTGCACCACAACGATGCAATCAAAAATCTAATCCACCTCAACGATGCATTACAAATAGGAGGCATCAGAATAGAGAGCAATAGCAGCTTAGAAGAGCTAGAAGCATTTAATCAAGTTACTGAGATCAAAGGAAACGTAATTATAGCTGATAATGGAGCACTAAAAAAGGTGAAGATGTTGTCAGGCAATAGAGAGATAAGTGGAAGGTTAGCTATAGGAAGGTGTGAAAATCTAGAATCGATAACAGGATTGGAAAACATAGCAAAGATAGATTATCTATATATTTATGGCTGTTGGTCTTTAAAGGAACTGCCTACCATGAAAGGACTGGTCATACTTAATTACTATAATATCGTAGGTAATAAGTTGATCACTGATCTAAAACCTATCAAACTTCCCAAAATAATTGAATTGATAGAAATTGGGCATAATATAGCACTTCAAAGCCTTGAAGGCATGGAAAACCTAGAACACGTTGAAGATGATTTTAGCTTATTATCTGGAAATGATAAATTAAAAACGTTGAAAGGTCTGGATAATTTAAAATATATAGGTGGTGAACTTTTACTTGCCACGGATTATAATTTATTTGAAATTGATGGATTTCCTGCTTTAAAAGAAGTTGGTGAGTTGTGGCTACAATCTGTAAATATAAGAAAAATCACCGGACTCACTGCACTTACCACTGTGAGAGACAGTGTGCATATATGGGCTAGAAAATTGCAGCGTATGGATGGTTTAATGAATCTAAGGGAAGTGACAGGTGGATTGTTTATATTTAGTGATTCATTAGAAACATTGTCTGGACTAGACAACATAGACCCTAGAGGATTGACGAGCCTAAACATTAGCAATAGTAGATCGCTCAACTACTGCAGTGTGCCGAGTATATGCGCCTATCTATCACAAAATATGGGACCTTACACCATAGGTAATAACAAGGTAGGATGCAACAATGCAGCAGAGATACTAGCTAGCTGCACCACCGTAGCTACATCAGACACAGTAGATAAGGATCAATGGTCTATCTACCCTAATCCATGCACTGATGAGCTGCATCTAGGTAGCAATCTAGCAGCAGCGAGTATCCGCATCTATGATGCACAAGGTAGAGCGATTAACATAGAACGAGCGGGCAGTACTATACATACGCACACATGGCCCGCAGGGATATATATCGTGCAGTACCTACATCATGACAAGATGAAATATAGTAAGGTGATGAAGCAGTAATTTTTTGGGATAGTTCAATCATTTAATCATTTAAGCATTCAAGCATTCATTCAATCATTCAATCATTCAATCATTCAATCATTCAATCATTCAATCATTCAATCATTCAATCATTCAAGCATTCATTCAAGCATTCATTCAAGCATTCATTCAAGCATTCAATCATTCAAGCAATCATTTAATCATTCAAGCATTCAATCATTCAATCATTCAATCAATCATTTAAGCAATTTTGCTAGGGCATTTGACTGTTACTACACTATTGTTATGATGGAAAGTTTAGTTTTTCTATATTTGCCATTATTTTAATGTAACTTTGTATTTTTTATAAACCTATATAATATAAATAGTCCATGCAAAATAGTCCAATAAAATCAATCTATTTCATAGACTGAATAAAAAATTTGTTCCTTTATTTTGGATTATTTCATAAAAACTATTGGTATAAATTAACTGATTTGTGCAGATGGACAGAAAAGATATCCACTTCATCGCTCGCCATTCCAACTGGTCCGCTGATGGTATAAAAAATACGCTTAACCAAGAGATTTATAGCAATCATAACGATTGGAGTAAGTTTCTGAAGGTTTTTTTCTTGAGCTTAGGAATAGGTTTTTCAGTTATTGGTATAGTTTTTTTCTTTGCTTATAATTGGGATGATATACATAAGTTGGTCAAAATAGGACTAATCGAATCTATGGCTACAGGAACGATAGGTATATTATTCTTTATCAAGACTAAGGAGATTTATAAAAATATAGGATTATTGGCAGCATCAATACTGGTTGGTGTATTATTTGCCGTTTATGGCCAGATATATCAGACAGGTGCTAATGCTTATGATTTCTTTTTAGGCTGGTCAGTAAGTATATCGTTGTGGGTAGTGATTAGTAATTTTGCACCATTGTGGCTGTTGTTTTTTGTTTTGGTCAATACTACATATTTTTTTTATATGCAGCAAGTAGCTAATGGTTGGACCGATGAGTTTTCCTTACTTTTGCTTTTTGCTCTTAATACTTTTTTGTTGCTATGTTTACTTCAAGGATATAGACTCATACCTGCGTTAAAACCGCCTAAATGGCTTATTAATATCATCACCTTACTTGTTGCTTATCTAAGTGTGCTGGGTATATGTATAGGGATTTTTAATGGATTTGATATATCATTGGGTGTATTGATTAGTATTTCATTGACTCTTTATTTATGTGGAGTTATTTTTAGCATACAGCAACAGGATATTTTTTATATTGGTGTTGTTGCGTTTTGTATTTTGATCGTCTTAACTGCTTATCTTATTCATATATCTAATGCTTTTGGTATGTTTTTATTTATCAGTATTTTTATGGTCACCTATGTGACACTTATCGTTATGAAATTACTAAAACTACATAGAAAATGGAACCACTAGGTAATGTCGGGTTAGACCAAATCAATTTAACTGAAGGGCCAGCTTTTGAGTATGATGAGCAAGGCTTGGTCACTGCATATCACCAATCACACGACCAATCATCGACCTTAACGATCAAAGTCTTGAGCATCATTGGTGGCATCATTGCGACTTTGTCGTTTTTAGTATTTTTAGGACTATCAGGTGTTTATGAATCTACCACAGGCCTGATTATATTAGGAATAGTATTTATTACTGTATCCGTCGTATTAAATGTTAATTACGATCGTTTAATTTTGGATACTTTTAGTGTTACTACGTTGATTTCAGGATATGCAATGTTGGCATTTAGTCTAGTAACGGTAGAAGTTGATTTTAGTCTTGCTTGTGGGTTGATTATATTGATTGGTTTGGTTGCGCTTTATCTTACACAAAACTTTTTATATTCGTTTATCAATGTTTTAGTCATTTGTAGTAGCCTTTTTGCCATATTGCTTGACTTACAAACTCCCGTATTGATTTATATCTACCTTAGCCTTACAGCTATGGCATTGGTTTATATTTTCTTCAATGAAGCAAATATAATTACTATGCGCAATCGTCTTTCGTCACTCTATGATGCAGTTAGAATCGGGCTTATTTTTTCATTTGTTGCCTTATTATCATGGACACAAAACCCTGAGATGCTTGATATCAATCCTTCGATGTTTTGGGTAACCTCAATTGTCAACAGTTTGTTGCTTTTTTATTTGATTTATCACATTCTTGATTTACTTGTGGTACAGACCATTGTGTCGAGGATATTGATATATGGACTTACACTATTAATACTAGTGGGCATAGTTTTTATACCTACTATCTCAGGTTCACTTTTGATATTGCTATTGTGTTATATGGTCCAATATCGACTAGGTCTGGTCATTGGGATAATCTCATTGATTGTTGCGGTCAGTAAGTTTTACTATGATCTGAATATAACCTTATTGAATAAGTCAATATTATTATTTTTTACGGGCATAGCTTTTTTAGTTTTATTTTTACTTACGTCAAAAATACTAAAGACTGATGAGTAAATATAAGTGGATCATCGTAATACTAAACCTGATAGCTGTTTTGGCCTTTTTTAACTATTCCGTCATCAAAAAGGAAAAGACGCTCTCAAGTGGTCAATTGGTTTTACTGGAGTTAGCTCCTGTGGATCCGCGCTCGCTGATGCAAGGTGATTATATGCAGCTAGATTATGCAATCAGTCAGGATGTGACCATAATTAATTTACCAAAAAGAGGATATTGCGTTGTCAAACTCGATGCTGATGGAGTAGGGCGGCGTTTACGATTACAACCTGAGCTTACACCTCATGAAGAAGGCGAATATCTCATCCGATATAATGCACAACAGTATATTGGCATCCGCATCGGTGCAGAATCTTACTTTTTCCAAGAAGGAAATGCTACCAAATATGAAAAAGCTAGGTACGGCGGTATCAGAGTGGACGATAAAGGCCATAGTGTATTGGTGGGGCTGTATGATGAAGCTTGTAACTTGATAGAATGAGGGGTTTTTGCTAAATTTTATGTTAATTTTTAAAAAAACTAATAAAAATTACCTACAACTTAATTATACGTTGTAATGTATAAAGTTTTCGTTTTGTTGTCTGTAACTGCTAATGCCATTTATGGCAATAATTATTAATGCTTTGCGCAAAGAGCTCACTGTTCAAGAACATAGTCCTGATGGCATTACCAACATAACCTATCATGCAATACGTGATCAATCAAACTATCAAGTCCAAGCAAAACCTATCATATAATACGTAAACAAGCAAATAGGACAAATCAAACAAATATGACAAATATGATATTCAAGCAGATCTAACAAATTCAGAAGCCTTCACCAAAGTAGAGGAAAATATCATGCATTACTTCTGGAATCTCGGGCCATCGCTGGTGAGTCGCTTGATAGCAGAGATGCCCGAGCCCAAACCTCCACACTCTTCTATTTCATCTATCGTTCGTATCCTAGAGAAAAAAGGGTTTCTCGCTCACAATACTTATGGCAAGACACATGAATATTTTCCGATCATCGGTAAAGAAACTTATACAAAGTTTTCAATCAAAAAACTGATCAGGCGTTATTTTGAAGGCTCACCAGCATACTTAGTATCGTTTTTAGTCTCAGAAAACGAATTAAGCCTTTCTGACATCGAAGCTATCAAAGAGGCAATCAATAAAGAAGAGCAATTTTAGTTATTTATTCCTAAATCTAACAATCATGATCTATTATATAATAACCTATCTAGTCCAGAGTACTTTGATGATGGCTGTATTTTATGCATTTTATAAAGCCTTCTTGTACAGAAATACATTTTTTATACTCAATCGTTATTTCCTATTAGGCACGGCCATTATTAGTGTTTTGGCCCCATTGATTACTTCGCTTTGCTGGTTAGATGGTTGGGTTTCATCGGCAGAGAGTGGATAAAGTTTTGATGTTTTGCTACCATTTATGGAAACTGATATTTCTTTGAGCGAAAGCTCGAAGATATTCGACTGGGCTAGTTTTTTGGTCTGTGCTTATACGGCTACCTGTTTGGTTTTGGTGTTGCGGCTATGTTATCAATTATATCAACTATATTCAATAAGTACAAAAGCAATTAAAGAGCAAGGGCAAGATTTTACCAAGGTTTACCTACCTCTGAGCAATGTCTCAGTACCGTTTTCATTTTTTAACTCTATTTTTCTTCCCCGAGGTAGTTTTACGGATGCTGAAGAAAGGTTAATCATTGCGCATGAGCGAGTTCATATAGCTCAGCGCCATAGTCTAGATATCATGATGATGCAAATCATTAGAGTTTTATTTTGGGTTAACCCAATAGTCTATCTATTTCTGAAAGCCATCAAGCTCAACCATGAATTTCTGGTCGATAGCCATGTATGTGCCCAACACACCAAACTAGATTACCTAAAGTTGCTGCTATAAAGTGTAAGCAAAATCCCTAACTATAGTTATGTAAATCATTTCTTTAAATCACCTATAAAAACACGTATTACCATGATGAACCAATCACCCACACCCGCTAAGCAAAGATTTGGCTACTTTATGTTTTTTCCACTTACATTTGCGATGTCGTACTTATCAGCCTGCAATCATGAAGGAGCGAGTATGACAGATACCATTAGCAATGAGTTAAAACTATCAGATGAGGATGTTATGACAGTATCCGAGACTATGCCTATGTTTGCTCAATGCAATCAACCTGACCTAGATGAACGATCGAATTGTAGTAATTAGAAGCTTTTTGAACACCTATATAAGGAGTTAAAGTACCCAGCTGCTGCCAAGGAATCAGCCATAGAGGGTCAAGTCGTAGTCCAGTTTGTGATCAACAAAAATGGATACATGCAGAACCTAAAGCTTGTACACGATCTCGGTGGAGGCTGCGGAGTAGAAACCATGAGAGTTATTCAATTACCCAAAGATAACAACCTCAAGTGGAATCCAGGTCTTCAAAACGGTAAACCCGCAAATGTACGATTTACACTTCCAGTTAAGTTTAAATTACAATAGCAAGCTAAAGTACATAAAAAAGAGGGAATTATTCACATAATGATTCCCTCTTTTGATGTTTTGTCGTATCTTATTACCTCTTGATAAATTTGGTAGTCACGATACCTTCATCTGTCATAACTTGTAATATATATATTCCCGGTTCATAACTACTCACATCTATATCGCCCTTTTGACTCCAGTTTATGTTTTTAGTTATCGTTTTACCTGCTATATTAAATATACTATAGGTGTACATCGTTCCATCAAAGGCTGTATATAAGATGTCATCCACAGGATTAGGAAAAACACTTAACTGTAATTCTGAACCTACATCGCCTATATACCTACCTCGTGTAGTGACTTGCACTTCTCCTCGGTTTAATCTCAGCCCAGTAGTCATGCCTTTGATAGTGACAGCATCTATATATACCTGATCGGCATTACTACTGGCATCACATTGGATTCTAAATTGACTATTTTTACTAAAATTAATACTGTTCTTATCCATGATATAAGTCACTTCATAGAACTGATTATTGTAGTAATCTGTGCCACTTACAAATGCTTTCAGCGTTTGCCATCGAGTACCGTCATGATACATCAGCCAGAAATCTTCATTTGCCTCCATACTATTGGCAAAAAATGAAAACTTAATCTCTACAGACTGATAAGGTGTCAAATCCACTTTTGTAGAAGTCATAGCAGATTCTGCACCTGAGTCATCACGTAGCATGATCGAGTAGTCACCTTCGTAAGAGTAATCACCGTAGTACCTGTACGTATCAGATGCACCGCCTGACCAGCCATCCCAGCCTGACTCAAAATATCCTGAGATGAGCATTTTATCTTCGACCGCAGTCGTATCTACTTTTATGACCTTACAAGGTGCACAACTGCCACCGCAGTCTATTCCTGTCTCGATTCCGTTTTGAATCCCATCTATGCAGGTAGGTTTAGTTAAGCTTACGCAAAACTCATGTGATATTTGAGCCTTAAATTCACCTCCTGAGAGTAGTGTCTTGCCATCATTACTGATTGTATAGCTACCATTTCCATATCTGCAACAGATTCCGTCTCCATACGCATCGTACATATAATAAGTATAACAACCTTCACTCAGACAGATCTCTTCACTATATTGAGGACTGCCTTTGTAACTACTATTACGTACTACTTCTACACCATTTTTGTTGACGATTCTCCAACTGGTCTCAGACGGATAGTTGTCATAATTGAGGTTTAATTTGATATTTACACAGTTCTCCAGGGGTGGGGTAGGCGTGCCGCATCCTTTTGATGATAGTATACTTGCACGTGCACCTCCAGAACTGAACAATGCTAACATACGTGATTTTTGACCTTTGGTAAATAGATTCATACATACGTCATCACTGTAGTCCATATAGTTTTCTACCATATTGATACCACTACACGATGCAGCACCTACTTGACATCCGAAGTGTGGACCAGATGCCATAGGTGTATCATTCACTAGATCATCAGTAGTACAGTTACCAGCTCCCCAGATATGCTTTAGGTTCAACCAGTGTCCTACTTCATGAGTGGCTGTTCGGCCTAGATTATAAGGCAAAGCGGTGTGACTCCCATTACCGAAGTACTTAAAATCTATCACTACGCCGTCAGTTACGGCACTTCCACCCGGGAATTGTGCATATCCTAGTGCCGTTCCTGTGATATCAGCTATCCATATATTTAAGTATTCACCTGCTGACCAAGCATTCTTACCACCCCTTTGATCATATTTTACAAAATCAGAAGATACACTAAAAGAGGATGCACTGGTTTGAGTCCTTGTGATACCGTTGGTAGCAGCACCTTTGGGATCTATACTAGCTAGACAAAACTCAATCTTCATATCATCAGCCTGTGACCATCTGCTGTTTTGATTAGTGTTTAATCGTCTGAAATCTTGGTTCAGTATAGCTATTTGTGCCTTGATTTGATCGTCACTCAGATTTTCGGACGTGTTCTTATATATAACATGTACAACCACGGGTATCCTGATTACCCCATTGGTTCGATTTGAATTGCCTGTGTAATTAGTAGTGTGCCGCTCTATGTTCTCCATGATCTGAATTCGACGAGGATTAGATTTTATCTGTTGCTCAAGATAACTATCGGTTTCGCAGTTTCGTCTTTGAGCGCTACTATCTATATTATATAATAGGCAAAGATTAATGAAGACTAGAGTTAATATGGATGTCTTTTGCATCTTATTTTTTATTTTATTAATAAACATATTATGAAAATATCAAATATAATGCCAATTATACATTGTATTTAGCTGTAAATGTGTCATCTATGATTAGTAGAAGGGTTTTAATCGTTAGTTATAGGTAGAATAATAGCTATTATTAAGCTTTCGAAAGTATAGATACTTGCAATTGACTTTAGTTTTCATCAAGTAGAGTGGTTACTGTATGAAAAATTATTTTTAAATTTTTAAATTTGGCAAATCATACCTGAATAGCTATTAATCAATTACTTAGAAAATTATGAACGAGTTGTCTTTTGCCAAAATATAAAATAAATAAAAAATAAATAAAAAAAGAGTTGTGTGGGACAAAAAAGGTATTACCTTTGCAGCCCCGAAAGAGGGGAACGAAAAATTGATTGATTTAGATTTAGGAAAAACAGATATTAGAGAGGGATTAGGAAATTATTTTTAATTTTTTTTGAAAAAAGTTTTGTTGAATAAAAAATTAGTTATATCTTTGCGGCCTCTTAGGAAATAATGATTAATGAATCGTTATGTAAGGGAAATAGGATTTAAATAATAAGATCTTTTGAAGAAGAGATTAGGATTATATAAAAGCAAGTTCATTGACACTGTTGGGAAGTAAAGATTAGAAGACAATCATACTAAATACGAATAGACAAAAAAAGAAGCGATATTTTTTTATAAAGAATAGAGCACAAGGATTATACTATGGAGAGTTTGATCCTGGCTCAGGATGAACGCTAGCGGGAGGCCTAATACATGCAAGTCGAGCGGTAGAGTACTTCGGTACTTGAGAGCGGCGCACGGGTGAGTAACGCGTACATGACCTACCTTTAAGACTGTGATAGCCCTGGGAAACTGGGATTAATAACGGATGTGATAATAGATATAAGGATTTATTATTAAAGCTGAGGCGCTTAGAGATGGGTGTGCGTCTGATTAGCTAGTTGGTGAGGTAACGGCTCACCAAGGCGACGATCAGTAGGGGGCGTGAGAGCGTGATCCCCCACACGGGTACTGAGACACGGACCCGACTCCTACGGGAGGCAGCAGTAAGGAATATTGGTCAATGGGGGAAACCCTGAACCAGCCATCCCGCGTGCAGGATGACGGTCCTATGGATTGTAAACTGCTTTTAGTAGGGAAGAATAGGTTTCATTTATGAGATTATGACGGTACCTACAGAATAAGCACCGGCTAACTCCGTGCCAGCAGCCGCGGTAATACGGAGGGTGCGAGCGTTATCCGGAATCACTGGGTTTAAAGGGTGCGTAGGCGGGATATTAAGTCTGAGGTGAAATGCTGTCGCTTAACGATAGACTTGCCTTAGATACTGATGTTCTTGAATTGGGATGAGGTTAGCGGAATGTGACATGTAGCGGTGAAATGCATAGATATGTCATGGAACACCAATTGCGAAGGCAGCTAACTGGTCCTTGATTGACGCTGAGGCACGAAAGCGTGGGTAGCGAACAGGATTAGATACCCTGGTAGTCCACGCCCTAAACGATGCTAACTCGATGTTTGGAATTATCTGAGCATCCAAGGGAAACCGATAAGTTAGCCACCTGGGGAGTACGACCGCAAGGTTGAAACTCAAAGGAATTGACGGGGGTCCGCACAAGCGGTGGAGCATGTGGTTTAATTCGAT
>Ga0335395_10002869_pt1 | contig 10706 bp, 9 predicted proteins | sample MAT02_FD_205744 | JGI IMG/M metagenome (GOLD analysis project Ga0335395, IMG submission 205744) | Freshwater microbial communities from Lake Fryxell liftoff mats and glacier meltwater in Antarctica - MAT-02 (spades assembly) (version 2) ...
AGCAGAACGACGCTCCGGTGCCACTTGTTTTCGCAGCATGATCGAAGCGGTAACTTGGGACAGATAAGAGGAAGGCAATTTCTCTAGAAGCTCACGATTCAGAGTGCCGATGCCCAGCTCATTCTTGATTTTTTCAAGCATGACACGTCGTGTGCCGATCGGTGGCTCCAGAGACATCAACCGGGCCGGTTTGTCGGTTTGTTTGCCATAGTAAGCCATCCAGCTACCGCTTCGGGATGCTTCCAATTCGCCGAACTGCTCCTGCAAAACAGGTTCGACGCAAACGAACGCGAGCTTCGGCGGTACTTCTTCGCCCAGGATAGCGTCGAGCAAGCCTTTGAGTTGATCGACAGCGATCGGCAACAGCCCTTTGTTATCCTGCAGCTTTTGTTCAAACTCGCTATCTTCGATCACGTACTGGCAAAGCTCTTCGTTGACCGCAACACCAGTCGCTTTCGGAGCAAGGTCGTAGCCGAGCGCTTGGTAGTAGATTCGCTGCGGTTCTGGAAGGGTTGTAATGTCTGAAATTTTTCGGCATGTTGTGCCAGCTGTCTCGACGTCGGTCAACATGAGTTGGCAATACAACAAGACCTGTAGGATCGGCGCTTGGGCCCCGAACTCCCGTTGCATCGATTCCAATTTTGTTTTTGCGGTCGAGATTCGATACGAACCGACTAAGGCGTTGGCTTCTGCTAGGCGTTCCGCATAAGGTGCGTCTTCAGCGTCGATTGGCGATGGGAGAGACTCACGAGACAAAGTGTTCGCGTTGGTTTGTGAAATGAGCGAATCATAAGCGCTGGAAGCAACTCGCGGCATGTCACCACCCATGTCGAGCAGCATTTCGCAATGGAGCAAGGCCGGCAAAATCATGCCTCGCTGGCCCATCGACTCCATCAAATTCATTGCGACCGTTGCAGTCATCGGTGGCAACGCTTCGGTCGCGTCCGAAATGGCTTGCAACATCAGGGTTGCTCCTTCCTCGGTGTTTCCTCGCACTACGGCAACCAGCGAGCGATAGAGCTTTGCGAGCGGATTATCCGGTTGCAGACGAATGAACTTCGCCGACGTCTCCTCAAGCGATTCCAATTCTCCAAGTTGTAGCAGCAATTCGCATTTCATCGCGAGAAGCCATGGTTCCGATGGAAGAGTCTTGAGATTGCCGTTGATGCGATCCAACGCAGCTACGTTTTGCTCGCCCACAATCATGCGGTGGATGATTTGCATCTCGGGGAAATGCTCATTGCACTTGCAAAACTTAATCTTCTTTCCGTTGCCGCAAGGGCAGAAACTGTATTGGTCCAAACTCATGGGCAAACCGATTCAAATTGTTCGAAGGTACAAAAAGCGACGTGTTTGACTCGATCACGTGATCGCGTGAAACACCGCGAAGGGGACTCGAGTCGTTCCGTTTGCGACAAGGCCACTCTTTCCAAAACGTAAGTTTAGCAATGTTTCGCCAAAATGCCCACCGGCATCAATCGACATGCTTTTTTGTTTCTGAACGCGTGGATTGAGTTGAGCAATTTCGTCTTCTTGGAGCGATAATGGCAAAAAATTAGACCGCAAAAAATAGCTTCATCCCTAAATTTTTTTGTCACCCAATTTTTTTGCCAATATCCATAGTGCTAGTACCTTATCTACGTTGATTTTCTGCTCGTTCTTCTCTTTCCCAGGCTCCCGCCGGGGAACGCACTGCGATTAAGGCTCAGCCTCGTTTCCCCTGGGAGTTTTCTCGTTATTTATCTGGCCTGGGAATATTATGCTTGAGTGTTGCGTTCAGCGTGAAGTCTCGGAATTTTTCAAGAATTTCCCTGCAATGGCAGCGATCGCTTGCATTTTGGAGTGGTCTTTGACTCCAGGTTGAGATTCGATTCCCGACGCCAAATCCACACCGTCCGGTCTGGCTGTCCCAATCGCCTTAGGAACATTTTCCGAGGTAAGTCCTCCTGCAAGCAAAACTAGGGACTTTCGAAAGGCTTTGTGCCTTGGAAACAATAGGTCCCATCGCGCCGTTTTGCCCGTCCCACCCCTCTGGACAGGATCAAAAGCATCCACGAGCAAACCGAGAAGCTTCGGGTGGGGATTTTCAGTCCATTTCGATACGAGCTCAACATCCTCATCTTGCCCTCGCCATGCTACGGCTTTGATAAAGGAAATCGTGTCGAATCGGGGCAGCAACCGGGCTTCGTCAATCCATTCCGGCGGTTCGTCGCCGTGAAGTTGGATACAATCGAGAGGGCAGATAGCCAAAATCGCATCGACCTCTCTAGGGGATGCGTTTACGAAAACTCCGACTCGCAATGCACGGCCAGCTGCGATTTCGCTCAACTCCCTCGCGGTCTCAGGAGAAACATAGCGAGGACTTCTCGGATAAAAATTCAATCCTATTGCGTCTGCCCCTGACTCGATCGCCGCAGAAACGTCGCTTGCCCTGGTCAAGCCACAGAACTTGATTTTGGGTAAACGGATTTCAAGAGCCATCGAAGTCAGGTCAGTCAAGGCATTTGGCAATATGGTTGAGGAACAGAACGACTAAGTAGATTGCTAGTCGTTACGACCGTCAATCAGTTACTAAAAATAATCCACCGTCATAATATGGCCGACAATTAGCCATACTCCAACGAACAAACAACCAATCACCGTATTCAAAAACTCGATAGACATAGGTCGCGACCTCCCCAAAAGTGAGAAACCGCCATCCGTAGTAGTCGACTTGGACCCCCCAAGTCGTTCGCCTTCGTGCGAGCGAGTCGTATCGACGTACTTTAAACAAAACTTCAAAAGTTTTTTGCGCCGCTGCATCTCTTACCCAGTCGGCAATCCTTCTCAACTTAAAAAGCAATCACAGTTGTCCCCAATCGCGAGGCGATTCCTGAAGCGGAATTCGCCAAGAGTTTTGTAACTTCCCAATCGTTAGCACCGAAAGCCTTGGCGGCTTCCGCTACCTGGCTTCTTTCACTTGCTCGCGCGTCGTGCTATGGCTTGCGTGTTGGTCTTCCAATGAACTGCGCCAAGCACAAACCAATAACAAGTCCGGTTAATAGGAACAAAACGAATGGAGCGGCAGACTGGGACCAACTCCAATTGTCGGTAAGCGTAGTTCCAAAGATTGCACCAAGGGTTGCAAAGGGGAAGAACATTGCAGCCAACATGTTCAATCGATGTGCAGCCATGGTCATTTGGTGCGTTGCATTGGTCTGTTCATCTGCCCTTCGAATGACCGCAACGTCCATCGAGTTTTTAGCGTCTTCATAAAGCAGTTCCGCTTGTCGTGCGAGATCGTAAGCCCGGTCGCGATGATCAATCAAAGAGCGTTCTTCAGGCAATGCCTTTCGGGCTTCTTCGAGAGTTTCCAGCAAATTGCGGGTAGAGCGAACGAGCGGCGCGAGTCCTTCAAGCAAGGGCAAGTAGTCATCAGCGCGCGCCGCCGCTTCTTCCTGCTGTTCACAAGTTTCGATTCGCTTGGAGTACCGATCCAAATGCAAGCCGAGGGCAACTTTTCCAGGATCGCCGTTGCTGCAACGCCATTCCCCTTGGCTATCCCGCCAAAAGAGCACGCCCCGCCTGCCTGCTTCGTCATGCTCTGGAACATTGTGAGCGACGATCAGCAAATCCTCGTTGGCCTTCATGGTGCGCTGTCGACCAGCATTGGTCCCCAAACGCGATCGGAATTCTTCTGGAAAGGAAGACCAGTTAGGAGGGATTAGTGCGGAAAAGGCCATAAATAAAAAGTCTGGTTGGGCGGTAACGCATCAAAAGGGACAGTCAAATTCTATCTGGCGACAGGAATGAATGTATCGACCCTCTGCTAGTTTCCCACGGTTTCCCGCGGTTTCCCAATTTTGAACCATCCGATTCATTTTGTCCGTTTGGCGTTTCTTTCGGCCATCTACTTGGCGTTCTATGTCCTCGTTTCGTGCGTTTCTATACTTTAAAAAATTGGTAACTCAAACTGTGAAATTTCCGAACAGTCCCATTACCGTACGACACGTTATTGCAACAATTAAAGCTCAAACGAATCTTCGTTATATGTTTGTTCATTGCGGCAATGGGTCGACGATACTGTTGGGAGGCGACTGCAGTATGGGACTGTATTTCTCGTTGGTAATTTGCACAATATTCGGCATAGCGTTTGGTGGTGTCTTGGGTGTTTTCTTTGAACGGACGATTGCCTCTGATTATGAGAAAAGTCGAACCCAAGTAGATATCTTGGAATAAGAAATGGTAAGTAACAAACCTGTGCTTCCATAATTTTAGAGGGTAAGCACAGAAAGATATCGCCAAAGCTATGGGCTCGGTTGAGGGGACAAACCCGCCATCTTTTCAATTACTTCACAAGGTCGATTGGCTTGATGAGCAGATCAACAAAGTACTTCGGCGGTTTAAAGCCGAAGTTATTCGGTTGGTACTTCTCAGAGACCTTGACGCTCGCTTTCTCTGGAATCTTTGACTCAAGGCCCGTCATCCAGTACGTTGCATTCACAACCAACCGTCGAAGGTCTTCGCAGAGCAGATCGTTGGCGGCTCCCATCGTCGTGCAGAATAACTTGCCTGTCTTTCCGCCAGGCATCTGATAGTCCTTGGTCCATGCCAAGGGCATCATCGGGCTGTTCTTTGGTCCTTCGAGTGGAGGATCGGTTGGGTTCATCCCTTTTAGTATTTGCCCATCGAGCAGAACCGTGGCGGTGCTTGGCAAATGAACTACGCCATAAACATCGGATGGGCCAAACACATCGCTAACACCCTTGAGAATCGGCGAGGCTTTTGCAGACTCGACGATCACGCCTCGGGTGGCTTGGGAACCATGTGCGCCATGGTGCGAGTGCCAAGTTTCACCAATGATCTGCTGTCCGAAACCACCTTCCCATTCCTTGCTATTGTATGCCCACTTTTTAAAGGGGGACTTGGAGTCTCCAGGAAAAGTGAAGGGGTGCGTTGATGTTCTTAGGGCGATAAATGGCTTGCCTTCTTTCATGAACTTATCAAGGTGTGCCATTTGCCAATCCGGCAACGAACGAAAACGCAAACACATGATCATTCCATCGGCATCATCGAGATGATGTAAGCCTGGGATGTTGTTTTGGTAGTTTGGATCGACGGTATGTGTTTCTGGATTGATGGAGAACAACACAACGCAATCATAACCGTGCTGCTCGGACAAAATTTTTGCGAGCATAGGCATCGATTCTTCAGATCGATATTCTTCGTCGCCGGAAATCAGAACGATCTTCTTTCCTTTGCCAGGTAGATTTGCGTCGGCGGCTCCAGGCATGACCAGCCATGGATCAATTTCTTCACGCAATCGCCGAGCCCAAATGTTTCGGAATCGGGTCGAGTTGCCGTGATCTTGTAATAGTAGGTGACCCTTAGCTGGATGCGCCTTGTAATTCGCAAGCTCTTGGTGGGCCATTGGGCCGATCAGCTCTTTGGCGTTTTGGACCAAAACCCCATTGTGGAAGATGGTAGCCCGAGCGGGCCTGAGCAAAGTTTCACCGTCGAAGCGAGGTGCTTCGAAGATGATGTCGTAAGCGTTCCATTGGCCAGGCGCTTTCGTTACGTTGACCTGAGGAGGAAATTGACCATAGATCGACCCCGCTTGACCGTCCGCGTAAGTGTCGTTGTCGTAGCTATCGAGAACTTGAATTTCGTAGCGGCCCATAATAATGACTCCACTATTGCCCCGCTCTTGCGATTTGCCTTTGACGACCTCTGGCGCGGACCATTCGATGTGCAATTGCATGTCGCCGAACTCTTTGCGAGTCACAATCGAGCCGCTGCCACCGACCGCTTCAAAGAAACCATCGCCGACCTTCCATGGAGCCGCATCGTCCTTGCTCCCAGCCTTCTTCCACTCCGACAAGTCTTTGCCGTCGAACAGAATCGTTGCATCCGATGGAGCTTGGCCAAGCATATCGCCAGCCTTGACGACAGTAGGACGCGGGCGGTATTTGTCGTGTACTCGCCATTGGCTGTTCGGTAGAACAGGTGTGTTGGTATATCCAACGCCAGGTCCCAAGGGCGGTTGAGCAATAACTTGTCCCGCCCCGATCAAGGCGATCGAAACCAACGCGTACAGCGACAGTCGGCAGAGAGGGAAAGCGAAGGAGAGGAAGTGTGTTTTCATTGTGGAGTTCTCGAGGCAAATAGGCGAGTAGTTAGAGGCGAAATGCGAAAAGTTCATCGCGAATGCAGATAAAGATTGTATCGTTTGCGACGATGGGCGTGGTGTAGCATGCAGAACCCATGTTAATTTCCGCCAGGACGTTCAGCTCCAAAGAAAGTTCGAGAATGAGAGCATCTCCGTCTTCATCGGTAACATAGACTTTGTTGTCGGCGATCAAGGGCGAGGCCCAGGACGCGGCCTGGAGGTCGTGTGTCCAATTCGCAGCGTCACGTCTAATTGAGGTTTTTTCTGAATCTTGCGGTACGATCGTGTCGTCGGAGAGTGAGCTGGATATGGATATAATCATAAGGAGGATAAACGCCAACGACTGGTCGAGGTGAGTGAACCGACGGCGCTAGCCGCGGGCTGCAGTCGAGTTGACTTTTCCATCAATTCAGGCCCGAAGCTAGCGCTTTCGGTTCACAAAGTGAGTGCCATTTGGCTAACGCCCGTTGGCTAATTTTCGCCAACTATAATTGAGCTAAGGCATAGTGTTTGGACGGGACGGTGGTCCCATCCTACCTACTTCACTGGTTCGCTTTGCTTGCCGGCTTCGATTGCAAAAATCCGGTTTCGGTTTGCGATGTAAATCGATTCGTTGGCCGCGACTGGCGTTGTGTAAAGAGCCGAGCCGAGGTTGATTTCAGCGATGATGTTGATCTTGTCCCCGACTTCATTCTTGAAGATCGTAATGTCGCCATCTTCGTCGCCGATATAGACCTTGCCGTCCGCGATGAGCGGCGAAGCCCAAGAGGCGGCTAGCATATCGTGCGTCCAGTGAGCGACACCGGTCTTGGCATCCAGGCAGTGGAGCATTCCTGAGAAGTCCGCAATGTAAAGAATATTGTTCTTAATTGCGACGGTACCGCAGGTTCGGTGCATGGTCGTTTCGAATTCCTTCGGATCGTTGCCGAGGTAATGCCAAACCGCTGCAGAGTTTGGATTGTCGCGTTCGACATCGCCTTCGGCTGCCACCATAGCTTGCTTGCGTTTCGGAGCAATTGACTTGGTCATGTCTTTCGAGTTGAAAACGAGAGTCGGGCTAACATCGCCACGTTTGGTAGGGTCGATGCACCACAGATGGCCTTGTCCCTCACCGTGTTCAGGGTCTTCGCCGACCGCGACGTAGATCAGTCCGTCGTAAACGACGGGCGTTGCGATAATATGGTTCCGGGTGGCACCATTGAGGCTGTATTTCGAGTCCTTTGGGTTGCAGTCGAATTTCCAAAGCATTTTGGATTGCTTGGCGCTACCTCCGCTGCCCTCAGGGGTAAAGCTATAGAGCCAGCCATCTCCTCCACCGAAGATCACTTGATCTTGTCCGCCCAAATTTGCGAACGAAGGAGAGGACCATTGACCATGAAGGACGTTTGCTCCAGGTGTATTATCGGTCCAAAGCACTTCTCCGGAATTCTTATTCAAACAGATAAAGCTGGGAGCTTTTTCTGCGGGAACGGTAATGTGTGCATCGTCAACGCCATTTGATGTATTGACGAACAGATAGTCGCCAAATGCGGTAACGGAGCAGCTGCACATGTTGTGTTGCGAAACACCGAGCTGGGCCATCATATCCAGTTTCCATACAACGTCCGCTTCGTCCTTGTTTTCGTTCGGTTCTTTGGTAAAGGGACCATCGTTTTCGCTATCTGCAAAGCCTTCCACGTCGAGACATGCCACTTCGCCGCGGCTGGTGACATACCAAAGTCGGTCCCCTTCGATCATGGGTGCACAACAGATGCCTTGGTTTGGCCAATCGTGAACTCGGCCGGTTGGGAGTTTTTCGCTGCTATGTTGCCAAAGCATCTTGCCATCTTTTTCGTCGAAGCAAAGTAAAACTCCGAGGTCGACGGTGTTTGGATAACGTTTGATGTAGCCGTTTCCGTTATTGGTACCTACGTAGACTTTTCCGTTTGCGATCACCGGATTTCCGTAGGTTTCCGAGCCGAGAGGCACCGACCACCGAATATTCATGCCCGTTTTAGTGTTGAATTCGATAGGCATCGGTCCTGTTTCGGGAACATTATTTCGTTCGGGCGAGCCACCCCATTGAGGCCAATCTTTTGCACCGACCTTCATTTTGGCGATGGCGGCTTTTGCAACTGCCGTTGGATCGTAATCGTCCGCAACAGCTAGATTTGAGCCGATATTGCAAAATATCCCGATTCCGCAGAAAGCAAGGGTTTGGACCGGAAGAAATCGTTGAAATGCAAATCGCATATGTTTTGCCTTGTTTGCCGGGTGTTGGAAAACGACCAGAGGGTGGTCGTAAATGGGTACGGAAGGACATACAATTATAGCGTAAGAGTCACCAGCCGGGGAATAGCCTGAAATGCTGGACTTTTTCGACGAATTTGGACGAGATAGGGCCAAGGGAAAATTCTGTGCTAGGTAAGTTGTAATTTGGTTGCTTGCTCGCAATCTGTCGTCAAAATACAATATTGAGCAATCCTCACTCGCCCGTTTCCGGCTTCCCTCGTTGTTTTTCAAATAGAATCTTAACCAATCCATGCTGAATCAATTCTCTCGACGCGATTTCCTGACCACCGCATCTGTTGGACTGGGAGCTGCGTTGGCCCTTCCCAAGAGCAGTCTCTTTGCTCAGGCCGAAAAGCCAAAGCCTTTCAAAATTTCGCTGGCTCAATGGTCGCTCCATAAATCGCTCCAGTCCAAGAAAATCGATAATCTAGATTTCGCCAAGCTTGCAAAAGAAAAGTTCGGAATCGAAGCGGTCGAGTATGTCAATCAATTTTTCAAAGACAAAGCCAAGGATGAAACCTATCTCAAGGAGATGAAGACCCGAACAAGCGACCTTGGTGTCACCAATGTGCTTATCATGGTGGATGGCGAAGGCGGGCTTGGCGATATAGACGAGCAGAAACGAAACAAGGCGGTTGAGAATCACTACAAGTGGGTGGAGGCAGCAAAATTCCTCGGATGCCACTCAATTCGAGTGAACGCCGAGACCAAAGCTGAGTACGAAGAAGGCAAAAAGTTGGCCGCCGATGGTCTTCGACGTCTCTCCGAGTACGCCAAGCCGATGGAGATCAACGTGATTGTTGAGAATCACGGAGGCCTTAGCTCCAATGGCAAATGGCTTGCTGAGACCATTCGATTGACAGGCATGGCGAATTGCGGAACATTGCCGGATTTTGGTAACTTCTACGAATATGACCGCTATCAAGGTGTCACCGACCTAATGCCGTTAGCAAAAGCTGTGAGCGCCAAGAGCTATGACTTCGACGCAGAAGGCAACGAGACCAAAGTCGACTTCCCAAAGATGATGAAGATCGTCATGGATGCCAATTATCACAGTTGGGTTGGCATCGAATACGAAGGCTCGAAGATGAGCGAAGAAGATGGGATCATGGCGACCAAAAAGTTACTTGAAAAATGCATGGCGGCTTTGGCCTAAGCTTTAGTTCATCCAGTCGGGATCGACACAATGACTACCGAAACAGTTTATGTAGTGGAAATGCCAGATGCTGTGGAGCAGGAATACCGAAGCATTCTTCTTGTCGATGACAGCTACGTGCTTCGTGATCGGTTGGCGGAAGCGTTTCAAGAACGCGGCTTTCGCGTGATGGTTGCGGGGACTTGCAACGAAGCGGTCGAAGTGTTCAAAACGGATCCAACGGACTTGGCCGTTGTCGATTTGAGAATGCCAGGCCGCACCGGACTAACGGTGATTGGAGATCTAAAAGCGATTCGGCCGGATGTCCAAGTGTTGATTTTGTCCGGATTCGGAAGCATCGCGACAGCGATTGACGCGATTCGTTTGGGGGCAGTGAATTTCCTTCCGAAACCTGCGGATGCGGACGACATTTTAAACGCGTTCAAACGTGGTGGTTCAGAAGTAGAAATCGTGGATAGCGACGAGTTGATTCCTGTGCCCACGCTGGCGCAAGCGGAATGGGAACACATTCACCGCATCCTGGCCGATTGCAGCAATAATATTTCCGAAGCGGCACGAAGGCTGGGTATTCATCGACGGTCGCTACAGAGAAAGCTTCGCAAACGCGCACCTTAAGTTATGGGCTTTTTGCTTTAGTCGAAGACGCCATCGAAACAATTCGTCAATTGGCGTTAGCCCCGGTTTTTGGGACGACTAGCTTCGGGCCTGAATTGATTGAAAAGGTTACGAAACTGCAGCCCGCGGCTAGCGCTCTCGGTTCAAAAAACTCGAAAGTGAGTGCCATTGGACGCAAAGCCAACGTTTTTCTTTTACCGATTCCGAAAACGAATCCTGAAGAGACGGAATCGCAAAGTGGCCAGCCTGAAATTTCCCGAGGGACCCTGACGAGAGTTTCGTCCGATGAGTAGAATTTCCGGCATTGCAGAGCACGTTGTTCTTAGACGCGGGATTGAATAGTGGCGGGCATGAATGATTCGGGCGTAGTGATCGCAGTTGACTTGGGGGCCTCGAGCGGGCGCGTGATCGCAGCCGAACTCAAATCGGATCGAATCCAGCTTACCGATGTCCATCGATTTGAGAACGCTCCCGTCAATATAGGCAACCGATTGCACTGGAGTTTGCATGGGCTCT
>Ga0335395_10002870_pt1 | contig 10704 bp, 8 predicted proteins | sample MAT02_FD_205744 | JGI IMG/M metagenome (GOLD analysis project Ga0335395, IMG submission 205744) | Freshwater microbial communities from Lake Fryxell liftoff mats and glacier meltwater in Antarctica - MAT-02 (spades assembly) (version 2) ...
AAAAAACTTTGCCCGAATGCTGATGTAACAGTAGATAGATTTCATGTGACAAAAATGATTCATGAGGAATTAAATCAGGCGAGAATTGAGCAAAAAAAGGCAGCATCATCGCTAAAAGCGAAAGAAAGAGCCAAATTTTTGGATAGTTTAAAAGGAAGTAAATATACATTGTTGAAAGCAGAAAATGACTTGTCTAGCGAACAAAAAATAAAATTAAAACAAGTAAAAGATGCTTCACTAAAAGTAGGAGCCATGCACACTTTAAAAGAAGAGTTTCACTCTTTATTTGAAAAAAGTAATAATTTGGGTGACGGGATATTAGAATTAACAGATTGGTTAAAAAAGGCACAACCATACTATAAAAAAAGTGTAGAAACAATCAAAAGATGGTTGGGAGAGATTGTGGGCTATTTTGAAGAAAGAACAACAAATGGGATAGTAGAGGGAATTAATACTAAATTAAAGCTATTAAAAAGGTGTGGTTTTGGATTTAGAAATTTGAGAAATTTTGAAATACGGGCATTACTTTTTTGGCATTTTCCTAAAAAATTAGCACAATAAGTACGGAAGAGCCAAACTTGTTGTGAATCAACTCGAAAAATATACAATCGACGCACCGCAACCGAAAATAGACTTGAGTTGCACTCAACGCAGACAAGATTCAATTATCTGCGTGCATCTGTGTTTATCCGCTTGAAATCTGCGGTTAACAGATCGAATATTCATGCACCTAAAGTCTAAACTCCTTGTTGACAGCAACTGGCAATCCAGAGTTTTAACGTTTATTGTCAGCAGTAATTTTTAAAGTTTTGAGTTTGCGGCTGATGTATTCAGATAGCGGTTTTTATGCGTCTGGGAGCGGCCAACCATCAAAAATAGGAATTTTTGGCCAAAAGTATTTTTGAGAAGCTCGATCGCCCGCTACAATAAATAAGAGCCGGCACCGCCTTTTGTAATGAATCCAGAATCAACACTCGCCAGACTACAAGCTACACTTCCCGACGGAAAACTGCCTTCTAGCTACGGGGTTTACTTCAAAAACACCCTAGTAGCCCTGTGTCACGCCCTAGAAGACCACATCTTGCAAACCAGCGGGGGGGAGGACGATCTCGCACTCAAACCACTGGTATTGGTGACATTTCAGCAGGGAAAATGGTATTTGCAGGAAGCCGATCGCTACCTGGATATTGCTAATGCCTCGCGGCGCGTCGTCATCGGTGCAGTAGCCGACAGCGGCTTCGCTACCCACAAAACAGGTCAATTAGAAAATGTATCTTTAATAGAACTCGATCCGATCGACCCCATAGTCCAAGAATGGAATTTAATCATCCTCGCCCCGACATACAAAGCAATGGTGCTTTGTCGCGAACTTTCCACCGAAGAATATTTGCCAGAGGGCAAGCCCGAAGTTGATACAGAGCGAAAATTCTACGGTTTGTGGTCGTTTGACCAGTCTTTAGTGTCGGCTGCGGCAGAAATTTTTATAGAACAAACACGACATTATAATTCTTCCCTAGCCGACAGTTTGCTAGAAATTTACCACCAAATTCTCGCCACAAAAGGCCCGCCCTTAGCAGACATTAGCGGCGTAGTATCGCGGATCGTCACTTACCTGCAAAGTTCTCAGCAGCAAATGGTGGCAATTAACCGCCAAACCCGCGATTTGTGGGAATTGGAAGGTCAAGCTTTGCGCGTCAGCCGCAATTTGAACGCCAACAAACTGCAAGCTTTTCTGCGGATGGCCCAGCGCGTGGACGAACGCGATAGTTCAAATCCCGCAGCTTCTTTGCAGGTAGCGGCTTTGTCGGAAACTTTGGGGCAATTGCTGGATTTACCGGCTTTGCAGTTGCGTCGTCTACGGCTGGCGGGATTGCTGTTTCGAGTCGGTTTGGTTTCGGCCCCAAATGAAGTATTCGATCGCACTCCCGATCAATTCGACCAATCAACTCTATCATTTTGGCGCGATCGCAGTTTCATCGGTTGCCAACTTTTGCAAGCAATGCCGGAGATAGCACCAGTAGCCGAAATTGTCAAGCACGAACTCGAAAAATGGGACGGCAGCGGCAGACCCGAAGGTTTGCGAGGCGAAGAAATACCCATTGCATCGCGGATTTTGGGGTTGGTAGCTTATTATCAAGAACTGACTCAACCGCGCGGCGATCGTCAGGCTTTGAGTTTGAGCGCAGCTTTGGAACAGTGCCGCGAACAGTCGGGTACTCGCTTCGATCCGGCTTTGGTGGAAACTCTCAGTAACGTCGTCAGACTCACAGAAATGGGTTTGATGGAGTTACCGAGCCGCCCCAGCCAACTGCCGAATGTCTGGTTGGAAGAATCGGGCGATCGAACTCCCGCCGTTGCTCCGGCATTATAGAATCACTGGACTGTTGACTGTTGACTGTTGACTGTTGACTGTTGACTGTTGACTGTTGACTGTTGACTGTTAACCAACAACTGACAACCAACAACTGACAACTGACTAATGACTAACGACCTCGAAGCCATACGCAAAGGCAAAATTCATATGTTGGCCGGCAGAGATTTAGCCGGCACAGACTTATCGGGAGCCGATCTCGCCGGTGCCGACTTGTCTCAAGCCAACTTAGCAGGAGCTAATCTCGCCGGCGCTAACTTGCAGCGGGCGGTACTGCGAGCAAACCTCCGCGGCGCTGATTTGAGCGGTGCAGATTTGCGGGGCGCAGATTTTCGGAATGCCGATTTGCGCGGAGCTTCCTTTGCTAATGCTTTAGTGCGCGAGGCAAGTTTTGGGGGTGCTTTTTTGACAGGCGCTTCGATCGGCAATTTGGATTTGAGCGGTGTCGATTTGCGCGGGGCAGATTTGCGGGGCGCAGCTTTGGCTAGGGCAATTTTGCACTCCGCCGATTTGAGCCATGCTAATTTGTCCGGTGCTGATTTGTCCGGCGCTGACTTGGAAGAAGCCATCTTGAATGGAGCCGTATTCCGTGGCGCTAATCTGACGGGTGCTAATTTGCTCTGTGCTGCGATCGAACAAACCGTTTGGGATGGAGCGTTGCTCGATCGCGCCTGTCTCCAAGGCACTCCCCTGAGCCCTTAAATTTCAAAAATATTCCTTTCTAGGCAGATCAAAAATAACATCTGCTTATAATGTGAATAAGCACAAGCTATTTTAACATTTCTTAATGGGAGGTTATAATGGCGACTGTAGATCAGCAAACGCATAAATGGTAGCAGCTTTGTTCAGCGGTACATCCTTTCAAGGTCAAAATGGCGATCGCCTTGTCAGCAAAGTAGCAGGAGCTGCGATCGCGGCCTTATTCAAAAGTTCGGAAAAGGCCGAAGCCAACATCCGAGTCGAACCAGTAGCCAAACTCTTGCAGGGAAGCATCGACGGTTTCGACTTCATTGGCAAAGGTATGTTGATGTACAACGGCCTTCGCATAGAAGTGATGGAACTCTACCTGCAAGCACTCTCCATTGATTTTGGGGCGATTTTTGCAGGAAGCGTGAAATTGCGACAGCCTACCCAGGCAAATATGCGAGTAGTCTTAAGTCGATCGGATTTAACCACCTCATTCAATACACCTTTTGTAGTTGAAAAACTCCAGAAGCTGAAGTACCAAGAGCAATCTCTGCACTTTCAAAACACTGAAGTCAGCTTCGGAGCCGACAAATCAATTCGGCTGCAGTCCGAAATTGCCGTAGGCGATGCCAGCGAACCAGTCAACATAGATATTACAGCTCAATTGCAAGTAGAAGACCGACGCAAAATCCAATTTGTCAGCGTTACATACGGAGGCGACCAGCAAGCAGTAGACTTGGGTCAAGCTATAATTGCCCACGTAAATAACTTGCTAGACTTAGACAAATTTGCCTTAGAAGGCACTCAACTGCGAGTAGACCGCTGCCGAGTTCAAAACGACGAGCTAGTTTTTTACGGTTGGGCTGGCATAGAACAGTTCCCCAAAGGTAAGCGTTAAGCCTCAGCCTGCTGATGCGAGCCGACAAATCTGATTTGTTGGAAAAATTGTATAGCTTAACAAAACAACCCGCTGCGGCGGGTTTTGCTATTTTCGCCACAGTTTTTTAAGCTGTGGCGGTGGTAGCGTAAAGTCCTATGATGTCCGATCGATTACGATCGCAAAAACGGTTCGTAGTGCGGACTTTAGTCCGCAACCCAAGACCGGACTAAAGTCCGCACTACGAACCAATCCGAAATCGGTCAATCAACCGGACACGATATCACTCTATATTTCGGCATATTTCCCGAACCAATCTGTCGCGCATTTAAATTGTCAGCTATTCGATACTTAAACTTTTGTGAGAATTTATAGCGGGCGATCGAGCTTAAATTTAAATGCAAAATAGCTTATTCCCTCGGATTCTATATCTCACCTCAAAATCAGCACTTAGATCGAGGCGATCGCACAAATGGCCTTGATAAATTTATAACAAGACTTGCGCGCAGGACAAGAGAAACCCCGTTTCTTGAGAGATGCTCTGCAACCTCTAATGTATCCTAAAAACCCGCTTCATAAGCGTAAGCCCAATAGAAAATAAATAACCCCAAAAGAGGAAAAATGCTCGGATTTTATTTATTTTGTATCTACATCGGAGTCTTGTCCGTGCTTGCTGCGCCCAACCTCCGCAGAGCAGAAAAATGGTGGGTAGAAATCGTCACAGATTCGCCTCGCTGTACCTATTATTTTGGCCCCTTCGACACCGACAAAGAAGCCTCCAGCAATACCCCAGGCTATCTCGAAGACTTGGAAAGTGAAGGAGCCAAAAGAGTAAGCATCCGCATCAAACGGTGTCAGCCTTCAGCACTCACCATTTACGAAGATGAATTTTCAGAGAGTATCGCAACTTAAAAATGTTGAATGTTGAGTTAACTGAAACCTCAACAATGAGAGCATCTCAGTTTGGCATTTATAGTGCGAGCGTCCCCGCTCGCGAGTATAATAGGCGAGCGGGGACGCTCGCACTAGAATAAAAAAAATGCTTTTTGCCAAACTGAGATGCTCCCTCAACAATAACATCAACATTATCTTCTCCTAGTCCGCTTCCCAGGTTCGTAGTACGGACTTAAGTCCGCTTCCCAGGTTCGTAGTACGGACTTAAGTCCGCTTCCCAGGTTCGTAGTGCGGACTTCAGTCCGCTTCCCCGGTTCGTAGTGCGGACTTAAGTCCGCTTCCCCGGTGGAAAACTTCCATTAAACAAGCGCGATCGATTTTTGTTATAGTAATCAACCGGACACGACATTCCAGTCGCCCAGCTTAATAATCTTGAGCGTTGCTTCTCCGCGTCCGCTGGGAGCGAAATTTGTACTTGTAGCAGCGACTTACAGTCATCCGGCATCAAACTATTCTCCACCAAAATGCAGATATTAGCCAGCATTTACCCTCAACAATTACCAGAGCTAAATCAGCATATAGGACGATCCGATCGAGCTATTTGTCCTGATAACTTAAGAACATTACAAACTACTTGACTTCGGGGAGAGCTACTATGTTCGGACTTTATCTATTAGGTATGTACCTTGCTGCTTTCTGGATACTAACTCAACCGATGGGCGGTAGAAGTCGCCAATGGTGGGTGGAAGTTGACACAGATTTGCCCAAGCGCACCTATTATTTTGGTCCCTACGAAAGCAAAGATGAAGCTTCTCATAACACCAACGGCTACATCAAAGATTTGGAGAAAAAAGGAGCTAAAAACATTAGCATTAAAATCCAAGAAGGTAGCCAACCCAGTCAGCTAACAGCTAGCGATGAGTCTTGAGAAAGTGGAACGAGCGAGTATGAATAGATCGATCGAGCTTGCATCCGATGCAGAGCGGGTTCACCAATATCGATAACTTCATATCCAGGATATTTGTAAACCCGCCTCAACCCGACAGATGACTCGCTTTCCTTCTTGGTGCGTCTGGTACGGGCAATGCAGATTTTTTCAAAGTAGCGCTTGGCTTAAATTGCTCCGGGGATTAAAAGTGCGACTGGCCTGGATTTTTTCATAGCATTCGCGCTCTAGGGCCGTGAGTTCCTTCGGCGGGACGATCGCAATTTTGACCAACAAATCAGTGCGTTCATCTTTCTTCGGTTTCGGCCATCCTTTACCTCGCAACCGCAAAGACTGACCCGATCGCATCCCGGCTGGAAATTTTACAGTTATCATACCTTCAGGCGCAGGCACTTCAATCGAAGCTCCCAACACCGCTTCATCGGGAGTTATCGGCACTTCGCAGACCAAATTCTCTCCCTCAAACTGGAAGAAAGCGTGAGGCAAAACTTCTAATTTGAGATACAAATCTCCCTGCTGCTTCGTGTACGGGTCAACTTGACCTTTGCCTTTCACCCGAATTTTGCTGCCAGTTTTCACACCCGCAGGAATCGAAACTTCGCCCGTGGCGACTCGCTTAGAAGTGCCGCGAAACGCTTCCCCCAGAGTCAGGGAAATCGTCACCTCGGTATCGAGAGAGCCTCCTGCGCTGCGGTTTTCGTACCCCGCGAAATCTTCAAATCCCCCAAAACCGCCCGGCCCGCCGGTGCCGCCGCGGTAGGTGCTGTAATTCCACTGACCGTTGCGACCAGCACCCGCACTGCCGCCAGCCGCGCGGCCGAGCAAGGTATTGATAAATTCGTCAAAACTGCCGTACTGGCTGAAGTCAACGCCGCCAAAGTCTACAGTTGTACTGTTCCCGCCGGGCCATCCGCCGCCAGTTGTAGCCGCTTGTTTCCAGTATTGACCGTATTGGTCGTATTTTTGGCGTTTTTCTGGGTCTGAGAGCACTTCGTAAGCTTCGTTTACTTCTTTAAAACGAGCTTCGGCTTCTTTGTTCCCGGGGTTCATGTCCGGGTGATATTTCCGCGCTAGTTTGCGAAAAGTTTTTTTCATTTCGTCTGCACTGGCGGTTTTGTTTAGTCCCAAAATAGCGTAATAGTCTTTAAAATCTGTTGCAGACATTAAGCAATCCTCTCTTTATTAGTTGTTAGTTGTTAGTTGTTAGTTGTTAGAAAAAATAAATCCCTAATTAGCAAGATGGCAAGTTAGTTTGATGCTTCGGGTAAAAACTGCCTGCTGCATCTGATTTAACTGAATGTGAGTGGGAAGTCCCGCACCGTACCTGTACTCAGGTGGGTGACGGGATGAAAACGAACCAGAAACAAGTTGAGCGATCGCGAATCAGTGATACAATTTCACTATCTTGACCACTATCTCGCGAGGCGAAAACCAAGCTAAACGGAGCGTGTAGCCAGAAAAAGTATGGGTCTATTGAACTAGGACTCCTGCCTGTGGAGGGAAGATAAGACTACTTGCTTCAATAAAGCTTTCTTCACTTCCCAATGAATCAGGAAGCCAGTGCTGTATGCGTAGCATCAGCGTCTGGTAGTTCACATTATAGGTTATCAAAGGTTGGGACTCGATCGAGTACGGTTGTTGCTTACGGGACATCGCAATTTCCGCACCCCGCTGCTGTTTAAGATTTTCAGCAGTTGTGCGCCTCCCTTGGTTTTGGCGTGACGGGCGCGCGCGAGAGTCCCGCCGCCCTTGATGCGAGCCTGGGATAGCTGCTTTGGCGAGTTGGTGCGAGTTCTGTAGGAGGGTTGATTGGCGCGGGCGATCGATCTTTTTGCTGTTTTTTTGCGGTGCGCGGTGCGATCGAACTTTTCTTTCTCTAGCTTTTCAACCAATCCCAATCCTAATAGGTTCTCATCAGGAAGTTTAGGAGAATTTGCTGGCTAAGTTGTGAGTGAATCTTACCCTAAAGCGCGCCGTAATTCAACAACCTTTCGAGATATTTTGTCCAGACCGTACCGATGCTATACTATAGCAGTTTGAGCGAAAGATGAAGTATTGAGCGATCGATCCCTCAATATCCCAATCGAAAATCTAAAACCCCTCAATCCTTCAATCGAAAATCTAAAATCTAAAATTCTTCAATCTAAAATCTAAAATCAAAAACTTGTACTGAGCGAAGCCGAAGTATCTAAAATCGACTCCCTCAATCCCCCAATCGAAAATCTAAAATCTAAAATTCTTCAATCTAAAATCTAAAATCAAAAACTTGTACTGAGCGAAGCCGAAGTATCTAAAATCGACTGATTTTTAACCTTTTTGAGAAAGGCTATATCTTATTTTGACACTTTCTTCACTGACTTAAGTCACAAAAATACAAGATAATCTCTCCCTAGTTTGTTAACTAGATCACACATTTTTAGAAAAATTAAGATAGGATAGTATATCAATAAGCTTTTGACGCTACGAGGGTGTTCACATGATGAATTATTTGCTAAGTTGGCCTTGTGGCTGCTGCGACGATTGGAAAGATCGTTCGGAGAGTTGTGTGTTGCTCAGAAACGGGCAGCGCATTTGTCAGTCGTGCTACGATCGCAAATACAAGAATCAGAAGCTATCTGCCAGACGCAGGCGATCGAACATATCCGTCTCACAACACGCAGTCACAGAGACAGTACCATATTAAAACGCGGTGCTTTAAATCAAGCCAAGTATTTCGACAACATTGCATCAGCAGTTGCATTTAATAATGAACAAAAAAAATAATTGAGTCATCAGTTATCAGTCATCGGTCATTGGTAATCGGTCACTAATTTAGTTATTTATCATCAGTCACCTGACTTTCAGGTGGCTGATTTTAAATTAAAAAATTGAGCGCTGACGACTAATGACTAATGACTAATAACTAATAACTAAATGATAGTTCCATCAGGAATCGTGGCATTTTTCAGGACTACGACAATGCCGCTGCGGATGTAAAAACCTTGGTTTTCACGGTTGGCTTCTTCCACTCGGTCTTTATTAATTATTTGAACGTTGCGACCGATGCGGGTATTTTTATCCACAATCGCGCGGCGAATTGTAGTATCTGGGCCGATACCGAGGGGAACTCCGCCATTGTCCAAACTGGAATGCCTTTCAGCGTCCGGTTCGTAGAAGTCAGCACCCATAACCAGGGTATCTTGAATCGTACATCCAGCTTCAATGCGCGATCGAACTCCCAGCACAGAATGGTCGATCCGGCACTGTTTGAGAATGCAGCCTTCAGCAATAATCGATTCAGTGATGTGAGTATCTAAAAGCTTAGTTGGCGGCAAGAAACGCGGGCGAGTGTAAATCGGCGCATTTTCATCGTAGAAACTGAAAGGAGGCTTAGGCTGTTTTGTCAGCGCCAAGTTAGCATCATAAAAAGCCTCAATCGTTCCGATATCTTCCCAGTAATCGTCAAACAAATAAGCTTGAACGTTATGATCTTTTGAAGAATTCGGAATAATCTCTTTACCAAAATCAGTTTGGTTTGGAGATTCTTTCAGGAGTTTAATCAAAACTTCTTTTTTGAAGACATAAATCCCCATCGAAGCAATGTAAGGATTTTCTTGAGCCTGCTGCGCTGTCAGTCCCAGTTTAGTGGTATCCACCTGCATTTGTTTGAGCGCATCGCCTTTTGGCTTTTCGCTGAAAGAAGTAATGCGGCCGTTGTCGTCGATTTTTGTCAAACCAAAATCCGAGGCCCGTTTCTCGTCCATTGGCAAAACCGAGAGGGTGATATCGGCATTGGTTTCGCGGTGTTTCTTTACAAACTTCTCGTAGTCCATGCGGTAGAGGTGGTCGCCTGAAAGAATCAAGTATTCGTCAACATCCCACTGTTCTAGCAGCGAAAGATATTGGCGAACTGCGTCGGCTGTACCTTGAAACCAGTTGGGGTTTTCCTGGGTTTGCTGGGCGGCGAGCACTTCGACAAATCCCTCGGTAAAGCCAGAAAACTGGTAGGTACGAGAGATGTGGCGGTTGAGGGATGCCGAGTTGAACTGGGTGAGAACGTAGATTTTGACTATTTCGGAATTGATGCAATTGCTGACAGGAATATCGATGAGGCGATATTTGCCTGCGAGGGGAACTGCGGGTTTGGCTCGCAGTTTGGTTAGGGGGTAAAGGCGGGTGCCTACACCGCCACCGAGGATGATGGCTAAGACTTTTTTCAAGGAACTTTCTCCCTAGGGTCGATTAACTCTCCAAGTCCAGTGTCGGATGGTGAGGGCTTCTTGACAAGGGGGGGAGCAAGAAAGTTTTGAGTTTTGAGTTCAGTCGCTGGTGCTGAAACGGGGTTTTTTAATCGAAATACTTTGTTCCTGCGCTCGATAAGACAGTCTTGGACGCAGGCGAGGCCAAAAACCCGGTTTCTCGATCGAGCATTTCTCGGATGAGCAACGATTTTCCAAGAAACCGTTTTTTTTGCGTAGGTTCTATAGGAGTAAAAAAAACGAGGTTTATGAGAGTTGGAGTGCCGGCGGGACTATAGTTGTAGCCTTTTTCAAAAAGGTGAGAAGTTGAGATTTTAGATTGGGAGATTGGGAGATTGGGGGATTGAGGGATTGAGGGATCGATACCTCATATAGCAATCCTAAATCATTATCCAGACTATAACAGTCCGTTCATCAGTGTAATTCTTGTAGGGGCAACCCCCCGTGGTTGCCCTCTTTAGTTTAGGCTCTTGGTAGGCCCGCACCATCCACTACCTCTACAAATATGTACAAATCATTTAGGATTGCTATATGAGAGCTCGAATTGCTATATGAGTGTTGAGTTTTGATACTCCCCAGGGCTGAAGCCACGGGGATTCTTGAATGAATCCGAAAACTCTCAAAGGTGTTATCAAATCACCTCTAGACGCTCAAAACAACTACCAGTACAAAAGGTATTGCAATTGCGCTT